>JAEEGK010002742.1_pt1 | contig 44201 bp, 32 predicted proteins | sample 8958771 | NCBI WGS metagenome assembly JAEEGK01 (sample SAMN16246547, study PRJNA631951) | gut metagenome | biome: gut microbiome; feature: rumen; material: SC-attached | host: Bos | place: Iran: Karaj | collected 2018-10
CTCGTCGGGAAGTACTCCTTGTAGTCGCGCTTGTTCACCGTAATGTTACCACTGCCGGCCTTCATATAGATACGGGCAACGGCGGTCTTTCTTCTACCTAAAGCGTTGATAACTTCCATGATTACTTATTGTGCTTAATTGTGTTGATTTTGAGTTCTTCGGGCTGTTGTGCCTGATGGTTGTGCTCCGTACCCTCATAGACATAGAGGTTCTTGATGATGGCGTCGCCGAGCTTCGTCTTGGGAAGCATGCCGCGCACGGCGTGCTCGATGACGAAGGTAGGCTTACGCTTCAGCTGCTCACCCACGGTGCGGATACGCTGGCCACCCGGATAGCCGGTGTAGCGGACGTAGTACTTGTCAGTCATCTTGTTACCAGTGAGGATGACTTTCTCTGCATTGATAATGATGACATTATCACCACAATCGCTGTGGGGAGTATAGCATGCCTTCCTTTTGCCACGCAGAATCATGGCAACCTGTGAAGCCAGACGGCCCAGGATTTGACCTTCAGCGTCGATGATATACCACTTCTTGTTGGCATGTTCCTTGTTGACGCTTACTGTTTTGTAACTTAAGTAGTTCATTTTGTGTTTAATATTGTTTATCCAATTCTATAAGACACTACCCTTTTTTAGGGCGTGCAAAAGTACATCTTTCTTCTTTACGCTCCAACTTTTTTTGTGCATTAATTCATTTTCGCCCATAAATCAATGCGTTAGCGCGTTCAGAAGTCAGACAATGGACCTTAACTAACGAGGCCGCAAAAGTACTACTTTTTTTGAATACAATTGATAGTTTGATGATTTTTTTTCATCATCGGTTCAAATATCTTCGGGGATGATAAGCACTCGCCCAGTGGAAATCAACTATGCCATTATAGACCACAGTCCCGTCGGTGGAAATGATTGTGAGGTGAGGAACCCCATTAAATTCCAACTTTTCCATCACCTCTTCCGAATCAAGTGCCATGCCCCATTGAAAAGCATACTCTTTGCTTGTAATTTCCTCATAATGATTTATTTCTTTTTCAATATCGTTTTTGCTATTGGGTAAGAACACCGCATAGAAGACTTTGTCAGAAGCGTTCGCGTACGATTCGGCAAAGACCGAGAAATCCGGCATCATAGCATGGCAAGTGCCACAAGAAGCAGTCCAAAAATAGAGGACGACAGTCTTGCCCTGAAGAGAGTCCAAGGAGATGACATCGTTTTCGAGTGTAACAAAGGCATTCTCTATTTTTATCTGTTTTCCAATGGGAACTGCATGCTCTGGGTAATTAAAACGCTGAAGGGAATAGATGGACCATGTTGGAATAGCGATTACTGCAAAAGCCGACATCAAGCAAGCCGCAACAACAAAAACTGTCTTTTTGGTTTTATCATTCCACCATGCCGACAGGACACCCAACACCATTAACAATGCAGCCGTCACAATAATAAACATAGCTAAATTATTGTAGGGATTCGCTATAATCACGTAAGAATAGACAACCAAGAACATCAACAATGAGAACCAACGTTGACGTTGGCTCTGGTTTTTAGCTACTTTGGTATAGGTCATCATGGGAATAACCACAAGCAAAATGTCGTACAGCGGTTCCAGCCTCCCACGACCTGGCAAAAAACCAAGTGAGAACAGAGAAAATACAGCCCCGACAAAAGCCTGAATGACATTCCGTCCTTTCCTGATTTTTGAAAGTGCCCAAACAATGAGGATTGGCACAAAGAAAAAAAGAAGATAATACAAATCCCTTTGAACATGATTTTCCCACATTACGCCTTCGACGACAACTCCCGCAACCCACAGCGCCCCCAAAAAAGCAGGTACAAACCAACGTTTCGCTTTGTCTGTCTCAATGAAGACAATGCCCGAAAAAAGGCCAAAAGCTAAGGAAAGATTCATCATCACACTATATGAGCGTTGCTCGCCACGGAAGGCACACAAAAGATACATCACAGCCACATAAATGCCAACAGCGCAAAACTCTTTCCTGGGAATAATGTATCTAAATCTAATCATTTATAACACTATAATGATGTCGTCACTTTGTTCTTGTACGCAAATCTTAGTACATGATGACAACCATGCAAAGCCACAGCCCTCAATAGTTTTGGTACAATTGGTTCCTTTACACTTCTCTCCTTCGGGACAAGACGAATTCCATTTACAAAAACATGTACCTCCGCCACTATCTCTTGGTGACTTTTGGGAAGGCAAGTATTTTTCCATAAGCTCTGAAGGCACTTTGGCCCAAGAGCAATCTCTATTTCCTAATGAACTCTCTAAAGCATTAAGCTCATCTTCAGTATATATTAGACAAAAACTCAAATAATAGTCAGTCGAATCCATCCACTCGGTCAACATGGTGTTTTCCCAAGAATCGATGTAATCTTTGTCTATTGCGCCCAAGTCCGGATTAAACCAAGTTATGGACATATGAGTTCTCATGTCATCTATCATTTCACGAACAGGAGCATCCCATTGTGAGTATACAATATCAAATTTTTCGTTCCAGAATTCGAATTTCTTCTCTGGGGTTAGTGTACGATAGGCAGCTTGAGCGAGCGGAAGAGGCAAAGTCGCCAATTGTTCACGTGTGATTTCTTGAAATCTACCAGTATTCTCTTTCGCCCAATTATGTATTTCCAGGTCGCAACTAAATTGCTTTTCTTTTTTACAAGACACCATGCTGAGCATTCCTATGAATAGTACAAACATTGATTTTCTAAAAATTTTCTTCATTTGAATTGAGTTTTAATTGTTGTATTCCTTTGTAGTTATAGCCATTTTGCGCTTCCCGTGCCGCTTGGCTTTGCGACACAAAGGTGGTTTGTATGTCCACCGCCTTGTTATATGCTATGTCCCTGCAAACGGCAAGCTCTTTCTTTGCAAGGACAAAAGTTGGATGAACCTGTTCTTCCCCAGCCACCAAAAGTGGCCCGAAAAACTTGTATTCTTCATCTTGCTAACGTTTTTTTCGTTAATTATTTACATCCCAGGCCTTTACCTGTTGAACTCGCCTTCAGCATAACCGTTGGCATTGTCAAGCACCACGGTGTAGGTACCGTCGTTATTTCCCGAGATAGGGATGATAACGGTTTGCTGCACGGTTGTATCCACCACGCCACTGTAGCAGAGACTGCCTGTGGCATTGTAAATCTTGATGTTCACATTGCCAAAACTCTGGTTGAAGTGGAGGTAAACCGAATTGCGGTTAGCTCCAGCTTCAATTGCATTAGGATTCGTCCCATAAAGCAAATCACCTATTAATTCGATGATTTCATATCCAGTAGGGACATTGTCTTCGATGTTAATAATAGAAGCGCGTTCAATATTCATAGCTTGGGTTTGCCAAGAGAAAAGGCCTAAAGCGCAGAGGCCAACAAGGATAAGTGCGTTTTTCTTCATTTTCATTGTTGTCGTTTTTTTATGGTTAGACATTGTTTTGCTAAAACGTTTTATGTAACAAAAGTACATGCATAAGCCCAACTGCAAATCAAGATACAACGGTGTTTCTGCCATGTACAACTTTTTCTTGTATCAAAAAATGCAAATTATTGATACACAATAAAAACAGAAACGGAGGATACAATGATTTTTTAGCCCAAATACAAATGAGCAACGCTAAAAAAGACCTAAAGTATCGTTTTTGAGGCTAAAAATGAGAAATAAACTCAATGGGAGAGTACTTGATGCAACTGCTCCTTCATATTTTCAGGCTTCAAGTTCAGTTTGTCGCGTAGCTTGCTCCGATTTTTGTCGATGGTAAACTTGCTCATTTCCAAAATTTCAGCCATTTCCGTATTGGAAAGATCGGAGCACGACAACAGGCAAACTTTGGTTTCTGTTTCATTTAGTTCAGGATATTTCTGGCGCAAAACGGCATAGATGTCAGGATACACTTTTTCCATTTCCACCAAAACTGCATCAAAGAGACTTTCCCTTCTATTCATCAGCTTATACACAATAGTGCTCCATTCGTTTTTTGGGTCATAGCCATTTTTTTGATTGCGGTATGCAGAAATAATCAAACGAAGGCGCGAAGAAAGCTCTTGTTCCAAATAGGAAGTCTTGACCGATTGTCGAAGATCATTTTTCAAGCTATCAATTTGCCTTTTCATTTCCGCTTCCGCTTCCTGCATCTGCTTATGCCGTAATTGCAAAACCAAAATAATAATGGCTGCTGCAAACAACAACAAACTGATAATCAATATGATCCTATGTCTAAAAATGATTTTTCTATTTAATGTATTTTGAAGGTTCTCGTAGTCGTATTGTTGTTGGATACGATAGATGTTTTGTTCCTGTTGTTGACGTATCACTTCATACAGAAACTCTTCGTGCTTTTGACGATATTGCAAAGCTAATTGAGTATTGTTTTGAACCTCTTCAAACCTTGAAAGTGCGCCATATGCAGATACTTTGGTTTCGTTTTTCACATGTACGACTGATAATAGGTCCTCAATTCGTTGGTAATATACCGTTGCAGAATCCATTCTTCTGGCAGCCATAAAAGTTTTACCCATATTAAGCAAAAAAGTAAACAACTCAGCATCATTAGGATTATAACACTCATTAGTTTGTCTAAGATTGTTGAGAGACAAGTCAAATTTTCCTTGCAAACGGTAAAGCACTGCGTAATTGTTCAAAACCCTACATTTTACCTTATTGACATGAGCTTTCTCTGATAGAGCCAGGCTCTGATACAAGCACATCTCTGCATTTTCAAAATCGCCAAGCACCATATGGCAAACCGCCAACATATTCTTAACCAAGGCTTTCGCGGAATAGTTGTTGTTAAATCCCTTTTCCGAATTTCCCAATATAATCACAGATTCTTGCACTGATCCGTCTTCGAAAAGCATTTTCCCCATCCAATATTTCGCATATACCACAGTTAGGCTATCCCCTGCCATTCCTCCATACTGCTCGGCATCCTTAAACGACTGCATAGCAATGGCCTTCTCGCTATAGTGCTGCTGGATAAAGCCGCTGTAAAGTGCCGCATGTGCAGCCTTGTCATATTGTTTCTTTCGGGCGTAGTAGTCGGCAGCGCGCTCCAGCTCGGGGCTGGTAGTAAAGAAGGGCTTGTCGTCAAAGAATTCATCGTCCATCAAAGGTGGAATCTCTTGTCCATGGTCGCCAAACAAGGCCTCGCCTTGCAGTAAAGCCATTTCCATACGGTGCTTCTCGTTGAAATAAACAGGCATACGCAACACACTGTCAATCAAAGTGACTGTGCTGTCGGGCAGAGTGTCACATAATCGCTCGGCACGCCGCACCATGTACCGCGCCTCACGCTGAGGATTGTGGCATGAAGCCAAAACCAGCAGCAGAACCATTCCTAAGAATAAAAGCCGTTTCACGGGTGCAAAAGTAACAAAAAAAACATCGTTAAGATGCTTCCTCAATTTTCAAAAAACCTTACCTTTGCGCCAAAATTCAAGAAAATGTCCATCGAAATCCAGCATATCACCAAACGTTACGGCGAACAGCTTGCCCTCAATGACGTGACGCTCTCCATTAATAAAGGTATCGTCGGCCTGCTCGGCCCCAACGGCGCGGGCAAGTCGACACTGATGAAGATCATCACATGCTTCATCCCGCCCACCTCAGGCTCCGTGAGCGTGGAAGGCCACGACGTCATGGACGACCCCATGGCCGTCAAGCGTATCGTAGGCTACCTGCCGGAACACAATCCTCTGTATTTGGATATGTATGTGCGCGAATACCTTGAGTTCGTGGCCGGCGTCCACCAACTGAAAGGCGAAGCGGCCAAGAAACGCATTGAGGCAATGATTGACGAGACAGGCCTCGGCCTTGAGGCACACAAAAAAATCGGCGCCCTCTCGAAGGGCTACCGCCAGCGCGTGGGCCTCGCCCAAGCCATGATGCACGACCCGCAGGTGCTCATCCTCGACGAACCCACCTCGGGCCTCGACCCCAACCAGCTCATCGACATCCGCAACCTCATCTCTAACCTCGGCAAGGAGAAGACCGTGCTGCTCTCCACCCACATCATGCAGGAGGTGGAAGCCATCTGCGAACGCGCCATTATTATTAATAAAGGTGTGGTGGTGGCCGACGACAAGATCGAGAACCTGAAACAAGAGAACTCGGCCAGCAACGTCGTCATCGTGGAGTTCGAAAACGAGGTGAGCGAAGCCCTGCTCCGCAGCATCCCGCAAGTGGGACGCGTGCAGCAGGTCAAGGAAAACCACTGGATCCTGGAGCCACAAGGCGACACGGACATCCGCGCCAACCTGATGAAGTGGTCGGTGGACCGCGGCCTCATCATCAAGACCTTGCAGAAGGAAGACTTGAGCATCGAAGAGGCGTTCCAAAAACTGACAAAATAATGCTGAATGTGGAATGCTAAATGCGGAATGCAAAAATAATTCAGCATTCAGCATTCAGCATTCATAATTTATTCGTACTTTTGCCGCCGCAAACGTGGAAAGATTTGATTTGATTGCAACCACAAGAAAAAATGCTAAACCAATGCTTTTTCCTTCCCTTTCAGTCAACAACTTCCCACACAAATTAATTATTAACTAACTAATAAACAATTTGTTATGGGTTATTATTTCACTTCAGAATCCGTCTCTGAGGGTCATCCCGACAAGGTAGCCGACCAGATTTCGGATGCCGTATTGGACGAGATTCTGCGCTATGATCCCACCTCAAAGGTGGCCTGCGAAACCTTAGTCACAACCGGACTTGTCGTCGTGGCAGGCGAAATCCGCACCAACGCATACGTTGAGATTCAGGATATTGCCCGCCGCGTGATCGAAAAAATCGGCTACAACAAGTCGGAGTACCAATTTGACGCACAGTCGTGCGGCGTGCTCTCTGCCCTTCACGGACAGTCGAACGACATCTACCAGGGTGTCAAGCGCGAAGACGACGAAAACCAAGGCGCTGGCGACCAAGGCATGATGTTCGGCTTTGCCTGTAAGGAGACCGATAACTACATGCCCCTCACCATCGACCTCGCACACATGCTCTTGCAAGAACTCGCTGCCATCCGCCGCGAAGGCAAGGAGATGACTTACCTCCGTCCCGACGCCAAGTCGCAAGTGACGGTGGAATACGGCGAAGGCTGGAATCCTTTGCGTATCGACACCATCGTCATCAGCACACAGCACGATGACTTCATCAAACCCACCGACAACAGCGAGGAAGCCCAGCACGAGGCTGACCGGCGCATGGTCGAAAGAATCGAAGCCGACGTGCGCAACATCCTGATCCCAAGGGTGAAGAACCAACTGCCTGACAAAGTGAAGAAGCTCTTCGGCGACGACATGAAGCTCTACGTGAACCCGACAGGCAAGTTCGTCATCGGAGGTCCCCACGGCGACACCGGTCTCACCGGCCGCAAAATCATCGTCGACACCTATGGTGGTCGTGGCGCCCACGGCGGCGGTGCCTTCTCGGGCAAGGACAGCTCGAAGGTGGACCGCTCTGCCGCCTACGCTGCACGCCACATCGCCAAGAACCTCGTGGCTGCCGGCGTTTGTGACCAAGCCTTGGTGCAAATCGCCTATGCCATCGGCAAGGCTGAGCCCGTGGGCTTTTACGTCAACACCGACGGCACCTCACATGTGAAGATGAGCGACGCCGAGATCGCCTTGAAAGTCAAGGAGATGGTCGACTTGAGACCTTACTTCATCGTGAAACGCTTTGGCCTTACCAACCCCATCTTCGAGGAGACGGCTTCCTATGGCCACTTCGGTCGTAAGCCTAAACCCCGTAAGGTAGAGGTGTACTACGAAGATGAGGACACCTTCCGCGACGGCAAGCACATCTACAAAAACGTGGAACTCTTCGGTTGGGAAAGACTCGACCTGGTGGACAAGATGAAGGAAGCCTTTGGCTGCTGATACATCATCTTCCGACAACGAAAAAAGCCTGCAGGAAATCCTACAGGCTTTTTTGTTTGAACTTGACTGATACTCATTCTTCGGTTGCCGTCGACACTGTGTCTTCGACCTCCGTTTGCGACATGATCCTCTCCATGATCTCCTCAGGAGTCAGGCCGAGGTATTTGATGGACATCTGGGCGTCGTCAACCAGTTCGCTCTCAGGATAGCTGTCAATAAGTTTCTGGAATGCCACATGGGCTTTGGCCGTATCGTTGAGTTGGCTGTCGTAGACATAAGAACCCAGCAGAAACAGACTCATAGGTGCCCATTCCGACTGCGGATACTGTTTCACCAGCTGGTCACCGAGCTTGATGCTCTTGTCGGCATCTTTCAGAAACACATTGATTTCCATGGCACGATAGAGCCATTGGGCAGCCGCCGAATCGTCGGGATGCTGTTTCACGAAACGGCAGTAGGTATCTGCCACCTTAGGTGCCTCGGCCTCATTGACGGTCTGGTCCGCATTGAACAAGGAAGCCTCGGCCGTCTTCAGATCTTCTTGGGTCACTTCTTTTCCGCCACAAGCCATCATACCGATAGCCATCATAGCGAAAAGCATTACTTTCAGCGTGTTTTTCATAGTATTATTTTATCTGTGTTTTTTCTTATGCGGGAAAATCATACGGTAGTCCACATCGCATTTGCCTTCGGAGATGGCGCGCAGCTTGCTCTGCAACAAGGTCTTACGCAACGGTGCGATACGGTCGACATGGACATGGCCTTCCAGGTGGTCGTACTCATGCTGGATGATACGTGCACGGATGCCTTCGAAGACGTCCTCATGCTCTTGGAAGTTCTCGTCGAGATACTTGATACGGATCTTGTCGGGACGCATCACCTCCTCGTAGATATTGGGTAGGCTAAGGCAGCCTTCCTTGAAAGGCACCATGTCGCCAAAGGTCTCAATCATTTCAGCATTGATGAACACCTGCTTGAAATCCTTGGCATCCGGATAATCGGGATAGAATGGATTGCTGTCGACAAGGAACAGACGGATAGACTTGTTGACTTGAGGGGCGGCCAAACCGACGCCTTCAGAATGTGCCAAGGTCTCCCACATATCCTGCAACAGGGTTTCCAACTCGGGATAATCGGGAGTGATGGGCTTGGCGATAGCTTTCAGCGTGGGGTGTCCGTATGCTACTATGGGTAAAATCATCTTGATAATTGATAATTGATAATTGACAATTGATAATTGGATTAATTCCGCGTTTTGATGGATTCCATATAGGATTGGAGGATGATGGTGGCGGCAATGGTGTCGACAAGTTCCTTGTCCTGGCGACGCGATTTGCTGAGGCCTGCATCAATCATGGTCTGGTGTGCCATCACCGAGGTGAAGCGCTCGTCGTAACGGACGATGCTCATGTCGGGCAGCAATTTCTTCAGGCGGTTGACGATGGGCTCGATGTATTTCGAACAATCGGAAGGGTTGTTCTTCATGTCCTTAGGCTCACCGATGACAATACGCTCCACCTCTTCGTGCTTCACATAATCGAGCACGAAGTCGACAAGCTTATGCGATTCCACCGTCGTCAGCCCGTTTGCGATGATCTGCAAAGGGTCAGTGACAGCGATGCCGCTGCGCTTGCGTCCCAAGTCGATAGCCATTATCCTTGCCATGTCCTTCTAATTAAGGTGCAAAAGTACACATTTTTTGCTTTCCAAGCCCCTAAAACAAAAAAGAGGCCCTCATGAGCCTCTTCCTTCTGGGTGGGAGATGGGATTCGAACCCACGACCCTCGGAACCACAATCCGGTACTCTAACCAGCTGAGCTACACCCACCATCTGTTCCGCATCTGCGAAATCGGCTGCAAAAATACTACTTTTTTCCAAAACGGCGACTAATTTCAAGCAAATTTTTCATTTTTTTCATTTTCACCTCGAAATCAGGGGCGAATTCCGTATTTTTGACGGCTCAAACGCAGACGCATCATGGATGGCAAGCCGACACAACAGCAATCCCCAAGGGCATTGGCTTGGAAACGATTCCGCAGCAACAAACTCGGAATGATTTCCTGTGGCTTTGTGCTCCTTTGGGCTTTCTTGGCCTTGTTTGCCTACCTCATCATCCCCGACAAAACGCCCAACGCCAACAGGCAGATCCTTGAAATCAGCACCAAGAAACCCGGTTTTGAGGTCGACATGCTGATGATTCCAAAAGAAAACCCCAGCCCTAAAACACCGTTTTTCCAGTTCTTGTTCAACGGCCGTCCCGACGATGTCATCTACCTGCCTTTCGACAGCATACACGTCGACGCCCAGGCCACTACGGTATATCTCTACCAATCAGAAGAGAGCGTAAGTACTAGAACGGAAATCATTGACAATCAAGAATTAATACAAGTCGGCCCTTCGACAGGCTCAGGGACCTTTGCTTTTGATTCTGCGGAAGAAGCCGACGCCTATATCAGAAGCCATTGCGTGAAACACCGCAAGTTCCTTTTGGGCACCGACCAGTTTGGCCGCGACTTCCTCAGCCGTTTGGTCTTGGGCAGTCGCATCAGCCTTTGCGTAGGCTTCATCGCCGTGTTGCTCAGCCTGATGATCGGTATCGTGATGGGCAGTCTGGGTGGCTTTTTCCGTGGCAAAGTCGACGACGAGGTGGTATGGTTCATCAACGTGGTGTGGTCCATCCCTACCCTATTGCTCGTCATCGCCATCACTTTTGCCTTGGGCAAGGGCATCGCGCAGGTGTTCATCGCCGTGGGGCTGACCATGTGGGTTGAGGTGGCGCGCATCGTCCGTGGACAGATTCTCTCCATCCGTGAGACCACCTTCGTAGAGGCAGGTCGTGCCTTGGGCTTCAAGAACCTGCGTATCATCTTCCGTCATATCCTGCCCAACATCCTCAACCCCATCATTGTGGTGTCGGCCGCCAACTTCGCCTCGGCCATCCTGCTTGAGGCAGGCTTGAGTTTCTTGGGCATCGGCGTGCAGCCCCCCATGCCTTCATGGGGCAGCATGATCAAGGAAAACTACGCCTTCATCATCCTCGACGCGGCCTATCTGGCCATCCTGCCCGGCATCGCCATCATGCTCTTGGTGCTAGCCTTTATGCTCATCGGCAACGCATTGCGTGAGGCTTTGGACGTGAAGAACTAAGTTTTTTACACCTTATTAAATAAATTGTTGTATCTTTGCGCCCTCAAAAACGCAACCACATGCGCGGGTGTGGCGGAATTGGTAGACGCGCTAGACTTAGGATCTAGTTTCTCACGAAGTAAGGGTTCGAGTCCCTTCATCCGCACAAGTTACAGAAAATCAATATATTAAAATGAACATCACACAAAGCAAAAAAGGAGACAACCTGATCTCCATCAAAATCAACGTTGAGAAAGCAGACTACGAAGAAATGGTTGAAAAGACCTTGAGACAGATGCGCCACAAGGCCAATGTGCCTGGTTTCCGTCCCGGTATGGTGCCCATGGGCATGATCAAGAAGATGTATGGTGCCAGCGCAAAGATGGAAGCTCTGAACAACATCGTTTCTGACAACCTCAACAAGCATATCTTTGACAACAAGCTCGACCTGCTGGGTTATCCGCTCAACGACACCGAGCTGCAGCAGCCCACCGACCTTGAGAAGGAAGACAACATCGATTTCTACTTCGAGGCTGCCCTGCGTCCCGAAATCAACGTCGACTTCACCAACACGATGGTCGACTTCTACCATATCGTTCCCACCGACGAGGAAGTGGACAAGGTTATCGAAGACCTCCAACAGCGCAACCCCAACACGAGCCATCCTGAGACTGTTGGCGAAGACGATCGCCTCGAGATCAAGATCCGCGAAGCCAAGAACGGCAAGGAAGTGGAAGGCGGCTACGAGAAAGACGGCGTCTACTTCAATATGAGCCAAATCAAGAACAAGACCCAACGCAAGAAATTCATCGACAAGGAAGTGGGTTCTGAGTTCGTCGTCAACTTCGCCAAGGTGTTCGGTTCGGAAGAGGAAGCTGCCAAGGTTTTGGGTAACGACGCCCCCGCCGCCAGCGACTTCAACATCATCATCGACGATGCCATCCGCAACGAGAAGCCCGAACTGAACGAGGAGTTCTTCGAAAAGATCTTCCCCAAGAAGGACATCAAGGACCTCGACGCCTTCAAAGCCGCCGTCAAGGCCGAGATGGAGAAGCAGCATGAAGCCGAGACCGACCCCATCCTCTTCAACAAGATGATTGACGAACTGGTGGCCGCCGTCAAGTTCGACCTGCCCGACACCTTCATGAAGCGTTGGATCGTCGAGAACAGCCAAGGCAACATCACCCCCGAGGACGTGGAGAAGAACTACGAGAAAGAATACGTGAAGGGTCTGCGTTGGCAGCTCATCGAAGACAGCATCGTGAAAGCCAACCCCGAACTCATCATCAAGGACGAGGAAGTGAAGGACTTCGTGCTGAAGCAGATCTTCCCTGGCATCGACTATGCCTCCCTCGAAGACGATATGAAGGCCAACCTCGACAAGATTGCCGCCAACTACCTCAAGGACGGCAAGCAGGTGGAGCAACTCAAGAACCAACTGGCCGACATCAAGATGACTGCCTTCCTGAAGGGTAAGATGAACATCAACTATACTGAGACCAGCCCTGCCGACTTCATGAAGAAACTGGAAGGTGATGGCAAGAAGAAAAAGAAATAAACCAACACACCATGAATAACGAATTTTTCAAGTATGCGACCAAGCACGTCGGCCTGAACACCCTCGGCCTTGAGCAGTACATCTCCAAGATCAACAACAGCGGCTACATCAGCCCTACCGTCATCGAGGAGCGCCAGCTCAACGTCGCCCAGATGGACGTGTTCAGCCGCTTGATGATGGACCGCATCATCTTCCTTGGCACTGCCATCGACGACTATGTGGCCAACATCATCCAAGCCCAGTTGCTCTTCCTTGAGTCGACCGACTCGAAGCGCGACATCCAGATCTATCTCAACTCCCCTGGCGGCAGCGTGTATGCCGGTTTGGGCATCTACGACACCATGCAGTTCATCAGCCCCGACGTGGCCACCATCTGCACTGGCATGGCCGCTTCGATGGCCGCTGTGTTGATGTGCGCCGGTACCAAGGGCAAGCGTTCTGCCCTGCCCCACTCGCGCATCATGATCCACCAACCCATGGGCGGCGTGGAAGGTCAGGCTACCGAGATTGAGATCACGGCACGTGAGATCCAGAAGCTGAAGAAGGAACTGTACGAAATCATCGCCAAGCACTCGGGCCAGACCTACGACAAGGTATGGGCCGACAGCGACCGTGACTATTGGATGACCGCCGCCGAAGCCAAGGAATACGGCATGATCGACGAAGTGCTCATCAAAAACAAACAAGCTTAATCTATGGCCAAGAAGTCAGGCGTTTGCGCGTTTTGTGGCAGAAAAGCCAGTGAGGTAAGGCTGCTCATCCAAGGCATCGATGCCGAGATTTGCGACAGCTGCGCCGAACAGGCCCATCTCATCGTCAAGGAGCAGTTTGGCGGGGAAAAGAAGGCGTATACCCCTTCGGGGATGACGCTCAAGAAACCCGCTGAGATCAAGGCTTTCCTCGACCAGTATGTCATTGGGCAAGACGAAGCCAAACGCACACTGGCAGTAGCCGTCTACAACCACTACAAGCGCATCAGCCAGAAGGTGGAGGCCGACGAGGTGGAGATCGAGAAGTCGAACATCATCCTCGTGGGTGAGACCGGCACGGGCAAGACCCTGCTGGCCCGCACCATCGCCAAGATGCTCAACGTGCCTTTCGCCATCGCCGACGCCACCGTGCTCACCGAAGCCGGTTATGTAGGTGAAGACGTGGAGAACATCCTCGTCAAGCTGCTGCAGGCCGCCGACTACGACGTGGCCGCCACCGAACGTGGCATCGTCTTCATCGACGAGATCGACAAAATCGCCCGCAAGAGCGACAACCCCAGCATCACCCGCGACGTGTCGGGCGAAGGCGTGCAGCAAGCCATGCTGAAGCTGTTGGAAGGCTCGATCGTCAACGTGCCGCCACAAGGCGGACGCAAGCACCCCGAGCAAAAGATGATTGCCGTCAACACGAAGGACATCCTCTTCATCGCCGGCGGCGCTTTCGACGGCATCGAGCGCCTCATCGCGGCCCGTAAGCGCACCAACGTGATTGGCTACGGCACCGGAGGCAACGAGGCTATCGACAAGGACAACATGTTGCAATACCTCTCACCTGCCGACCTGAAGAAATTCGGCTTGATTCCTGAGATTGTAGGCCGTATGCCTGTCATCACCCACCTCAACCCCTTGGACAAAGACGCACTGAAACGCATCCTTACCGAGCCTAAGAACGCCCTGGTGAAGCAGTTCCAAAAGCTCTTTGCCATGGACAAGATCAACTTGGTCATCAAGGACGAGGTGCTCGATTTTGTGGTTGACAAAGCCATCGAATTCAAGGTAGGCGCACGCGGACTGCGTTCTATCATGGAGGCCATCCTCAACGACGCCATGTTTGAGATGCCTTCCGACATCAAGGCGACAGAGCTGGTGGTCGACCGCGCCTATGCCGAGGCCAAAATAGAGAAATCGGGGTTGCAGAAACTCTATGTAGGCGACTGATTCTTCGATCAGTTTCTTCAAAAAAAAGCATCGGGTTTCGACTCGATGCTTTTTTTGGCACAATACTTGCATATCCATGAGCGTTGAACAATAGAAAAAAGTGAACGTCATGAAAAGAATAGTCTTAGTTGCCTTGATTGCCTTGATGAGCCTGACCGGTTTTGCCCAGTTGATTTCCAAAGCCGACCCTACAAGAAAGAAAGTGGTGCTCGTCAAAAAGCAAGACGCACAGCCCAAGTCGTCGGTGGTCGACTTTTCGAATCCCACCGAGCCTGTCAAAGGATCGGTGGTTTATGGCCGCATCGAAGAGAATGGCGACACCACCCTCATCGTATACTTGCCCGAAGTTGACATCGACCTGATGCAACGTTACCTGCAAATCATCGAGACGAACAAGGGACGCCGTCTGGCCAACAACGTGAAGAAAGTGTATCCTTACGCGAAGCTGGCCGGGACAAAGATGCAAGAGTACGACTCCCTCTTGGCCAACATCCCCAGCAAAACGGAACGCAACCGCCTGATGAAACAGGCCGAGACGGAGATCACCGAACAATACACCGAGGAACTGAAGAACCTGACCATCACGCAAGGCCTTATCCTCGTCCGCCTCATCGACCGCGAGACCGGCAACACCAGCTACAAAGTGGTTCAAGAACTGCGAGGCAAGGTGCGCGCCTTCTTCTACCAAGGCTTTGCCCGCTTGTGGGGCTATAACTTGAAGACAGAATATGACCCCCAACACAACCCCGAAGACGATGAAATCGAAACCATCATGACCTTGCTGGACCGCGGTGTGATTTAAAAGGAGGATATTATAAAACTAAACGGTTTGGAGAGGGGCCTGCGAGGGCTCCTCTTCTTCGTTTTGCAAGTCGTTGACATAGCCTTTCACCAGGTCAAAGCCTCTATAGACATAGGGTACCGTCTCTTCGATGTAAGGATAGAGCTTGGATTGTTCCCTTACCTCAGGCTTCACAATGCCAATCAGCTGGAAGTTGTTGAGCACCATGACCATGATGCTGCAGAGCAGCACACCTTTGGCCATGCCAAACAGCGCGCCACCCAATTTGTTGAAAAAGCCCAAATTCATGGCCTGAATCAGCTTAGTCACCATCCTTCCAATGATATTCACTAAGATGACCAACAGGATAAAGGTGAGCACAAATGCCGTAGTGTTGAGGTATTTCGGATTGATCTCCATGAATTCCTTCAAATGCTCAGCAGTGAAGTCGGAGAAATGCATCGCGCCATAGATGCCCACGGCAAAAGCCAATAGGGTGACCACTTCAATAATGAGGCCTTTGCGGAAACCCTTGACCCCAAAAAGAAGCAAGATGATGGCGATGATGATATCCAGATAGTTCAAAGTTGAGAGTTTAGAGTAGGGGCAGACCTATGTGTCTGCCCTGCTTAATTCCATTCGTTTTATTTTGAATAGTATAAAATCATCCGTTCAATGGCACGTTGACAGACGGGACAAAACTCATGTCCGTTGAAGGTCTTCATCAGGCAATCCATGTGGGGGCTGTAGACGCCCTCGGCCTCATAGCCTCCGCCTTCGAAGACACCTATCGTGCTTTCATATTTCTTCTCACGCGGCGTCGGGACGGGAGTCTTCTTGTCCACCATATCCTTCCACTTCGCATCGAAGTCGACCAGTGTGGTGATATTGGGTTCCCAAGGCTCCAAGTCGTTGTTGTACATGTCGCCGTAAGTGTCGTCATTGTAGTATTCGTCGGCCAAGCCCGCAAAGCCGTGCCCAAACTCATGGATGATGACATCGCTCGAGAAGCCATTGCTGCTGGCGCTGGAGCAGTAGAAATTATAAATACCGCCACCACCATATTTCTCCGTGTTGATGAGGATGTATATCTGATCGTATGGCACCTGACCCGCCAAGTCACGGATGTCGCGGTTGTCGGTGCTCATGCAATAACGTTCCGAGTCGAAAGTCCAGAAGCTGAAGCGCATGGCCGTGTTCTTGTAGATATGGTCGCCAGGCATGGTGCAGCCACTCTCCGCCGATGGTGCCATCACTCCACGGATATTGAAGCTCTCGCGATACCGATCGTAAGGCGCATAGCTGAACATACTCTTCACGAAAAAGTCGCAGTCTTTAATGAACTTGCCCATCTCAGCTTGGGTGTAACCCTCGGGAAGGATGACGATGTCGACGGCCTTGGTGATGTCTTTGTTGCCAATCCATGCCTCATAGACAGGCAAGTCGAGATTGTCGTAGTCGCGGATGAAATAGTCCGAGGGGCTGACGCTAAAGCGCATGCCTTCCTTGAGTTCGCCCTCCCAGGTCTTGTAACATAAAGCGATATCGATCTTCACCTTGGGGAAAGGCACAACGACCGACTCGTCGAAAGTCTTGGTGACCTGCTTGGCTTCGTCAGTGGTCTGCCATTCGCCATAAAGATTCTGATAGCCTTTGGAGAACAAGAGATGGTCCGTTCCCGCCTCAAACACCTTGACGATATAGCTTCCGAACTCCAGGTTGTCGATGAGGTTGGTCTTCGAGCCACTCCAATAGGGCTCGTGAATGAGTTCCTTGAGCGAAAACGAAGTCTCCTTGCTGTTGCCCGTCAGGCAATAGTCGACGCGCAAGGAGGATTCGCTGAAATAGGCATCAAACTGGGCCCAAGCCATCATGGGAAGCAGGGCAAGGAACAGTAACATTGTCTTTTTCATGACTAGATATTTTTTACAAAAGTAGATATTTTTTCAATACCTTTGCCACAAATTTGCGATAGATGCCGACGCCCTTGTTATCCATTAAAAACCTCCGAATCTCTTTCAAACATGAAAAAGAATGGGTCGAAGCCGTGCATGGCATCGACTTGGAGGTGTTTGCCGGCCGTACCCTTGGTTTGGTCGGTGAGTCGGGTTCGGGCAAGTCGGTAAGTTCGTTGGCCGTCATGCGCTTGCTGAACGAAAGAAACAGCCAAATCAAAGCCGATTCCATACGGCTTGGCGACGACGAGATCAAGGACTTCAACGAGAGTCAGATGGCAACGGTGCGTGGCAAACGCATCGCCATGATTTTCCAGGAGCCGATGACCTCGCTGAATCCTGTCTACAAATGTGGCTATCAGGTGTCGGAGATGATACTGCAGCATGAAGGCAAGACGGCCCTTCGACAGGCTCAGGGACCTGTGAGCAAGAAAGAAGCCAAAGAGCGTGTCATCAAACTCTTCAAGCAGGTGATGTTGCCTCGGCCGGAAGCCATCTACGACAGCTATCCACATGAGCTCTCGGGCGGACAGAAACAGCGTGTGATGATCGCCATGGCCATCGCCTGCCAACCTCAGCTTCTTATTGCCGACGAGCCCACCACGGCCTTAGATGTGACCGTGCAGCTCGAAATCCTAAAGCTCTTACGCCAGCTGCAGGCCGAAACGGGGATGGGTATGATCTTCATCACCCATGACCTCGGCGTCGTGGCTGAGATTGCCGACGATGTGGCCGTCATGCACAATGGCGAGATAATGGAGCGCGGCACCGTACAACAGATTCTCAGCCATCCAAAGCATCCTTACACGCAAGGTCTTTTGGCTTGCCGCCCGCCTATGGACGTGCGTCTCAAGCGGCTTCCCGTCGTCAAAGAGTTTCTTGACGGGCAATGGCAAGGTGGTAAAGAACAGATACTGAAAGACCTGCAAATCACCGACGAAGAGCGTCAAGCGCATCTCAAGCAGCTATACAGCCATTCGCCCATACTAAAAGTGGAGCATCTTCAAACATGGTACCCATTGCGTAAAGGCGTGTTCAGCCGTGTCTACGGCTATGTGAAGGCCGTCGACGACGTAAGTCTCGAGGTCTACGAAGGAGAAACCCTCGGCCTCGTTGGCGAGTCGGGATGCGGCAAGACCACCTTAGGCCGCAGCATCCTGCGTTTGGTTGAGCCTACAGGCGGCAAAGTGTGGTTTGACGGCATAGAAGTAACCGCATTGAAAGGCCAAGCCTTGCGCGACTTCCGAAAACAGGCACAGATTGTATTTCAAGACCCCTACTCTTCTCTCAACCCACGCATCACTATCGGAGAAGCCATTGCCGAGCCCATGCAGGTGCATGGCATCGAAAATGATGCTGGCAAACGTAGGAATGCGGTATGTGATCTGTTGGAACAAGTGGGACTTCAAGCCGAGCATTATGATCGGTATCCTCATGAGTTCTCGGGCGGACAGCGGCAACGCATCTGCATCGCGCGCGCTTTGGCGGTGAATCCACGTCTGGTCATCTGTGATGAGTCGGTATCGGCCTTGGATGTGTCAGTGCAGGCACAGGTCCTTAATCTGCTCAACCGTTTGAAAAAAGAACGAAATCTTACCTATATCTTCATCTCGCATGACCTCAGTGTAGTTCGCTTCATGAGCGATCGTGTGGTGGTGATGTATAACGGGACGCCCGTTGAGATGGAGGATGCCGACCAACTCTTCGAGCATCCTCAAAATGCCTACACCAAGAAGCTGATTGCCGCATTGCCCGGGCGAGGCATCCACGAGACCTATTGAATCCCAAAAGACAAAACAAAGAAAGGCAACCCGTTTGGGTTGCCTTTCTTGTTTTTATCGGTGCTGTAGAGACGGTGTGCACACCGTCTCTACATTAACCGATTGTCATTTATTGCATGACAGTGACGCGCTTGACGGTCACACCGCTTTCAGTGTAGACGCGGACCATGTACATGCCGGCAGTGAACTGTGACATGTTCATGACATAGGTGTCTTCGCTGACTTCGGTGTCGTAGACCACCTGGCCGAGGACGCTCACCACGGTGATGCGGCTCATACCAGCAGCCTCGATCGTCACGTTGCCCTTCGTCGGGTTAGGATAGAGGGCCACGTTGTCGCTGTTCTCGTTGACGGCGTCGACGCTGGCGGTCACATAGTTGTGAGTCGGGTCGTCGAAGGCCGGAGCGGGTTCAGACTCGCAGTCGTTGTCATACAGGGCACGGACCTGGTAGTAGTAGTTGCCTGCACCAGGAGCGTCGACGTACTCGTAGTAGGTCTGACCCTCGACGTAAGGCACCGAGCCGATCATCTCGTAGGTCTCGTTGTCGGTCGAACGGTAGACGTTGTACTGCACCATCGTGGCACGGCTCATCGGGTTAAAGGCAGGAGCAACAGGCTCAACCTCAATGCTCGAAATCTCGCCTCCAACTTCACCGTTGAAGCCAGGCAGAGCAACCATTTGACCACCCTTGGCTTGGTTCGTGACAAAGCCACGGAGCATCCAAGTGTAGGGGAAGTTGCCAGCGGTGGTAATGTCAATCCATTCGTTACCGTCGACAGACACCCAACGACCATTAGGATCGCCAGTGTTGTTGCATGCAGTGGCAGGATAGTTGATACCAGCTTGATACATCGTAATCCACACGTTCTGCGTGCCGTCAATGGCAACAGGAGTGTCAAGGGTGACATACTTCCAATCTTGAGTGCCAGTGCAACTGAAGTTCTGGGTCGAAACCAAAGTTTGTGGAGCAGTATCGCCACCAAGGTAGATGTTAGCAGTGTATGAACCACCGGCATTGTACTCCATGACAGCAACCTGCGTCAGGTTAGTGCCAGCATATTCGCTCAGCGAGGTCGACGGAAGCATGATGGCCCAGTAAATGGCGCCACCGGCACCCATAGCCGAAACCATCTCGCCGTCGTCATAGTACAGCCATTCCTCGATGGGTTGAGCAGGAGGCGTGGGCTGTTCGCCCCACCACACTGTCACCTCGTCGGTGGCGTTGTTCACTTCGGCGTGGATAGGCTCGCCAGGAGCGCAGCCAGCAGGAGTGAATTCAACACACTCGGGGCAGCTCATCGAGTAGTAGATGTTGCCCTCGGGCAGGTTGTTCGTGCCGTTGTAGACGATACGGACACAGACCTGTTCGGCCTCACCTTCATAAGTATAGGTGTTGGTCGGAGCCTGAACGAAGTCAACCCATTCGCCGTCGGCAAAGATCATGGCACCCAGGACGTCACCGCCAGGTTGCGGGCCAGGACCAGGAGTGCCACCGTTGCCCATGAGCTTCATGGCGCAACCGTAAGGAGTGTTAGAACCGCTGTCAAGCAGCGTGCCCCAACCAGTCGAAGTGTACTGCAAACCGTTACCAGTGTTGCCGATAGCGGGCTCGCAGTGAGGAGCACCCCAAGGACCGCTCGAACCGCTGCCGGCCAAGCTGTAGACCAAGTAGTAAGTACCGGCCTCGAGGTCGATGTTGAGGTTACCGGCAGTGATGCTCATGATAGGACGTGTGGTGGCGGTGGTTTCACCGTCGCTGCCACGATAGCAGTTCGTGAAGGCAGTGGCCGTCATGATGTTGTCAGTCATGCTGCCCCAAACAGCGGTACCACCGCTCATCGGGCTGCCGTTGTAGATCTGGGCATAGAGGCCAGTGAAGGTCGAAGTGGTCGAGCTGCCAGTCTGGTAGCCGTAGACCTCGATCTCGCTGATCGTCGTAGCTGCGCTCAGGGTGAACTGGTCGGCAAGCATGTAGCCACCACCGTTGTTTGCGTTCGGGCCCCAAGTGCTCTGGCTACCCTTGATCCAAGAAGCGTCGGCACCGTTGGCCATCGCACCAGGATCGGTCACGAAGCCGTTGAAGAACACCTCGGTGTCGCGGCTCTTGGCGCCGTTGGTCAGCTCGATGTCGTCAACGCACATGATGTACTGGTCGGTGCAGTTGAAGTGACGGATGGCAATGTACTTCTGGCCAGCGAAGGCGCTCAGGTCGACGCTGTAGTTGTACCAGTTGCCGAGTCTCGTGCCGTTACCGTCGCGTGAAGCGCGGAGGTCACCAGCCTTAACACCGTTCTTGGCCGTCAGCGTCCACTCGTTGACCATGGTCCAGTCGCTCGTACCGTTGTCGGAAACGAACACACCGAAGTGGTCAGCGGCATAGCTGGCGTCAGTAGCGGCAGCCCAGAAGCTGAAGGTCGAGCCGTTGGCGATGTTCACCTGAGGCGTAACCAGATATTCGTCAGGATTCAGGGCACCCACACCGTTGATGTAGCTACCGCTGCAGATGGCGTTCGTGCCACTGCGATACCAGTCAAGCGACAAGCTTGCATAGTACGTCCAAGTGGTCGGGATGTTGGTCGTCTCGCACCAAGTCCAACCATCGTTGTTGGCGTCGATGACGTTCCAACCAGCGGGCAGACCAGCCTCGAAGTCAACGCTGAAGGCGTCGCCTTGGCCAGGTTGCGGGCCAGGACCACCACCAGGATACTCCCAGCTGATTTCGTTACCATTGACTTCAACTCCGTTGACAGTGCCAGCGTAGTTGTCGCACGGGATGTACTGCCATTCGCACTCGCTCCAGGCGCTCATGCCGGTGCTGTACACGGCAGCCACCTTGGCGATGTAGTGATCGCCAGCGACGAGGCTTTCGGTATTCACCTGGCAGAACGGATGCTCGGTATCGGCGTTGAAGATAGGCTCGCCGTCGATGCTGGTGCACATCACCTTGAAGTACTCGAGGTGACGGTCGCCGTCCTTGGCACCGTTGCTCAGCTCAACGTCGTCAACGTCGAGGATGAATTGGTCGTTGCAGTTGAAGTGACGGATGGCAACATACTTCTGGCCAGCGAAGGCGCTCAGGTCGACGCTGTAGTTGTACCAGTTGCCTTGGGCACGAGTCTCGCCACCGCGGCCAATGCTCATCACATTGCCACCGGCCTTAGCGGTCATCGTCCACGATTGAACCTCGGTCCAGTCGGAAGTGCCGTTGTCAGAGACAAACACACCGAAGTGTTCAGCAGGATAACCGGCATCCTGGGCGCAGGCCCAGAAGCTGAAGGTGCTACCAGCGGCAAGGGTCACCTGAGGCGAAACGAGGTAGTTGTCGGGAGTGATAGCCTGATTCGTGGCATTGCTGTACGAACCAGAGCAGATCAGGTCGGCAGAAGAATTGTGGCCGGAGCCGGCGAGGCTGGCACCTGAAATGAGGTACACGCCACCAATTTGCGAGCCGAGGACCCAATCGTAGCCATCGTTGTTGGCGTCAACAGTCGTCCAACCGGCAGGCATACCAGCGTCGAAGTTCTCGCTGAAGGTGCTGCCTTGGCCACCTTGGCCGCCACCGCCGCCACCACCAGGCGTACCTTCGGCACCCCACATGGCCCAACCAGTGCTGGACACGTAGAGGTCAGAGACACCGTAGATGATCTCGGTCATCACATAACGGAGGTCAGTGGGCTCCCAAATGCTCACGCTGTCCTCGATGGGCTCGTAACCGTCGAATTCAACCTTGACGTTGTATTCGCCCTTACGGAAGCTCTGGAAGGCATAGAAGCCGGTCTCGTCGAGTTCAATCGGGTCGACAGGATACATTTCCTGTTCAGCCTCGTTGTAGTTGGTGAAGGTCACCTGGACGCCTTCCGGGCTGTCGGCGCTGTTGAGCAGCACGTTGACAGTCACACCATTGTTATTAAGTGAGTCGTTGATGATGAACATATCCTTGTCGAGGCAGTTCGACCAGATGGTCTCGCTCTCACGAGGCAGAGCCAGCTGGTTGCAGTTGTCGCTGCCGGGACCAGGAGTCGGGCCAACATTGGCATCCTTCAGTTCGTAGATACCAATGAGGTTCGGGCTCTGCTGGAGGTCACCGAAGAAGGCAACCTTACCGTTGTACTCGGCAACGTGGCAACCACCGGAAGTACCGGAATCGAAGCCAGGAGTGGCCGAGAAGTTGAACACGGAACCACCAAGCGTATTGGTCGTGATGTTGTAGTCATACACGCCGTTGTCAGCGTTGTTGAAGCAGAACACGTGCTCAACGTCATTCTCATCCTTGTAGTAAGCAAGGTCGGAAACGCTGGACGGTTCAGGACCAGTGGTCACGATGGCACCCTGACGGTTGATGAGGGTCAGGTTACCGCTCCAGTTACCAATGACCCAGAAGCCATCACGCTCAGGATCGTAGGTGATACCACGCTGGGCACCGTAGGCGCTGGTGAAGGTATTGACCAAGGTATGGTTGTTCAGGTCGACACAGTAGACAGTGCTGCTGTTGGCAACACCATAAACATACTGACCGTCGAAAGTCATGCCGCGGAGCGTGCCGCAACCAGGAATTTCGAAGCCTTCGATCATGTTGCCCTGCATGTCATACTTGTAGAAGTTATGCGTAGCAGCGCTGTAGCCCCAGTTGGAGGTGTAGATATACTGGCCATCGGTGACCACACCGTAATGGGCAGCTTCAGCAGCGTTGAAGGTAGCCATCAGATCCCAAGGAGCGCGGACGCCCTCTTCACCCGGAACCGGGTTAGGATCGTTGTCGGCAGTGGCGTCGCGGGTGATAGTGACAGGAGCAGCCCAGTTGATGGGTGCTTCGATCATTTCACCGCGGTTGCCCTCGTAGACGGCACCGACACCCCACTTGTAGACACCAGGCTCAAGGTCGGCCCATTCAACGTCGATGTAGACGGTGTCGGGCACCCAGACGGTGGCCAGGAGGACGGTGTTCTCCTCAGTGAACGGGCATTCCTGATAGCAGTTCGTACGATACACTCTGTAGTGGTTCAGGCTACGGTTGGCATCGTTGCTCAAGGCAGCGCCCTTAACAGCATTCGGGTTGGCGCAAACAGTCTCCTTCTCGGTGTCACCACCCTTCGGGAAGCTGGTGCGGAGGTTGCTGTTGATCGGGTTGGCGTCGACAATGGCGGTAGGAGCCACATCGGCAGCTTCCACAGCAACGCTACGACCAGCGCGGTTCGTGAACCAATGTCTCATGGTCCAGGTGCCATAGGTCAGGTGTTCCCAACCGCTGCCACCGTCCCACCATGTGCCAAGGTCGTTCAGGTCGCCACAGCAACCAGCAGGCCAGCTGCTCACGGTGCTGTTGGCCGTCCAGACCACCCAAATCGGGTCAGTACCAGTCACGTTGACAGGAGTCGTCAGATCCCAGTCAACCCAGGCGTTCTGGCCGCTCGGGACGTCGACGGTGATGGTGCTCACCATGGTACCAGCGGCGGGCTCGTTGCCACCGACATAGATACGGCAGGTGTAGTTACCACCAACGGCATTATACATGTTGTCGGAGAACAGGGAGACCTTAGTGATGTTCCAACCAGCATAGTTGGTGTGCAAGAAGCTGGCGGGATATTCGTAAGCCCAGCTCGGGGTCGTGGTCAGGTTGCTACCGACAGCGTTGTTGAACTCGCTCTCGCAGTAGGTGTGCCAACCAGGTTGCACGGGTTCGGGTCTCTTATAGAAGGTGATGTAGTCGACATAGAAGCAGTCGTCGTTGCTGTTGACGCTACCATCCTTCGTGTATTGCCACTGGAAGGTGTGGTCACCAGCGGTGATGTCAAACTTCTTCTCGCCCCATGAGCCAGCACCAGTGTAGCTGCCCTTCTGGACGCCGTCGATGTAGAAGTAACCATAGTCCCAGTTAGCCTCGCTGCTGATCTTGCCGAAGAAGCTCATGATACCGTCGGCGGGGATGTTCACCGTCACGGTCATGTTGCTCGTCACGCTGGCAACGCCGGCGCCACCGCTCTTCATGCAGTAGGTGCCTTCGTAAGGCTGGTTGGTGGTAATGCTCCAAGGATAGGTGGGATCGATCTGCCAATCGAACAGGCTGAAGTCGCCAGTCTCGAAGGGCTCGATGATTTCTTCACCAGGCAGGCCGCAGCCCCAGTACACCTTCACATAAGGTGATTCGGGATCCAGGCTGTCAGGATAGTACTCAGCGATAACCGTGCAGACGGGATCGAAGTTCTCATCGAGGATGTAGTCGATCGGGCTGGTGGTCTCGTTGTAATCGATCACGATGGGTTCACCCTGGACAGGGGCAGTAGCAGTCTGGTAACCGTCCTTGGCGGCTTGGCCGTCGTAGGCAGCGCCAGCATAGATATGACCGGTGTAGTAGCCCTGGGTGTTGGTCTGGAAGTTATAGGTGTGCGAAACACCGAACTCGTCTTGGCCAACCATGGTCACGGTGGCGCCGGCGATGCCGGTGGTGCCGTCTTGTTCGTACACGTGGCCGTTCACGTCGCCGTAGCCGGAGACCTTCACGTTCACGGTGTTCGAAGGAGCGGATTCACCCTCATCGTACACGGCGGTGACATAGTAGGTGTAGCCTTCCATGTTGTACTCCAGAGGACCGTCGGTATAGGTGGTGTTGCTGATGTTGTTCACAGTGGTGTGACCGATCAGTTCACCATCGCGGTACACATTGTACATACGATAGGTACGGTCGACAACAGCCGTCCAGTTGAGGACGATCTGTTCGTCGTTGAACACGGTCTCGTCGACAGCAGTCAGGTTCTGCGGGATATTGAGGTGGGTGGTGAAGCCCCAGTGCGGGCTCTCAACGCCTTCCTCGCAAGCGCCGCCGTTACGGAACACCACATACCAGAAGTAGTTGGTGTTGTTCCAGAGGTTACGGACGGTGAAGCTACCAGTAGCGCCATTCACAGGAGTCCAGTCGGAGATGACGGTCTGCGGGTGGCCAGGCTGCGGATAGTAGGTGCTACCAAAGACCACTTGGTATTCAGTGGCGTTGGCGGGGTTCATCCATTGCAGCGTGACGCTGGCGGGCTCGAGCTCGTCCTCGTCGTCAGCCGGGACAGGATTGAAGGCAAAGCCTTCGAGGTCCGGGCAAGGCATCTCTTCGGCGTTGATGGTGACCTCGAGGTCAGCATCGGTCGAAGAAGCAACCAGGTAGTAGGTACCGGCAGCAACAGGAGCGTTGGTAATGACAGGACCGTAGGCAATGTCGCCAGTGGGCTCTTCGCCACCACCGTTGCTAGCCTCAACAACGATGTCGTCAAGGCCAACACCATAGCCGTAGTTGTCAAGCATCATAAAGCCAATTTGATAGTTGGCAGCAAGACCAGTAAGGGCAACGGAGGCTTCTGTCCAAGTGGAGTGAGCTTCATCGGTATAGAACAATTCGTTCCAAGTACCGCCGTTGACGCGGTAATAAACGCCAAACTCATCAATGTCACCAGTCCAGCTTCTATTTACATAGGCAAAGCTGAGAGTGGCTTCGGTGGCGCCGCTCAAATCCATAGCAGGAGTGACAAGATAAGTCACATCGTCTCTGTAATCGTGAGTGATCAAAGCGTTGTAAGAGCCAGTGTGGGCACCGGTACTAGTGCTGTAGTCACCAGTTCCGACTTCCCATTCAGAATCGCCTTCGGAAACCCAGCCAGTCGGCATAGAACCGCCTTCGAAGCCTTCTTCCAAAACGACATCACCGCTACGGCTACCGCGGGCAGCCTTCATGATGATGTTCGGGCGAGTCGTGCTCGTGTACATCGTGTTGGCAACAGTCGGGTCATAGGCGCCGCTGTCCTGGTAACGATAAGCCATGGCATTGAACGGGAGGCTAGCAGTAGCCTGCCAGTTCACGGTGCTGTTCCAAGCGCCATTGTTGCGTTGGCAGAAGATCAACACGTTGCTCTGGCCGTCCCAGCTGAAGGTGCCCTCGTTGAAGACAAACTCGTTCCAGCCGATGACGGGAGTCATGGCACCCGTGTAGACTTTGGTCATGTTGGTGACAATGTGAGAGGTCGTCGTCAGAGCGGCATCCTCAACATTGGCCATCCAGATGGTGATACCCTGCTGGGCATAGCCAGGAGCGTTGGTAGCATACCAGCTCAAGCTCGTCATAGGAGCAGAGGTCACACCAGCCTCAGCCAGTTCAGTGGCGAGGAAGAGGTTCTCAGAGATGGTGTAGTTGTAGAGGGTGTAGAAGGGGAAGTAACCAGAGGTGCTGGTACCTTCACCGATCTGAGCCTCAAACGGAGTGGCGGCAGCACCGCCGGCACCTGACAGAGGACCATTGTAGTTGTTGGTAGCCATGGGGCCGCCTTCACCGTAGAAGTCCTCGGTGTAGAGGGCCACCTTGCCGTTTTCACCTTGGGTGACTTCGGCATTCAGCACCATGTCGTTTTCAAACACAAGCTTGTAGACAGCATCGTAGCCTTCTTCGATTTCGGGGAAGGGCAGCGTGTAGTCGTTGTGAAGCTGCATGTTGTGAGCTGTCTGAGGCACTTCCACGAAGGGGAACTCAGTGGCCTCTTCGCAAGCCAGCTCCCAAACATCGGGAGTCAGAGGCTCGTAGAGCTCAACCACGACGGGCCAGATGTGGGCCGAACGGTTGCCTTCGGTGATGGCAACGAACTGACGCTCGACGATACCAGCCTCAGTGGCGTTGGTAGCCATGGTCAGCTGCACGCCTTCCTCGTCAACCACCTGGAAAGGCAGTTCTTCGCCTTCAACGCTGAACATGCCATCGCTGGGGGTGAAGTCGAGGACGGTCACCGTGTAGCGGCGACCCTCGGTGTACATCGTGAACTCGAAGGGCTCCATCCAAGCGTTGATCGGGCGGACGCCGAGGTTCAGGGAGTCGATGACTTCCTCTTCACCGTCCATGTACTTCACATGGAGCTGGTCCTCAACGAGGCCACCGCCACCACCACCAGCGGTGATGTCGATCTGGATGTTAGCACGGTTGGGCGAAACGTACTTGTTACCAGTGTACGATCCCAAATCATAAGGATTCGGGTCGGCGCCGTCGCTGTGGTAGGACAGGACCTTGTCAGCGGCAGAGGTGTAGTAGAAGTAACGCGTGCTGTAGCCCGAGGTGTACTCGTGCATACCGATCAACAGGTTACTTGTACCATCATACTCAAACGGAGTGTCAAGTGTGATGGTCGTCCAGCCGGGGCTGAACGTCACGGTGCCGCTAAACACCATGTCATTGGCCGTAACGGCCTCATAATCCGTCGCGTCCGAGAAACTGCTTCTCGTCACGGCTTTCATGAAAACGTCGACCGAGTTGGTTTGCGCGGCGTCGCTTTCACGCATGTTGAAGCTGATGGCATTGATCGTGCCAGCAGTTCCAATTTCGTCGGCAGTGAAAATCTGCTCAACGAAGGAGTAGCCCCAAAGGCTGTTGAACGGGGTCACGTAAGTCGTGCTCGTTCCTTCGCCAATGGTAACCACCTCAGCTTTTGCCACACCCATGAAGGCGAGCAAAAGCATCATCATCAAAGAAAATACTTTCTTTTTCATAATGAATGGATTTGGTTAATAAATGAGTGAATTAATAGGTTTTCTTTCATATAAACTCGAAGAGCCCCCATGCCAAAGGGCATAGCGGCAGCATTTTTCCTAAGCAAAAACCGAACATTCGAATGCATAGTAAACGCGTTGTTTTGTTGTCTAGACATCTACAAGACTAACAACTTCGGTTTTACCCTTAGTGGATAACCACAAAAAATTGTATTATTTTTCAAAATATATCGTATTATATTGTTTATCAATATGATAAAAATAATACTTTTTATAGATTCCCCTTCAGGGAATGGCATTTGGGGTTAGTTTTCTAGCGGCGGCAAAACCATCGTAATAGCTTATATCAGTTTATACCGCCGCCTTGCCACACAAACTAACGCTCCATTCCCCGAAGGGGAATCTCGTTCTCACTTCATTTGAGTATAATCTCGCGCAAGGCCGCCTTGCGAAGTCTCCTTATACAGCGAAGGAAGGTCTTTCCCGGTTTCTTTCATGGTTTCCACCACCTTGTCGAACGAAACGCGGTGACGACCGTCGGAGAAGGAAGAATAGATGTTGGAGTCCAAGGCACGGGCGGCGGCATAAGCGTTACGCTCGATGCATGGGATCTGCACCAGGCCACACACGGGATCGCAGGTCATGCCCAAGTGGTGTTCCAAAGCCATCTCAGCGGCATATTCGATTTGCGCTGGGCTACCTCCAAACAGCTGGTTGGCGGCGGCGGCAGCCATGGCACAGGCCACGCCCACCTCACCTTGACAGCCCACCTCGGCACCCGAGATGGAGGCATTGGTGCGCACGATGTTGCCCACCAGTCCCGCCGTCACCAAGGCACGAACGATGCGCAGGTCGGTGAACTCATAACTCTTAGAGAGATGATAAAGCACCGCTGGCATCACGCCGCAGGAACCACAAGTGGGGGCAGTGACGATGCGTCCGCCCGATGCGTTCTCCTCAGATACGGCCAAGGCATAGGAATAGACCAGGCCACGGCTACGCAAGGTATGCGTGTAGCCCGAAGCCTTGATGTGGTAAGTGGCAGCCTTACGGCTCAGGTTGAGCGGTCCGGGCAAGACGCCCTCGGCCTGCAGGCCACGCTCAACAGCGGCTTTCATCACCTGCCATACCTCCATCATATAGTCCTCGATTTCCTTTTGGTTTTCGTGTTCGAAAACATATTCCCAATAGGTCCTCCCCCGCTTCTCGCACCAGTCGAGGATGTCGGTCATCTTGGTCAGCGGATAGAGGTCGGGCTGTTCGCTCTGTTTGCCTTCTTCGGCCAGATTGCCTCCGCCGATGCTGAAGACGGTCCACTCCCCCATAATCTCCTTGGCAGCATCGAAGGCCTTGAAGTGCATCCCGTTAGGATGGAAAGGCAAGACGACGTCGGGGCGCCATACAATCTCAGTCGGCGCTTGAAGCGTATTGAGAATGGCCCAATCGGTCATATGGCCTTTGCCCGTAGCGGCAAGGCTGCCATAGAGCGTCACCTCGAAAGAGGCGGCATCGGGATAACGTTCATTGAATTGCGCTGCGGCCTTCTGCGGACCCATGGTGTGGCTGCTGGAGGGGCCTACACCTATTTTATATATGTCTCGAATGGTTTTCATGGATGCAAATTTACGGTTTTATTGGGCTTCAAGGGCAACTTGAAGAAAAAAAATGGAAAAATTTTTCCAAAAATGTTTGGCGAATTGAAAAATGTTGTATTTTTGCAGCCGCAAATCGAAAGATTCAGCGTAGCTAAACGAGGGGCATTAGCTCAGTTGGCTAGAGCGCTTGCATGGCATGCAAGAGGTCATCGGTTCGACTCCGTTATGCTCCACAAACGAAACCCCACTAATCAGTGGGGTTTTTTGTTTTTCAACACTGTCAGAGATTCCCTTCGGGAATGGAATGCCATTATTGAGTTGCCTGCGGCGGGATGTAACGTTTACGGCCTGCAAACTTTTTAAACCGCCGCGTGGTAGCTAAAGATATATACTCCATTCCCGAAGGGAATCTCATTATTCGCTTTTAAGTTCTTCTATAGCTCGTTGTAGTATCTCATCCATCGGGGCGTAGATGGGATAGAAGCCTTCGTCGTCGAAGAGATTGCGGGCGATGTAGGCTTTGAGCAAAGTGTTGGCCTCGCGGCGCGCCACCTGACGCTGCACCTCTGTGCCCATAATGCCCCGCTCATCAGCAAGGCGCACCATCTCATCAAACATGGCATCGGTCACAACAAACCGCTGGTCGAAGGCGGACACGGTCTGGTATTGCTTCAGCTGTTGGCGATGACGGTCGGTGTAATCGAAGGCATACTGATAGAGCAAACCCAAATTGACAATACGGTTGAAGTAGTATTCCGTGCTGTCGTCGACGAGCGGCACATAGATGTCGGGCATGATGCCTCCCCCACCGTAAACGGTCTTGCCTTTCGGCGTGGTAAACTTCAACGAGTCGGCAAAATGTATGCTGTCAGGATGGAAAAGTTCACCGTTTTCATAACGGTCGTATGACTCCAGCAGATACTCTTCTTTATTTCCAGTATAAGGTTTCTGAATGCAACGTCCCGTCGGTGTGTAATAACGCGCCACGGTGAGACGTAAGGCCGACTGGTCGCTGAGCACAATCTGCTCTTGCACCAAGCCCTTGCCGAACGAACGGCGGCCTATGATGGTGCCACGGTCATTGTCCTGCAAGGCACCTGCCACAATCTCGCTGGCACTGGCCGACTCACCATCGATGAGCACCACGACGGGAATATCCTCCAACTGTCCATGCCTGCGGGCCTTCATGTAGTTGCGCGGACGATTACGTCCTTCGGTGTAGACGATGAGGCTTCCCTTGGGCAGGAACTCGTCGGCGATCTCCACGGCCGCATTGAGATAGCCTCCCGTATTGCCACGCAGGTCGAAGACCATTTGTTTCATGCCTTGTGCATTCAACTTGGCCACGGCTTTCTTGAACTCACTCACAGTAGTCGCCGAGAACTTGCTCAGCTTGAGATAGCCTGTCTGTTCATCCAACATATAGGCGATGTCGACGCTGTAGGTCGGGATGGCGTCACGGATGATGGTGTAGTCGAGCAAGCCCTCCACGCCACGGCGCTGCACCTTGACGCGGACCTCGGTGCCCTTAGGCCCTTTCAGCTTACGCATCACATCCTCGTTTTTCAGTTTCTTATTGGCCACAAGACTGTCGTCGACATAGAGGATACGGTCGCCAGCAAGGATGCCCACCTTCTCTGACGGACCGCCTTTGATAACATTGACGATGGCAATGGTATCCCTCTCGAGACGGAACTGCACGCCGATGCCGTCGAAGCTACCCAAGAGCGGGTCGTTCACCTCGTTGAACTCTTCCAATGAGATATAGGCACTGTGGGGGTCGAGTTCTTCCATCATCGCCGCGATGGCTTCGTCTTGTAGCTTTTGTGCGTCGGGCTTCTCCACATAGTCGTTGCCCACATACCACATCACCTCGTCGAACTTGCTGCCACCATCAACGACGGGCGCATTTCGCTTAACACCTTTATTAATTAATAAACCCATAAGGATGCCCGTCATTAACAACAAGGCGGTCCAAATGGGTCTTGTTTTGTAGTTATCCATATATCAATCTGTCATTCAGACCGCGGCGCTCGACAATTCCAAGTTTCTATCCATCTTGCGGAACAGGCCTTGCAACACCGTGCCAGGACCCACCTCAACGACGGAACGTACGCCCGTGGCGAGGATATTGCTCATGGTCTGAGTCCACAACACGGGAGAGGTCAGCTGAGCGATGAGGTTCTTCTTGATGATCTCGGGGTCGTTGACCGACTGTCCGGTAACATTCTGGTAGATCGGGCAGATGCCTTGGTTGAAGTTCGTTTCTTTGATGGCTTCGGCCAGTTCCACGCGGGCCGGTTCCATCAGCGGGCTGTGGAATGCACCGCCCACACTCAGCGGCACCACGCGCTTGGCACCGGCTTCCTTCAGTTTGTCGGACGCTTCGGCGACACCTTCCACCGAACCGGAGATGACCAGCTGTCCAGGGCAGTTATAGTTGGCAGGCACCACTACGGCATCTTTCACCGAGTTGCAGATGCTTTCGATGGCGGCATCCTCCATGCCGATGACGGCGGCCATAGTGCCAGGTTGGGCCTCACAGGCTTTCTGCATGGCCATGGCGCGTTTGCTCACCAGACGCAAGCCGTCTTCAAAGCTGAGCACTTTGTTGGCCACCAAAGCCGAGAACTCACCAAGAGAATGGCCTGCCACCATGGTGGGGTCGAAATCTTCCAACATCGTGGCCAAGATGACCGAATGGAGGAAGATGGCGGGTTGTGTCACTTTGGTCTGACGCAGGTCCTCTTCAGTGCCCTCAAACATGACATCCGTGATCTTGAACTTGAGGATGCTGTTGGCTTTCTTGAACATATCCTTGGCTTTCGACGACTTGTCAAACAAGTCTTTGCCCATCCCAACAAATTGGGCCCCTTGCCCGGGGAAAACGTATGCTTTAATCATGGTTTATTATTTATGTAAATTACTTCCTATCAGTTGAAAGAACTCCTCGCGTGTGGACTCGCGCTCAAAGGCGCCGATGAAATCGCTCGTGGTGGTCACCGCACTCTGTTTCTGCACACCGCGCATCGACATGCACATATGCTGGGCTTCGATGACGACGGCCACGCCCAAGGGATGCAAGGCATCGTTGATGGCGTTCTTGATCTGCGTGGTCAAGCGTTCCTGCACCTGAAGGCGGCGAGAATAGGCCTCCACCACACGGGCGATCTTGCTCAAGCCAGTGATGTAACCGTTGGGGATATAGCCCACATGCGCCTTGCCGATGAAGGGGATCATGTGATGCTCGCACAAGGAATACACTTCGATATCCTTGACGATGACCATCTGCCGGTAGTCCTCCTTGAACTTGGCGGACAGCAGGATCTCCATGGGGTCAAGATAATAGCCATGGGTAAGAAACTGCATGGACTTCGCCACGCGGAAAGGGGTCTTCAGGAGACCTTCGCGTTGCGGGTCTTCGCCTAACAGTTCGAGGATGGCAGCATAATGCTCTTGCAGTTTGGCCAGCTTCTCCTCATCAAATTTCTCAACGGCCTCGTAGCCGAAACGCTTCATAAGCTTTTCATCCATCATCAGCCGATTTTTTGCTTGGGCATCGCCACCGTCGATTGCTGACCCATCGTGCACTTGCCGGTAAACTGGGCACCGACTTCGATGAGCAGCTGTTTCGTGGTCAGGTCGACTTCCACCTTGGAGGTGGCCTTCAGAGCGGTGAGCTCTTCGGTGTTGATGTTGCCTTTCACCACGCCAGAGACTTCTGCCTGCTTACAGGTCAAGTCGCCTTCCATGACGCCAGTCTGGCCAATCACGACCTTGCCGTTTGATTTCAGTGAGCCAATCAGATGGCCGTCGATGCGGATATCGCCGTTCGACTCGATGTCACCCTTGATGGTGGTGCCATTGCCTATGAGGTTGCGTACCTGTGATTCCATAATAGCCATAGTATATAGTTTTTATTGTTTGGATTCATTGATGAATGTCTTGTATTCCTCCAGATCCTTAGCCTGATAGAAGACGGGATAGTTCTTGCTCGAGATGGGGATGGCAGTGTATTTCGACTTGTCGATACCACCAAAGACATAGTCGCCTATGAACATGGAGGAGATGTAATCGGCGGCTTTGCTTTCGCTATCGAAGTTGCCGATGGTGATGATGCTGTGGTCGTCGTCGAGGACGACATTCTTCAGGTTGAAGGTGCGCGTACGGTGTTCCTTCTTGTTGAAGTCGCTGATACGCACCATGAGCGGGTCGACACGGACCGACTTCGAGTCGCAGACGATCATGACGAAATGCTCGGAATTGGGTTGGTAGACGTAGGGCGAGGCCTTCTTCACCTCGGGCTGGTCGCCGCCCTCCTTGTTATTGATATCGGTCAGCACAAGGCCGAGATGGTATTCTTCGTTGATGTTCTGCAACACCTCAAGGGCATAGGGTGTGATGCTGCTCTGAGGATAGGTACGCACCAGGTCATACAGGGCAAAGGCCATGGTGTCGATAGCGACGAGACGACCTTGGGCCACGGCATGGAGGAAGGCGAAGCGCGGCATGAATGCCGTGTCGGACTCATAGAGGCGCATGGCGCGTTCGGTGTTCATCTTCACGCGATAGAACTGACCTTGCTCGAAAGCATCGTAAGTCTTGGAATAGAATTCAGAGGCTTCCTTCTCTTGTGCCTGCAGCTTCTCGAAATAGGTCGGGTCGTTGATAAACTCGGCATAGCTCGAGTTAGGATACTTATCGAAGATCTTGCCTTTGTAGAACAGCGACTGCTCCTCGTGGTTGAGGTCCTTGTGCATCTTATAGAGGGCATACCAAGTCGGGAGTTCCTTCTTGTTGCCGGGATAGCGGCTGTCGAGGCGTTCATACGATTCGATGGAACGCGGCAAGTCGGAGAGGCGGTCCATATACAGGAAGCCAAGATGATAAAGGCCGTCGGCGATGAGTGAGTCGCAGATCTCCTTCTCTTCCATGGTGAAGGGCAAGTCTTGCAGGTAATAACCGCGGTCGTGATTAGTGTATGTAGCGTTGATCGAGTCCTGCTTGGCCTTGGCGTTTTTGGCTTCGGTGAGGCCTTCGTCGCCTGTATTGTTAAGGCTACGTTTGTCGCTGATGCGCCAGTTGTCCTCCAGCTTACGCATACCCCACTTTTTGGTGAACTCCGTGATGCCTCTCGACACTGAGCTGGGGTTGTAGAAATACCACGAGGCTCCCGTCGAATTGGTCGGCTCGGAGGTCTTCGGCACGTCGCCACCCACGGTAGAGCCCATGAGGGCGAGCTGTTCCTCGTACTCGCGTTGTTCCTTTTCCATCTGTTCCTGTTCGATGACGCGGGCGATGATCTTGTCGATGAGGATATTGCGTGACACCGAGTCCATGGCGGCCACGCGCAGCAGGCTGTCCTGGTCGCGCACGACACTGGCATACATCACCAGTTCGTTCAAGGTCTGGGAGATGTTCATGATGCTGTCGTAGCCTTCAAATTGGCGGTCCATGCTGGTGACAGCAGTATCGTAGTAGGCCTGAGCCAGCTCGTATTCGTTACGGTCGAAGAGCATCGTGGCAGCCTTGAGCGACGAGTAGGCGCGTTGGATCTGGTTGTCCTTATAGGCGGCTACCGACTTGCGGAGGTAGTTGATGGCCTTGGCTTCGTCGCCTTCACGTAGCGCGAGTTCGGCCATGGCGTAATAGATGCGGTCGCAGTATTCCTCGTTGTTGGGGTCGCGCAGCATCTTGTTCATCATCTTATAAAGCTCTTTGGCGTTGCTTGACGTGCCGACCTTGGCCATGTTCATCTTCGACTCGAAGACCATCTCGTATTCGGGGTTGCGCTTGATGACTTTCTTGAATTGTGCCGTGGCACGGTTAGCGTCGCCTTGCAGCATGTAGATCTGGCCCAGAATGAACATCGCACGGGTACGAAGGTCACGGTCTCTGTTGAGCAGGATGCCGTTCTTCAGGTATTTCACCGCAGGGTTGTAATCCTTGGTGGCGATATAATAGTCGGCGATGGTGAAGTCGACATTACGCATCAGCTCCTTGGGCAGCTTATTGACGCCCGAGGTCTTGGCCAGCAGCTGTTCGATGGTGGCAACGGCCTTGGGGTATTCTTCGGTCTGGATGTAGGTCTTGATCAGCCACATGTTGGCCACATAAGCGATGTCGTTGTAGTTGTATTCAGTGGCCACGAAGTCGAAGGTGCGTTTGGCCGGGATATAATCGTGCTTGTAGAAATGCGCCTTACCCATGACGAGATAGGCGTCGTCGATCCATTTCACGCGTTCGCGGCTTCCAAACTTCATGGAGTGTTTCTGCACACAGATGGAGGTCTTCTCGAGGGCACGATCCATGGTGGAGTTCATCGTCATGCCGTCTTGTTGAGAGCCGTAGTTGTAGACACGCAGCACCTTGGTATAGTCGTCCTTGACGGTGCTACGGAGTTGTTTGTCGCCGTCCTGAAGACTCTTCTCGCCGTTCCAATAGATGTTGTAATGGCTGGTCAGGTTATGGTACATGCGACGGGTGAGTGTGTTCTTCTTGGTGGAGCAGCCGCTCAGAAGCAGCAGTCCCAGGACACAGCCCATCATCACGATTATGTTTGTTTTTCTTTGCACTTCGTTTTCGTTTAATATAACTATAACTCCATTTCCGCCCGATTATTACAAGGACAGAACGAAAATCACTGCCGCTGGCCGAACCAGACCTTGGCGTTTTGGAGGAGCACCGTGTCGTTGGGTTCCTCGATGGCCGATCTCATTTGGATGGCGATGCTGTCGGTCGAGGTCTTAAACTCCTCGAGAAGCAGACGGTCGAAGTCGGCACGACGACTGTCGACGATGGCAAGTCCTTGGTCATGAAGCACGCCGAGGGCCTGACGTCTATATTCATCCATGGTGAGGAACTGTACGAGGTTCTCCGCCTGGGCGAGGCTGTCTTCGCTCCAATCCACGGCCAAAGGCTCGTCGATCGATTTCAGCGCATATTTCTTGCAGAGCTCGGGCAGCTGGGCCTGCATCTTCTCCACCTCACGGGCAAAGTCAACGGCCATACGCTCGGCACGCTCCTTCTCCACATTGGCCTTGATTTTGGGCACGTAGATGAAGGCAAGCGCTGCCAAGATTAGGGCCACTACCGCCAAGATGATGATCCTGACGATGGAATGGCTCTTGGTGATGGCAGAACGCACGTCGGAGATGCTGTCGAAACGTTGTTCTCTCGAGAACTGCGTGCAATGGGTGGCGGCAGCGCCAAACTGCTTGGAGATATTGCGTTCGCCGATGAACTCCATGATCTTACCCAAGGAATAGATGTCGGAACGCGAGTCGATGTCCTCGCCCTTGATGATTTCGGGGGCGACAAACTCCATCTCCTTGATGAGCAGTTCGCGGTCGGCATCCTGTTTCGTCTCGGGGATGCCTATGTCGATGAGCTTGGTGCGGCTGTCGGCAGCTGTCACCAAGATATTGTCGGGATTGAGGTTGCAATGCACGACGCCGTTGCGGTGCAGATAAGTCAAGCCATCGCACACCTCGATGAGGACGCTCTTCACCTGTTTCTCGGAGAGGGTGCCCACACGCACATGTTCGGCCAACGACTTGCCCTCGATGTATTCGAAGATGATGCAGTCGCCCAAGCCTTCGATTTGGACGAAGTCCAAGGCCTTGCGGATATACTTGTTGTCGAGCATCGAGGTGGTCTCATACTCCTCTTTCAGCGAGGCACGACAAGCGGCATCGTTGGCCAGCTCCTGCTTCAACGTCTTGACAATGACTTTCTTACCGTTGTTTGTTGCCGTAAAAACGCGGCTGTTTCCATAGCGCGAGGTATGGAGAAGCCTAAGGTTAGTGTATTCAGTTGAAAAGTTATTCTCTGCCATTCCTATTATAAAAGTATTTGGGCGCAAAGATAACGCATTTTTCCAAACCTACGGTAAAAGTAATCGGGAAAGTGAAAAAAATCTTGTGGAGCTCAAATAAAAACGTGACATTTTGGCAGAATTTCGTATTTTTGCCGTTTCGTAAAAGCGAAATTTAAGCAAACTGCGAGACGCAGTTTGCGACAATGAATTGAAAATTAAACAAATACAAATAAAATGAAGATTTCTTATAACTGGTTGAAACAATATGTCAACTGCGATTATCCGGCCGAGAAGGTCAGTGAGCTGTTGACTTCAACGGGCCTTGAAGTGGAAGACCTCGAGCGTTTTGAGTCGGTGAAAGGCGCCTTGAAAGGCGTCGTCGTGGGCAAGGTGCTCACCTGCATCGACCACCCCAACTCCGACCACCTGCACATCACCACCGTCGACTGCGGTGGCGAAGAGCCCCTGCACATCGTTTGCGGCGCACCCAACGTTGCAGCTGGCCAAAAGGTACTTGTGGCCACCATCAACACCGAACTCTGGATTGGCGACGAACACATCACCATCAAGAAAGGCAAGATCCGTGGCGAGGTCTCGGAAGGCATGATCTGCGCCGAGGACGAGCTGCAACTCGGCACCTCACACGACGGCATCATGGTGCTACCCGACGACTACGAAGTGGGCAAGCCCGCCTCGTTCTATTTCCCTGTGGAAGAGGATTATACCATTGAAATCGGCCTCACAGCCAACCGTAGCGATGCCACCTCGCACATCGGCTCGGCCCGCGACCTTGTGGCCGCCCTCAACCAGCGCGAGAACACCACCAAATACCACCTCATCCGCCCCTCGGTGGACGACTTCAAGGTGGAAAACCATAACCTCGATATCGACGTGGTTGTGGAAGACACCCAAGCCTGCCCACGCTACTCGGGCGTGACCGTCAGCGGTGTGAAAGTCGGCGAGTCGCCGGCATGGCTGAAGAACCGCCTTGCCGCCGTAGGCATACGCAGCATCAACAACATCGTCGACATCACCAACTACGTGCTGATGGAAGTCGGCCAACCCATGCACGCCTTCGACGCCGACAAGATCACGGGTAAGAAGGTCGTGGTGAAATGCATGCCCGAAGGCACGCCTTTCGTCACCCTCGACGGCGTGGAACGCAAGCTCAACAGCCGTAATCTGATGATTTGCAACGCCGAAGAACCCATGTGCATCGCCGGCGTGTTTGGCGGACAGAAGTCGGGCGTGACCATGGAGACCACCAACGTCTTCCTCGAGAGTGCCTACTTCAACCCCACCAGCATTCGTAAGACCTCCAAGTTCCACGGCCTGCAGACCGACGCCTCGTTCCGCTACGAGCGCGGCGCCGACCCCAACATCACCTTATTCGCCTTGAAACGCGCCGCCTTATTAATTAAGGAGCTGGCCGGAGGAACGATTTCTTCCGAGATCAAGGACGTGAAGAACGGTAATTTCGCCCCTGCCCGTGTGGACCTGAAGTTCGACTACCTGAACAAAATGGCTGGCAAGGTCATCGACCCGACCCAAGCCGTCAACATACTGAAGAGCCTTGAGTGCCAAGTCGTTGAGCAAGACGACAAGCATGTAGTCGTCGACGTGCACACCAGCAAGGTCGATGTGACCCGTCCTGCCGACGTGGTCGAGGAAATCCTCCGCATCTACGGCTACGACAACATAGAAATCCCGAGCCGCATCCACGCATCCATCAGCCGTGCCACGAAACCTGATGCCGACAAGATGCAGCAGAAGATCAGCGACATGCTCGTCGCCAACGGCTTCTACGAGATCATGAACAACTCGCTCACCAAGGCCGCCTACAGCGAGGCCTTCCCCGCCTTCGACCCGGCCCAGAACGTGAAGATTTTGAACCCGCTCAGTAGCGACCTCAACGTGATGCGTCAGACCCTGATGTGGGGTGGCTTGGAGAGCATCGCCTTCAACCAAAACCGCAAGGTCGGCGACATGAAGTTCTTCGAGTTTGGCAGCGTGTATTTCTTCGATGCAAGCAAAGTCGGCGACGAGACCAAGCCGCTCAAGCCCTATAACGAGCACACCTGCCTCGACCTCTTCCTCACCGGCAACAAGCAAGCCGAGTTGTGGAACGCCCCGAGCAAGGCCCTCGACTACTTCGACCTGAAGGAATACGTCATGGGCGTGCTTAACCACTTCAAATTCGACTTCAAGGCCTTGGAAGCCAAGGAAGCCAACCTGCCGCATTTCGACTATGCCACCACCTATTGCGTTGATGGCAAGGAGATTGTCACCCTCGGTAAGCTCAGCAAGAAGACTTTGAAGCACTTCGACCTGAAGAAAGACGTCTACTACGCCACCTTCAACTGGACGCTGATGATGCAATGCCTGGCCAAGGCCAAGGAAGTGCACTTCGAGCCGCTGTCGAAGTTCCCCGCCGTGCGTCGCGACCTCGCCATGATCTTCGACAAGAACGTCACCTTCGACGAGGTGAAGAAAGTCGCCATGGCCGCTGAGAACAAGATTCTGCAATCTATGAGCCTCTTCGACGTCTACGAAGGCGAGAAGATTCCGGAAGGCAAGAAACAGTATGCCATGAGCTTCGTGCTGATGTCGCCCACCACCACCCTCACCGACAAGGTGATTGAGAAGACGATGGGCAAGATCCAGGGCGCGATGGAGAAAGAATTGGGAGGAATACTGAGATAAAAAGAGATTCCCTGCGGGAATGGAAATTACTATTTGATTTACAAGCGGCGGCTGGAGGTGCTACAACATAGTAACTGGTATTTGCCGCCGCGGGACACAAAACTAACATACTCCATTCCCGAAGGGAAACTCCACAAACCACTGACCATGGACGTACAAACAATAAAACGGACCTTCGGCATCATCGGCACCGACCCTGAGTTGGACCGTGCCATCGGCATTGCGGCACAAGTGGCCGCCACCGACCTCACCGTGCTCATCACGGGCGAGAGCGGCACGGGTAAAGACGTGTTCCCGAAGATCATTCACCAAAACAGCGCCCGCAAGCACGGTCCTTATTTCGCCGTGAACTGCGGTGCCATCCCTGAAGGCACCATCGACTCGGAGCTGTTCGGCCACGAGAAAGGTTCCTTCACCGGCGCCGTCAACGAGCGCAAAGGCTATTTCGAGATTGCCGACAAAGGCACCTTGTTCCTGGACGAGGTCGGCGAGTTACCCACCTCCACCCAAGCAAGGCTTTTGCGTGTGCTCGAAAACGGCGAGTTCATCCGCGTGGGTGGCTCCAAGGTGATGAAGACCAACGTCAGGATTGTGGCCGCCACCAACGCCGACCTGCCTACGGCCATCGAAAGAGGCCGTTTCCGCGAGGATTTGTATTATAGGTTGAACACCATCCCTATCCATATCCCCGCCTTGCGTGAGAGGAAAGCCGACATCCCGCTTCTGTTCCGGAAGTTCGCCTCCGACTTCGCTGAGCGCAACCACATCCCCGCCATCACACTGACCCCTGATGCGATGAAGATGATGGAAAACTACAATTGGGCCGGCAACGTGCGTCAGCTGAAGAACGTCACCGAACAGATCTCCATCATGGAGACCGAGCGCAACATCACGGCGGAGGCTTTGGCCAAATACCTACCCAACCGTGTACAAAGTTCATTGCCTGTATTGCTGTCGCACAGTGATACCATGGACAGCGTCAACGAACGTGACCTGCTCTACCGTGTGCTCTTCGACATGCAGAAAGACATCAGAGAACTACGCGCCCAGGTCAACAACCTTAGCAACGGTCGCCCCATAGAGCAAAACTACGTGCAAAACAGCCCCGTGACCCAGATTGGCGATACCGTGGTGACCCGCGTGAGCCAAAGCGAGCCCGAAGAAGTCGAGCAGGAGTTTGCCGAGTTTGTCCCCGCCGAGGAGACACATTATGGCGCATCGACAGGCTCGACCGACAATCTCTCCTTGGAGCATCATGAGAGAGAGATGATCATCAAGGCTTTGGAAGCCCATAGAGGCAAGCGCAAAGACGCCGCCAAGGCCTTGGGCATCAGCGAGCGTACCTTGTACAGAAAAATTAACGAATACGGCATCAACCTATGAGGAGCAAGGCGAAGATAGCGGTTCTTGTTTTGGCATTGGCATTCATCTGCCATGGTTGTGGCATCTATTCCTTCTCGGGGGCATCAATACCTGCCGAAGCTAAGACAGTGTCGGTGGACTACTTCCCCAACCATGCCCAACTCGTCAACCCGCTGCTGAGCAACAACCTCACCAACGCCTTACGCGACGCCATGACCAACCAAACCACCCTCGACATGGTGGAATCTGGCGGCGACCTTTCCTTTGAAGGTGAGATAACCGATTATAAGACCATGCCTGTGGCCATCACAGGGCAGACCGCGGCCATGAACCGACTCACCATCACGGTGAGAGTCAGGTTCAGCAACCGCATCGACGACACCAAAGACTTCGAGCAGACCTTCTCGCGCTACGAAGACTACCCCAGCGACCAGGACCTAAATTCGGTGCAGGAGTCGCTGACCACAACGATAGTAGACCAATTGGTGGAAGACATTTTTAATAAAGCATTAGTAAACTGGTAACACAGATAAGAATAAAAGGCCCTTCGACAGGCTCAGGGGCCTTAACTGATATGGAGAGCAAGCAACTGATAGGATACATGACACGGCCCGAGCGGCTGAAAGGTGAGGCTGTGAAAGAGGTGGAACAGCTGGTGGCAGAATATCCCTATTTCTCCATCGGACAAGTATTGCTGGCCATCGCCTACCAGAACACTGACGACGGTCGTTATGAAAGCCAGCTGAGACATACGGCGGCTATCGTCCCCAATCGCGACAAGCTACGCCTGTTCACACTGATAGCCCGTCACCGTTTGGAGAGCGAACCCGAAGTGCCCACCCTTCCCGATGAACTGCCACAGGCCGAAAAGCCCGTCTCTTCCGACAATGTCTTCACCTCTATTGAGGCTATCGACGCCAAGGAAGAACAAAACACCGGCGTCATCCGCGAGAAAGTGTTCATCATCCCCGAGATCGACCTCAGCGGTAGTCACGAGGAACTCTCCGCCGAGATGGCCTTACTCGAAGAAAAACGCAAGTCACTCGACGAGCTGAAAGCCATCATCGCCAACCGCCTGAAAGAGATCGAGGCCGAAAAACAGCGCAAGGAAACCGAAAAACCAGCCGCAAAGAAATTGTCTCGCAAAGAACTGATAGACAAGTTTATAACTGAGAATCCGAGCATCTCACGACCCAAAGCCGAGTTCTACAACCCCATCTCTGTGGCGCAAAACAGCATCATCGACCAAGAGAACATCGTGAGCGAAACCTTGGCCAAAATCTATGAGAAACAAGGGTATATTGAGAAGGCAATTTCAATTTATGAAAAATTAGGCTTGAAATATCCAAAAAAAAGTCGTTATTTTGCAGCCCAAATTGAACGCTTACAAGAAAGCAAAGAAAGTTGAACAATTAAATAATTAAAAATGTACACATTAGTAGTAATTTTAATCCTGATTGTCAGTGTGTTATTAGGATTGATCGTTCTGGTTCAGAACTCAAAAGGTGGCGGTTTGGTGTCCAACTTCGGTGGCGCCAACCAGATGATGGGCGTTCGTCAGACGACCGATTTCCTTGAAAAAGCCACGTGGACGATGGCCGGCATCCTGGTGGTGCTCTGCCTCATCTCGAGCGTCACGCTCCCCAAGGGTAGCAAAGAAGGCACCCCCAAGAGCGAAGTGGAAAGCGTTGTTCCCAACCTTCCCTCCACTGAAGCTCCGGCTGCCACGATGGAAACTCCGGCTGAGGCTCCTGCCGAGACCCCTGCTGAAGCTCCGGCTGAATAAAGACAGACAAATAGGACAATTGAAAAAAAGGATGGCTGATGCCGTCCTTTTTTGTTTTTGATTTGTGCCAGCCACAAAAAAAACAGCGCACCCAATCGGATGCGCTGTTTTCGTTTGAATCAGGAAAGATTACTTCCCTTCGCTCAGCTTCTTGTAGCCTTCGTAGCGGAGCTTGGCGAATTGCTCGGTCTTGGCAAACAGTTCCTTGGCTTCCTCGGGGAAGGTCTTCACAAGCGAGTTGTAACGCACCTCACCCATGATGAACTTCTGGAAGTCGGCCCAGTTGGGTTCCTTCGAATCCAAGTGGAAGCCGTTCTTGCCTTCCTCTTCCTCGGCGGGGTTGAAGCGCCAGAGGTGCCAGTAACCGCAGTCGACGGCGAGCTTCTCTTCCATCTGGGAGTGACCCATGCCGA
>JAEEGK010002744.1_pt1 | contig 44193 bp, 34 predicted proteins | sample 8958771 | NCBI WGS metagenome assembly JAEEGK01 (sample SAMN16246547, study PRJNA631951) | gut metagenome | biome: gut microbiome; feature: rumen; material: SC-attached | host: Bos | place: Iran: Karaj | collected 2018-10
TTCATTGCTCTTATTCCTCAGCATATAAAGGTGCGCCCCCTTGCTTTCTAACCATTTGACGATGTGATCCCAGTATATCATGTTGCTGCGGCATCGATAGGGGTAACCCAACATGAAACGTTCACGAAAACAACCTCCATAGCACGTGATGAGATAACGACAAGCGTTACATTTTTCAGGAATTGGTGCTTGGGCGGCAATGCGCTCTCGCACATCAGAGATAGCAAACTGTTCTGGGTCGTCACTGAAGAAATTCCCTATGGCGGCTTCGGGAATATCAAATTCAGCACACGTATAGATGTCTCCGCCTGGACTGAATGCAAGATAGCGTTGATGACAAGCTTTTTCACGGAGACAAATAGATGGTGTTCCCAGCAGCAGGTCGGCTACGAGTTTCACTATATCCGTATTATTAGCTGCATCTTGATCGTTAGCCCACAGGTCAAAAAACTGTATCATGGCCTGAGCATACTCCTCGTCACTAACATACATGGGAGAATCTAGTGTATCTTTCGTTGAAATAGGAAATACTCTTGCCAACCTAACGTTCATTTTCCGCTGTTTGTAGAAACCATATATTTCTGGTATATGTTCTATGTTGTCTTTGGTAATGAGATTGATGGCACCGCATCTGATTCCAGCGGCTATCGCTTTATCTATATTGTCAATAGCAATTGGCGTGGAATTTTTACCTGACCTAAAAGTACGGTATGAACTGTACAAATCCAGACTCACACCAATGTAGCTGTTGAAGTACTTGCGAATGAGAGGGTATGTCTGGGGAGTCAGCAACGTTGCATTGGTCTGAGCATTATGACTAACAACAATGTCTTGATCTTTAAAAAGTTGGTTTGCGTATTCGATGATCCCAGGAAGTTTTTTGGATAACAACAAGGGTTCACCGCCATGCCAACAAATCATAAGACTTTTGGCACCAACTGCCAAGGCATATCTATATGCAAATTGAAGACCGCTTCGTATTTCCGCATCTGACATCTCTGCGCCGATAGAGTTGTTTTCTCTTCCGTAGCAGTATTTGCATGCAAGATTACACTTCAGCGTAACTTTAAATGTGATATAGAGATTACGAATATTAGTCATAGCGATGAACCCTACATTTGATTAGTCCAGAGGAGCGGGATGACCTTCATTGCAATGGTCACACCATTCTGCACGTGCTTCGCTCACATCAAGGCGAGCATCAAGCTCAGCATAAATGCTTTCATTCTGTACCATATTAATATAGAATTTAAAATTACCCCTACTCTTTTCTGGCTTTTCGGGTTCCGCCGTTATTATCCTAAATTCCGCAGCACTTTAGTTTAACTTTGTTTATAAGTTCCTGAGCAACAAAAAGTTCTTGCTGTGTCAAGCGGCAAAGCTGAGCGGCTCAGGATTTGGCATGTCAGATTTTTCACTTACCTTAGTGATGCGTTTAACGACAAGCAAAATCATCAATGACGTGGCAAAGGTACAAATGAAATCTGAGAAAATCACTCCTTTTGGAGGAATATTTCATGTGAGAGAGCTTTTTTCCCGTATTGTGGCTCCGATTATAGACAAAGTGCTGGGTCTCCGATGTACGTCATACGGCTACCAGTACGGCGAGATTGCAGGTTCGCTGGCAAGCATCTACTTTTGTGGCGGTGACAGCGTGGAGGACGTTACGAGCCACCTGATGCCCCATCTCTCGCTTCATCCTACTCTACGCACAGCGATGATAATGCAAATAGATCAAAACTTAACAAAAAAGATCAAATTAGATCAATTGGGTTCAAGTGCGATCCCACTCTTCGCACTACTCAAGTAGTTTCTAAACGAGTGAAGGGATAATCTGAAAAAAGGATGCCGCAACCAAGTGTTGTGACATCCTTTTATATATGCTGTTCATATCGTATCTTCCAGAGTTCTACTTTGTTTCTTGTAATCGCCGCCTCCGGGATCAGAGGACGGTTCTCTGACCCACTCGGTCGAGCCAGATGTTCACTCCGTTTGCTATAACTTCACTTTTGGGAATGTCCACGTCCAGTTTCCGCCACAGCACCTTTGCAATGCCTGTACGCCTAATGCTGATGCCATCAATGCTTGCGCCGCTGGCTATCAGTCTTTCCTTTCCTGTCTTGACTGTCTGAAGTTCCATATCCTGTCCTCCGTTGTTTGTTTGCGCTGCTAAGGTAGTCATTTTATTTTGATTTTCAATGAATCTGCAGCGATTTTCTTCAAAATTACAATAAAAGACCGCCACGACGGACGGCCTGTAAAATATAATAATATGGAGAAACAAAGAGCGGGAACCGAGGCCGACGGATGTCGGCGCGGGTTCCCGGTTTTGTTTTATCAATGTGAATCAAAGAACCTGTCCCCATAGTTTGCTAGCTATCCCATCAGGGAAATGAGTTGTGCTATCTATAATAGTTGCATACTCATCATCGCTCAAACCATAAAGAGGTTTCGCCAGAATGTCATTAAATATTTTTTCCATTTCAAATCTCCAACGGTTTACTCATTCAAGCCAAAGTATTCACTTACACCTTCCATAAATCGTTTGGCAGATTATTATATATTATCTTCATAAAAATGAATACAATAACGCTATCTTAAAATACTCCCTATTTGCATAGGCCAACTACCTCTATGTACCAGTCGTTTTTCTTGTAGGTTGTTTTGGATGATTTCAGCTTTTGAAAGTTTAGAAAGCTCCTCCCAATTGTCACGAAACACGTAAGTCGCATTGCCATAAATCATATTCTCCATAAGGACCAAGCCCTTCTTTTTGAAAACAAATACAAGATAGCCATGGAAACCTCCATTACCATAATAAACCGCATCAGGCTTATACTTTATAATCGTTGTAAACCTATGTTTCTGAAGCTGACCAACAAGTTCACTGGAATCTTGAATATTACCAGCCAACTGATTAACATGTTCCCATACTATCTCACCTTCTGGTAATATCTGCCAGTTCGCTCTTTTTAAAGGAACGGCTGATACTTCAGGGCATTTATTCTTATTAAGGATTGTACACACACCAAATACTTCTAGGAAGAGATTAACAACATGTTTTATCAGATCCTTTCCATCCGGGGTATTAGGGAGCAAATCTGAAATAGCATAATTCTTATCCCCTAATGTAATAAGTGAAATTTCTTGACAAGGCCCTTCGATATGATTCCTTTTGTATCTTTTTCCTGGCATATCTACATAATGATAGTAGCCATGCCAATCCTTAATACATGCATCATGATAATACGTTTCCTTGGGTAGATTTTTGAGAAGTTCGTCACGCCCTTCCGCATTAAATTGTGTCACGGGGCCAATAGCCTTCGGTATCAATTTAATTCCAGTATACTCAACCATTGGGAACCCAACCACCTTTAATTGCTTCTCTAACTCTCCAGAGCTAATCTCAGTTGCCACATACAAACATTCTTCCTTCTTAAAAGGAGCAATGTATTTGTCAATCTCGTTAATTCTCTTCTTCGTAATAAGCATAAGTATCGTATTTATAGTATTTCATATCAGCCACTTCCATACCGGCACCACAGGTATTTCTTCCTCCATGCCCTCCTCATTATACATAATCAGCAGGCACTTCCAGTCCTCCTGAGCCTTGGCAAACTTCACCAGTGGCGGTATCTCCCTGTTGTAAGTTGCCTCCTCCTTGATGCTGTACGACACCTGAATGGCAAGCTTCTCGTCTGGCACTATGAAATTCATCTCTTTCACCACGTTCAGAAAAAACACATTCTTCTTGCCAAACTGCCTAACAACAATAGTCTCACCATCTTTCCTATATGAAAGTTGGTATCTCTCCAGTTCCTTCTTTATACTTGCTTGTTTTTGCTCTGTCATTGTTTCAAATCCTCTATTCTTTCACCACTCCTAATTCTTTCATCAGTTCATACATGGTGGTTACCGATTCTGTAAATTCAGCACCTTGCGCTTTCTTTGTCTCGTGGATTGCCTTAGCGCGATTGTAGGCATCTACCAATCTCTGGGTGTGAGTCTCTGGATGAATAGCCATCATCAAGTCAAAGAAGTCCTCTTCCACAGCCTTGCTCTCACTATCATAAGGCTTTACCTTCACTGGCGCATTTCTGTTGTACAACTCGATAGCTCTGTTCACAAGGTCTATCTGTGCTTGTGAATGACTGTCATTTTTCATTGGTATTGGTTGTCCATCCAAATTATAGAAATGTAGAACAAACCAATACTCAATACACATATTCGAGAAAGCCACTCTGAACCCATATTGCCTGGCAAGCTTGATACTGGCAGCAAAATCATCATGACCATCACAATCATACACCAGCCATTTCTGACTGTATTTATCGCGTTGTGTCCTCGGCAGGCAATCATATTTTCTGTTAGCTTCTTCCACAAACTCCACACATGAGCCTATGCCATGACCGGGCACGACAACTGGTACTACTTTGCAGTTGTTCTTCTTCAACATCTCAAAGTAGCTCGGCTCTGTGTTTCTTCCCTCACAGTACAGGATAACCTTATTAACTACTTTCGTACCCTGGTTTCTTCGTGAAGTAACTACTCGAGAATGATTCCTACCCATATCACTTCCTCTCACGCTGAATTAACTCCATCAGACTTTTTATGCTCACATAAGGAACTCCACCAAAGTCACCATCAAGATACAGATTCTCCAGATTCGACCGCATGTCACCACCAAAGTCTGTCAGTGGAGTGAGTGTAGATTCGCCATATCGGTTTTTGTCTACGATATAAACTTGATTCTTCACAAACAACTTTTGGTCATCCTCTGTTTTATACCTAAGAAGAGAGGCATTTTGGGTGTTGATAATCAACTGCGCTTTAGTGTGGCAACGATAAAACATATCCACTACCTGGCGGGCAATATATGGATGAAGACCGCTGTCAAACTCATCAATAAACAGCACTGTTCCTTTCTCCAGTGCAGAAATAATGGCCCAGCTCAACCAGAACAGTCGGTTTGTACCATACGATTCATCCTTCTCCAATGAAAACCACACATCACCAACTCGCTCATACAGCTCATTATACTGTCTGTGCGAGGTGCTGATGCCGTCATACAAGGGGCCTGCCAGATTCTCTTCCCCGATCATAGCTTTCACTTTTTCCGGCACATCCTCTATTCTAATTTCATGGAGGTTCATGTCCTCAATGTTGAAATCGAAAGCCTTCATGAACTTTGTGATAACCTTTTTCCTTTCTTCATCAGCCAGATACTGTAAAGGTACTGCCGAGCGAATGTCATTAGCAGAAATCACGATGGCATCGTCAAACCAGTTTACTATTTTTGTAGCTAAAGGTTCATTAAATGTTTTCAGAACTGCAAGGAAACTTGATGATGGGGATACCATATCTGCAGAAATGATGTTGTTCGCAACCTTGACGTTGATTTGCTCCTTATTGAATTTTATGTCAGCACCATCTCGCGAGAACACATTGATTTCTCTCTGTCTCTTCAAATAGAGCCATTCACTCAGCACTTCTTTGTTGTTCAACTCTACACCATAGCGGTACTGAACTCCATCAATTATCATCACAGTCTCAAAATATGAGCATTCCTTCTCTGATGCTGTATTTAGACGGAAAGCATCATACTTTGTCTGCCAGTAATCTAATATAGGAATACGGTTGTCACGCTTTGGGGGACTGATAAACGACTTCATGAAATTAAAAGCGTCAAACAGCTTTGTTTTACCACTTGCGTTAGCACCATATACCACTACCGTTTTTAGAAGACTTGTCTTACCATCCACTTTATGGCAATAGAAGTCTTTTTTCCCTGTTCCGGAAGCAACAAGATTCAGGATTGCTTCATCTTTGAAGCTTTTGTAGTTGCTAAATGAAAACTGTACTAACATATTTGTTTCTTTTAAGCCGTGATTTCTTTTGCAAAGTTACGTTATTTTTCTTAATATTGGTCGACTTATTGCGATTTTTTGCGATTTTTTGCATAAAATTGATATTAAACAGGCGTTTTTGGAGTTTTTAAACTATAATTCTAGAACGATAAAGTAAAATGGTTAGAAAGTGAATTCAACGAAAATATATCTATCAACCATACATCATCCTATTTAATAAAGTTAAAAACGTTAAATCTTCCCATTTCTGACTCTTCATAGAATCCACGCAATCACTTTTCTACCATTTAATATGTAAATAATTGATAGTAAAAGACTTGCAAATACTCAGGTTGTAGCAGCTTGACCTCCATCACCATCCCTGAAAGCGTGGCCAGCATCGGCAGCGATGCCTTCTCTGGTTGCTACAGCCTGACCTCTGTGACTCTGAAAAGCAATAATATCGTCTCTGCAGCAAGAGAATATAATTCTTCTATGAAAACAATCTTTGGGAATCAAGTTGAAGAATATATTATTGGAAACAGCGTGACCAGCATCGGCAACTATGCCTTCTATGAATGCACTAGCCTGACCTCCGTCACCATCCCCGAGAGCGTGACCAGCATCGGCGGCGATGCCTTCTATGGTTGCAGCAGCCTGACCTCCATCACCATCCCCGAGAGTGTGACCAGCATCGGCTACTATGCCTTCTATGGTTGCAGCAGCCTGACTGATGTTTATTGCTATGCTGAAGATGTCCCCAGTACAGGTTCTTATGTGTTTAATAACGCCCCCATTTCGTCTGCCACGCTCCATGTGCCGGCAGGTTCTGTGGATGCTTATAAAGCAAGAGCACCTTGGAAAAACTTCGGAAGTATTGTGGCGATAGAGTGATGTCATTTCGTGGCATACAGCAACAATGCAAATCAGGAATGTCGGATATTATTGCCCGACACTTGAGTTTTTGAAATAGATAGAGTGCGGCGAGGCTTTACATCAGGATTGTTCCTACGATGCCGCAGATGATGCCGATGAGGGTGCCGCCGAGGACTTGGCCGAGGGTGTGCTGACGGAGCAGCATGCGGCTGGTCATGACACAGCCTGCGACGAAGATGGCCAGGCAGAGCCACCAGACGGGATTGAAGTTAAAGATGGCCGCGTATGCTATGATGGCGCCTATGACGCCGCCTGCGCCTGCCGAGTGCATGCTGACCTTCCACCAGATGTTGATGATGATGCAGGTGCACTGGATGAGCAGCGAGATGCCGACGATGGCCATGAGGAAGTGCGGCATGTGGGTGATGGCGAAGATGTGCATGAGGCAGAGGTAGCAACATATATTGATAATGTATGGCACAACGCGTTTGTGGCGTTTGCGCAGCTCCAATGCACTCCATCCATGGAGGCGGCGATAGATGTAGATACCTAAGGCTGGCAGGCAGAATGTGAAGACATAGACGAGTGCAAGAATCCATAGCTTGAATGTCCACGGGAAGAGGCTCAGGTAGGTGAAGCTAAGCAGGATGAATGTTCCGACTGTCGGATAGTACGACGGACGGAAGATTGTGGAGAAGATGCGTGCTAAGAACAGTGCACTTTTCATATGCCTTTTGTTTAGTTCCTCTTGAAGGGGGCAGGTGGGTCCTTACTTTCTCATTCTGGCAACGGGAATGCCCATCTGTTCACGATACTTTGCTACTGTTCGCCGAGCTGTGTCGAAGCCATCGGCATGAAGCATTTGTGAGAGGCGTTCGTCGCTGAGTGGTTGTCGTTTGTCTTCTTGGTCTATATAGCGTCGCAAGGCAGCCATAATCTGTCTTGCTGTTACGTCTTTGCCCTCGTCATTCTGTGTGGCTTTGTGTGTGAAGAACCATTTCAGGGGGAATGTTCCGAAGGGAGTCTCCACATATTTGCTGTTCGAGACGCGACTGATGGTGCTGATGTCGTAGCCCGTGATAGCAGCAATGTCCTCGAGCTTCATGGGTCGGAGCAATGTCTCGTCGCCTTCCTGGAAGAAGGGCTTCTGCAGTTTCACGATGGCCTGCATGGTTCGCATCATCGTCTCTGCGCGTTGGTTGAGTGCGTTGATGAACATCTGTCCGCGTTCCACATAATGACGGACGAAGGCATCTTGTTGCTTGCCGGCATCGGGACTGATGATGAGCGAGGGCTGGTTGCCGCTGCTCAGGGTGACGGTAATCGTTCCGTCGGCATCTGTATCGACCAGGAAGTCCGGAACAATGCTTTGTGCTCGGTCGGCGCTCTTGGCTCCAAGCGTTCCTCCTGGCCTTGGATTGAGCCGCAGAATCTCGTGTTGCAGTTCTTCGGCTTGTGCCTGATTGATATGCAGACGCTGCTGTATCCGTTGCCAGCGCTTGTGGATGAAGTCGTCGAAGCACTTGTCGAAGAGTTTGATAAGCAGGTCGCGATTGGGATTGTCCTCGTCTCTGCGAACTTGTATGAGCAGACATTCTTGCAGGGAACGCGCTCCGATGCCAGGCGGATCGAACTGCTGTAGGACTTGCAGCACACGCTCCAGCTCCTCGACATTCGTGTCGAGGTTTTGATAAATCTCGGCTTCGTCGGCCAGGATGGCGAGGGATTTCTTCAGGAGACCGTCTTCGTCGAGCGAACCGATGAGGTATTCCATGAGCTCCTTCTCGTGGTCTGTCAGTTCGAAGTCCGCCATCTGTTCCCTGAGACGGTCAGTCAGGGAGAGTGTGTCGTCATAAGCCATGAACTCGGCAGCATTGTTGCTATGGCTGGCACCAGCGAGGAAGTCGGGAATGTCGTCCTCGCTTCGGTAGTCGTAGGCTGCCTCCCCCAACCCCTCCGAAGGAGGGGAGAAGAGATCGTCTCCCTCTTCGCCATTCTCTCTTTCTTCGGAGGGGCTGGGGGAGACTTCCAACCACGGGTTCTCCATGCACTCCAGCTCCACGCGATGCTGCAGGGATTCGACAGGCATCTCCATCAGACGAACGAGCATAACCTGCTGAGGCAACATCTGTTGTACCTGAACTTGCTGCTGTGTCTGTTCCTGAGTCTGTATGTTTCTTTGAATCATATTCGGTGTCGTTGTAAAAGTGCTCGTGTGATGTTGTAAAAGTTCACGTGTGATGTTGGGGAAATTCACGTGTGAAATTTGCAAAGATCACGTGTGATGTTTCAGGTTGCTTGCTGAGGTGTTGTTTTGGGCATCAGGTTTAGTTCTTTCGCTTTCTGTATCATGAACTGGAAGGCAGCCTCGTGTTCGTTCGGAATAACCGAGTCCCAGATGGCGTCTTTGACTGCTTGCTTCAGGATGCCTATCTCTCTGCAAGGCTGCAGACCAAAGGTCTCCATGATTTCCTCGCCTGTGATGGGGTTGTGCCAGGTGCGGTAGTTGTCGCGGGCTTGCAGGTCGATGAGCTTCTCGCGCACCAGCTGGAAGTTCTGCAGGAAACGCTGCTTCTTCTCGCGATTCTTACTTGTGATGTCGGCTTCGCAAAGGCACATCAGGTCGTCGATATCCTCGCCTGCCTCGAAGAGCAGGCGGCGGACGGCGCTATCGGTCACCTCATCGTCGGCAATCGCGATGGGGCGCATGTGTAGGCCCACGAGTTTCTCGACATAAGCCAAGCGCTCGTCGAGGGGCAGCTTCAGCCTCCTGAAGAGCGGCGCCACCATCTTCTGCCCGATATAGTTGTGGTTGTGGAAAGTCCAGCCAGCCACATTGTCCCAGCGTTTGCTGCGAGGCTTGCCGATATCATGCAGAAGGGCGGCCCAGCGAAGCCAGAGACTGGCCCCCTCCCCGCTCCCCCTTTGGGGGAGTGCTTCATTTTCGCAGCCCATTCGCTCGGTACGTGAATCAGGCTCCTTTTTAGCGGCTTTGTGGCACTCCCCCAAAGGGGGAGCGGGGAGGGGGCTTACATTATCCAGCACCTCGAGCGTGTGGTAGAAGTTGTCCTTGTGTGCTCGGCCGTTGCGCGACTCGACGCCTTCGAGGGCAGCCACTTCGGGCAGGATGATGGGGAGCAGGCCGCTGCGGCTCAGCTCTATGAAGCCGATGCTGGGCACGGGCGCCATCATAATCTTGTTCAACTCGTCGATGATGCGTTCCTGTGAGATAATCTTGATGCGGTCGGCGTTGCGTTTCAAAGCCTCTGCCGTCTCTTCCTCTATCTCGAAGCGCAGCTGTGTGGCAAAGCGGATGCAGCGCAACATTCGCAAGGGGTCGTCGCTGAAGGTGATGTCAGGGTCGAGTGGTGTGGCGATGATGCCGTCCTCGAGGTCGAGCAAGCCGTCGAAGAGGTCGATGAACTCGCCGTAGCGACTTTCGTTGAGGCAGAAGGCGAGCGCGTTTATGGTGAAGTCGCGGCGATGCAGGTCATCGTCGAGCGTGCCGTCCTCCACGACAGGCTTGCGGCTTTCGCGATGATAACTTTCGCGACGGGCGCCTACGAACTCCACCTCATTATCGTGCCACTTGAGCTGTGCTGTGCCGAAGTTGCGGAAGATGCTGACGTGAGCGCCTCTGCCGAGCTCTTTGGCAAGGGCTTGAGCGAGGCGGATGCCTGGCCCAGAGGCCCCCTCCCTGCTCCCCCTTTGGGGGAGTGCTTCATTCACGTGGTCTTTTCGATCAGCACATGACCCAGACTCCTTTTCTGCGGCTTTGTGGCACTCCCCCAAAGGGGGAGCGGGGAGGGGGCTTACTACGACCACATCGATGTCCTTCGAGGGCCGCTCCAGAATAATGTCGCGCACATAGCCGCCCACGACATAGCATTCCAGCCCCAGCGCATCGGCCACCTTGCCAATGCGGTGCAGCAAGGGATGGTCAATTGCTCGAAGCGAGTCCGTCTGGCGGGAGCGTTGCCGGAAGTCGTCGAATTCCTTTATAGCCTCTTGTATGGTCATCTTTAACTTTTCACCTTTTTACCTTTTCACCTTTTCTTCAGGTCTTCCTGGAGTTTGCGCTCGAAGAACTGTTTCTTGACGTTGAGGCGTTCCCATTCCTCGCCGGTTACCAAGCGAAGGCTGTCGGCTGCGGCATTCATCTCGATACTGTCCAGCAAGAGGATGGCTTGCTTGCGAGCCTCGATGGCGGTGGGGCAGTTCTTGCGGAGCGAGTAGATTGTGTCGCGAGCCTCGTTCCAGAGATGGTGATGCAGGGCATAGCGAGCCTCTCTCAGCATAGCCGCCGCACGCTCATCCGGCGAGTCCTTTGTGCAGGCTACCAGCAGGGCGGCGATTATAGGGATTAGGATGATATGCTTTTTCATAAGCCAAAGAGTGGAAGGATGAAGTTGCGAACATCGTTGCTCATGGCGAGAATCATGAGGGCGAGGATGATGAAGAGTCCTATCTTCTCTATCCATTCCATTGCCTTCTCTGAGGGCTGTCGACCGGTGATGCCTTCGTAGAAGAGCAGCACGATGTGGCCGCCGTCGAGCCCCGGGATGGGCAGGATGTTCATGACTGCGAGGATGATGCTGATGAAGGCAGTGAGCATCCAGAACTGCTGCCAGTCCCATGCAGACGGGAAGATGTTGCCGATGGTGATGAACGAGCCGACGCTCTTCGCACCGTCCGCGCTTGCCACATACTTCAGGTCGTTGACATAGCTCTTCAGCACGCGCCAGCCATAGCTGAGGCCTGCGGGGAAGCAGCCCAGCAGGTTGTAGCTGAGGTGCACTGTCTTGTAGTCGGGAATGTGGCGTGTGACGCCCATCATATAGTTCTTGTCGAGTTGCAGGCTGATGGTGTCTGTCTGGCTCATGTCGGCAGAGGCCACGACGGCCTCGAGTGTGCGCCAGCGGAGGCTGTCCTCGGCCGTGCAATCCGGAGAGCCGAGCACATCCTGACGCCGCAGTGTCACCTCGTAATCGAAGTCTGCCCAAGTCTTGATGTCCTTTCCGTTGACTGCCATCAGCCTCATGCCTTTCACGATGCCGGCCTTGTCTGCAGGGGAATTGGGGACAACGGAATCGATGAAGGCTTCTGCCAAAGGTGTCAGGAACTGCGGTTGCGACTGCAGCATCTTCAGCATCGAGAGTCCGTCCTCGGGCATCGTCAAATCAATCTTCTCGCCTTTGCGCAGCACGGTTACGGTGGAGGCGTTGGAGATGGTGCGCATCACAGGTCCGAGACTGAACTCGACAATCTCCTTGCCGTCGGCTGCTACGGGAATGTCTCCATCAAGGAAGCCGATGTTGTGTGCCTGCTCGTTATACTGGAAGCCGTCCTCGATGCTGGCCATCGGATAGTAGTCGCGTCCCCATGCCAGGAGCACGAATGAATAGATGACCCAGGCCGTGATGAGGTTCATCAGCACGCCGCCGAACATGATGAGGAAGCGTTGCCACACAGGCTTGGAGCGAAACTCCCAAGGCCTCTTTTCTCCCGAAAGTTTCTGATGCGTCTCGTCTATCATGCCGTCGATAGCCACATAGCCGCCAATGGGCAGCCAGCCTATGCCGTATTCTGTGCCGACCTCGGGATCGTATTCCTTGTTGCCGATGTTTTCGGTCACCACCTTGTCTGCCTGACCGGTCAGGCGGTAATATTTGTTGCGGAGCCAGGCGAAGAAGTTCTGCCCTTCCTTTCCGCGTTTTGTGACAAGAGGCTTGCCCAGGAGGCGGCGGAACCAATTGTCGTAGGTGCTGAAGAGATGGAAGCCGTAGTTGGCAAACATATAGAAGCGGGTGACGCGTGTCTTGAAAAGCTTGGCGAAACCGAAATGGCCTGCTTCGTGCAGGACGACAAGAATGCTGAGGCAGCAAAACAGCTGCAAGGTTTTTATGAGAACTGTTTCCATTTATAAATGATTTTTCCTAATGCTTGTTTTTGCTCTTCCGTAAGTGTCTGATTATCAGGGTGCGTGCTGGGCCTCTAAACGCCGCCTGCGGCGATTGCAATTTCCGCGTGCGGCGATGACCATTTCCGCGTGCGGCGATTGCAATTTCCGCGTGCGGCGTTTGGCACCGTCCCATAGGGGAATGAAAATCGGGCTTTGAGCAATGTTATTTTTTCTTGTTAAGAGGTTATTATTTCGTTTGCCACGATGCGCGACTCGCGGTCGCAGTCGAGGTAATCTTGCAGGGTTGGTCTGTCCTGATGCGGCACGCGACCAAGCGTCTCCCCGATGATGTCTGCCATCTGCAGGAAGCCGCAGCGCTCCTGACGGAAGGCGAGGTTGACCACTTCGTTGGCGGCATTGACGATGCAAGCGGCGTTTCCGCCCAGCCGTATCGCTTCGTAAGCCATCTGGAGGCAGCGGAACTTCTCGGGGTCGGGTTTCTCGAAAGTCAAGTCCTTCAGGTTCCACCAGTCTATGCGCGGGAAGGTGCTCTTCAGCCGCCTGGGGTAAGAGAGCGCGAACTGTATGGGGACGCGCATGTCGGGCATTCCGAGCTGCCCCTTCACGGCGCCGTCCTCGAACAGAACAGCGCTGTGGAGGATGCTTTGGGGATGCACGACGACCTGTATCCGCTCGGGTGTGACATCGAAGAGCCAGCGGGCCTCGATGACCTCGAAGCCTTTGTTCATCATCGAAGCGCTGTCGATGGTTATCTTCGCCCCCATGTCCCAGTTGGGATGCTTCAGGGCCTGAGCAGGGGTGACGTCGCGCAGCTGGTCGAGCGTGAAGGTGCGGAACGGACCGCCGCTGGCCGTCAGGATGATTTTCTCGATGGGACTCATCTCGCCCATCAGGCTCTGGAAGATGGCGCTGTGCTCGCTATCGACGGGCAGCAAAGGCACCTTGTGCTCCAGGCAAAGCCGGGTGATGAGCTCGCCGGCCACAACGAGCGTCTCCTTGTTGGCGAGGGCGATGGGTTTGCCGGCCTTGATGGCACTGATGGTGGGGCGCAATCCGCTGAAGCCCACAAGGGCAGTCAGCACGATGTCCACCGGCTCCATCTGCACCACCTGGCAGAGAGCATCGGCGCCGGCATACACCTGAACCGGTTCGTCGGCCAAAGCGTCCCGCACATACTCGTACTTGCTCTCATCGGCTATGACGACGCACTGCGGCCGGTACTGCTTAGCCTGCCGGATGAGCAGGTCGGCTTTGGAATTAGCGGTCAAGACGTATGCCTCGAAGAGGTCGGGATGCTCAAAGATGACCTGCAGCGTCTGTGTCCCGATGCTGCCGGTAGAGCCTAATATGCAGATTCGTTTCATTTATTCTTAACTCTTAACTCTTAATTCTTAATTCTTAACTAAATTACAGGTCAAGCAGTCCTTCCGGCAGCGCCATGCGGATGGTTCGCTCCTTGTGGTTGATGTCCGTAATCCATTCCTCGGCAGCAGGGATGAGGCGCGTCCCGATTTGGAAGAGAACGTTCTGTGTGGAGTCATCCACGCTGTCTATATTGCCAATCAGGCCTGCCGTCTCGTCGAAGAGAGCGAAGCCCGTGAAGTAGCGCCAAGTGTATTCGTCGTCCTCGCTTGCCTCGGGGGTCAGCGAGTGCGGGAAGAAGACTTCGCATCCTATGAGGAACTGCACGTCGTTGGCGCTGTCGTAGTCGAGGAACTTCAGGAGCGCCGTCGTGTCACTGCGGAAGCGGTATTCCTCAAGGAAGAACGGCACGAGTATGCCCTCCACACGCAGGAAGAGGTACTCCGCCTCGGCACGGTCCCAGACGTCGTCGGTGAAGTTGAACGTCACCTCGCCCTTGATGCCGTGTGTCCGGCCAATCTGTCCTATCTTATAAACCTCGTCTTCCTTAATCATTGAACATTGACCATTGAATCTCCTTCTCCATGTGAGGCAGGAAGGGGACTATTCCACTCTCTTTATCTTTGCTCCGAGGGCACAGAGTCGTCCTTCGATGTTCTCGTATCCTCGGTCTATCTGCCCGATGTTGTCGATGCGGCTCGTGCCTTGCGCACTCATGGCTGCGATGAGCAAAGCTATACCAGCACGGATGTCGGGACTCGTCATGCGGCCTGCATGAAGCTGGCGCTGATGGTCGTGCCCCACCACAACGGCCCTGTGCGGGTCGCACAGGATGATCTGCGCTCCCATGTCGATGAGTTTGTCGACGAAGAACAGTCGGCTCTCGAACATCTTCTGATGAATGAGCACGGAACCCTTGGCTTGTGTGCTGACCACGAGCAGGACGCTCAGCAGGTCGGGCGTGAAGCCTGGCCAGGGCGCATCGCTTAGTGTCATGAACGAGCCGTCGATGAAGCTCTCTATCTCATAGTGCTCTTGCCTGGGCACATAGAGGTCGTTGCCATCTTTCTCAATGCTGATGCCCAACCTCCTGAAGGTGTTTGGGATGATTCCCAAGTGCTCCGGGGCAACATCGCGTATGCGGACGCCGTCGCCCACCATCGCCGCCATGCCGATGAACGAGCCGACCTCGATCATATCGGGCAGGATGGTGTGCTCTGTGCCGTGAAGAGAGGCGACGCCCTCGATGGTGAGCAGGTTGCTGCCGATGCCGGCGATGCGTGCTCCCATCTGGCAAAGCATGCGGCAAAGCTGCTGGATGTAGGGTTCGCAGGCAGCGTTGTAGATAGTCGTGACGCCCTGAGCCAGCACAGCCGTCATGATGATGTTGGCAGTACCGGTCACGGAAGCTTCGTCCAAAAGCATGTAAGAGCCTTTGAGCTGTGTGGCTTCCACATTATAGAGGTGTTGGGCTTCGTCATATATAAAGCGGCCGCCGAGCTGCTGTATGCCGTGGAAGTGTGTGTCGAGGCGTCGTCTGCCAATCTGGTCGCCGCCCGGTTTTGCCACGATTGCTTTGCCGCATCGGGCCAGCAGGGGGCCGAGCATCATCACGCTGCCACGCAATTGCCGGCAACGCTCTATGTAGGCCTCGCTGCTGAGGTACTGGTTGTCGAGGCTTTTGGCTGTGAAGGTATAGTCGTGCTGCGTATCGTTTTGCGTCACCTCGACGCCCATGTCGCGAAGCAGCTGTATCTGGTTGTTGACATCGACGATGTTGGGGATGTTCTTGATGCGCACGGGCTCATTGGTTAGCAGCACAGCGCAAAGCACTTGCAGAGCCTCGTTCTTTGCTCCTTGGGGCGTGATGTCGCCTTTCAGCCTGTGGCCGCCTTCTATGATGAATGATGCCATAGCCTACTTCTTTCTTTTGCGTTTCTTTCCCCCGTCGGATGGTTGCAAAGGAGACTCGCCGACGGCATCGAAGACAAAGCCTTCCTCCAGGTGGAGCTTGCCGTCGGAATAGCGTTCGATGTCTTGGGCGACGAGTGCGTTATCCATCGAGTCGCGGTTCCATATAAAGAGGTCTTGCTTCATTTGGTTGGCGACGTTTTTTGTGAAGGCGTCCCGCAGTTCTCCTTCCGGCAGCGTCTTTGCATAATCGAGGGCTTGCTCAATAAGATAGCCGTAGTGGCGGCGCTTGATGGTCTTCATGGGATAGGGGAGCGGTGCCGGATGCGCCTGCACCTCTTCCTGCGGAACGATGCTGACGGGATAGTCTATGTCGAGCTGATAGTGAGCGATGCGTGCGAGGTGGTTCCAGAGGCGGTGCTCGTTGTCTTCCTTGCTGGCTGTGGAAGGCAGCAGGCTCGACATAATCTTTACGATAGTCTGAGCGCAGCGTTGCCGTTCCTCACGGTCTTCTATCTTGACGGCCAAATCGACCATCATCTGTATGCCGCGACCATATTCGGGCATCACAAGTTGTTCTCTTTGTGTGTTGTATTGCATTACAATAGGTTTTTAGACTTTATCGCGACGAACTCCTTCAGGTAGAAGGGCTCGAAGTATGCCACATCTTGCTTCTCTCCGAGATGCAGGGAACGCTCCGCCAAGGGGAACATCCACTTGGCAAGTGGTATGATTCCTTCGATGAAATGGGCGTTTTTGTGCTGGATGACGCTTTTGCACTTCGTAGAGCCATTGCCGAAGAAATAGACGGGATGCTCCTCGAGCCAGGGCAGGTATGTGTCGGGCTCCACGATGTCTGCGCCGATGGGGCGCACCTCGCGAAGCGCTCTGTCATAGACGGTGCTGTAGACCTCCATCCTCCTTGCGTCAATCATGGGAACGAGAAGCGCGTCTTCGGGCAGTTCCTCTTTGCTGAGCAGGACGGGGACGCACATAAGTTTGAGTGTGGGCACGCTCAGCAGCGGCAGGTCGCGCCCATAGCAGACGCCTTTTGCCAGCGAGACGCCGATGCGGAGACCGGTATAGCTGCCGGGGCCTTCGCTGACTGCAACCGCATCGACGGGTATGGCGTGCGAGTTGGCAAAAGAGAGTGCTTCTTCAACAAATACGCCGCAGACAACGGCATGATTCGGCCCCTCAAGGTCTTCTTGGTTGAAGATGAGGCTGCCATTCTCGCTTAGCGCTACGGAACAGGCTTTTGTGCTTGTCTCAATATGCAGGATGCAGGACATTCTTTGCTTCTTCTTTATTTTCGCGCTGCAAAGATACAAAAAAGAATAGAGATTAGGGAATAGAGGATGGAGTTTTTTTGTCTTTCAGAGCCTAAAAGGCTCCAATCCCTAATCTTTAGTCCCTAAAGCTCTGTCGCGATAGGCTCTCATTGCGTTGAAACCATAGTCGAGCAGAGCGGCCGATTCCTTGAAGCGGGAAGACCTGCTGCGACTGCCCAGGAGGACGAGGCAGAGCGTGATGCCGTCTCGTGTGGCGGCCGACGCAAGGCAACCTGCCGCCTGACGGGTGTAGCCTGTCTTGATGCCGATGCAGCCGTCGTAAGTGCTGAGCAGAAGATTGGTGTTATAGCAAGGCAAGTGCCGGCCGTCGAGCAACGGAATGTCCCTCTCTGCAGTTCCTACCATTTCTGCGAAGAGGCTGTCGCACATGCAGTATCTGGCCAGCCGCACGAGGTCGCAGGCGGAGCTGTAGTTCTCGTTGTTCGGCATACCGTTTGTGCTGGCGAAATGCGTGCTGTCCATACCCAGATACTGAGCCCTTAGGTTCATCATGTCGTAGAATGTCAGCGTGTCGCCGGCTATATGCTTGGCCACAGCGTATGCCGCGTTGTTGTCGCTCACCATCATCATCTCGAAGACGAGGTCGCCCAGCAGATAGCTGTCGCCTGGCTTTATCCAGGAGTCTCTCACGATGCAATCCTCGTCGGTGATGCACACGGTGTCGCTCATGTTCCCTACCTCGAGCGCCAGCAGACAAGTCATCATCTTTGTGATAGAGGCGATGAAGAGTTTTTTGTCGGCATTCTTCTGGCTGATGACGAAGCCTGTGGAGTCGTCGATGAGCATCCAGGCTTCTGCCGAGAGCGCTGCGAGACGGTCGTAGCCCGCGATGGAATCGAGCGGCACGAAGTCCTGCAGGGTAGTGTCCATGTGGGCAATCTTCTGCAGCCGCTGCTCTTCGGGGGTAAGGGAGGTGCCTCCGCCTACGCATGCAAAGCAGGACAGCAACAATGCGGACAGCAATACATTTGTCTTTTTCATGGGTGCAAAGGTACGAATAAAAGTTCATAGTTCATGGTTCGGGCTCCATAAATTTTCGAGACTTGCGCCGGCAAAAGCATCTCCCTCTGATTCCTGTAACTCCCCTGACGCCTTTAACTCTCCCGAAAACCATCCGGAATTTGTCAGGATTTTTCCAAGCGACTTGCTTTCTGACGGCTTGTTTTTTGTCCTGTGGCACTTGGGAACCCCAGAGGCAAAATAAGGGCTTAAATCGCGTTTCCCTCTGAAATCAATGGTTTGCGAAGAGGCGTTTTGAAGAAGAGGGCAAAGAAAGTATAACCTCGGCACATGGAAATGTAGAATTCAGCGTAGAAAACCGCCAGATTCCGCCTGCGGGGTTTACCGGCGCCGCGTGGGGAAATTGCAAACGTCGCGTGCGGCGTTGGCCAACATCGCGTGCGGCGTTTTCTTTTCCTCTGTGCCTCGCCGGCAAATGCCGCGTTTTTCGCCTCAATTTTTGTAAAGAATTTTTCACTATTTTCCCGTTGCAGAAATGCAATTCCAGACAAAGACGAATGCACATTTCTTACTTTTTAATATTCTTTCTTTCACTTATTTTTTGTATCTTTGCACCCGAAAAAGCCAATATAATTCAGTAGGCATCAACATCATTGGTGGCAAAAAAACAATAATCGCAAGATGATATTATCTATGACCGGATACGGCAAAGCCTCGGCCGAATTCCAGGGAAAGAAGATTACAGCAGAGGTGAAATCGCTCAACAGCAAGGCCCTCGACCTCTCGACACGCGTTGCCCCCATCTATCGGGAAAAGGAGATGGAGGTGCGGGCAATGGTGACGCAGGCCTTGGAGCGCGGCAAAGTGGAGTTCAACCTATGGATAGAGCAACAGGATCAGGCGGATGCTTGTCCCATCAACGGCGAACTGGCTGCTGCCTACTGCCGCCAGATGAAGGAGATTTCGGCGAAGTATGGCATCCCAGAGCCCGACGACTATTGGCATACGATAGTCCGCATGCCGGATGTCCTCTCGAAGAACGATACCCAGCAGGAGCTCTCCGAAGAGGAATGGCAGGTTGCCCGGGAAGTGGTGCAGCAGGCCATCGACCACCTCGTGGCGTTCCGTCGTCAGGAAGGCGAGGCGCTGCAGCATAAGTTCGAGGAGAAGCTGGACAACATCGCCGCTTTGCTGGCAGGCATCGAACCCTTCGAGAAGCAGCGCGTAGAGAAGATACGACAGAGAATCGTCGATGGATTGGCCGCTATTCCCGATGTCCAATACGACAAGAACCGCCTCGAACAGGAGATGATCTACTACATAGAAAAGCTCGACATCAACGAGGAGAAGCAACGCCTGGCCAACCATCTTCAGTACTTCCGCAAGACTATGGAAGAAGGGCACGGACAGGGCAAAAAGCTCGGTTTCATCGCTCAAGAGATGGGTCGCGAGATAAACACAACCGGCAGCAAGAGCAACCAGGCAGAGATGCAAAACATCGTCGTCAAGATGAAGGACGAGCTCGAACAGATTAAGGAACAAGTGCTAAATGTGATGTAGGAAGCCTCCCCCCTGCCCCTCCAAAGGAGGGGTGATAGGAAGACGCAGTTATTAAAAAAGCAGAGGGATGAAGCGAGGATACGAGACGGCAAACTGTGCGGCTTACGGACTGCTTCGCCAATTCTCACAAGAGAACCGAAAGAACCCAACCGATGCTGAGAGTATCTTGTGGAATGCACTTCGAGCATCTCAATGCGGAGTCCGTTTTCGCAGACAGCATATAATAGGAGATTACATTGCTGATTTTGTGTGCTTGTCAAGACGACTTATAATTGAGGTAGATGGAGCTTATCACAACAGAGCTGCGCAAGTGGTTTCGGATGAACAGCGAAGTGAGGAACTGATGCGACTGGGCTTTAGAGTAATGCGCTTAACAAACGAAGAAATAATAGCAAACATAGAAATGGTTATGGATAAAATAAGAGAAGAACTTCAAGCGGGCGGTTCCCCCCTCCTTTGGAGGGGTCGGGGGAGGCTAATTATTGTTTCTGCTCCTTCTGGGAGCGGGAAGAGCACAATCGTGAACTACCTGATGAAGGAGCACCCAGAGCTTAAATTGGCTTTCAGCGTGAGTGCTACCAGCAGGCCGCCGCGGGGCAAGGAACAGAACGGCGTGGACTACTATTTCCTCACGCCCGAAGAGTTCCGTCAGCACATTGAGGCCGACGATTTCCTCGAGTATGAGGAGGTCTATGCAGGTCGCTTCTACGGCACCCTCAAAAGCCAGGTCGAGGAAAAACTGGCAGCGGGCATGAATGTTGTGTTCGACGTCGATGTAAAGGGCGGCATCAATATAAAGAAATATTATGGCGAGGAAGCCTTAAGCGTCTTCATTCAGCCGCCATCGGTCGAGGTGTTGCGAGAGCGTTTGATACGCAGAAATACCGATGAAATGGCGCAAATTGAACAAAGATTGGCTAAGGCAGAGTATGAAATGACATTCGCCCCGCAGTTCGACCGCATCCTTATCAACGACGACCTCGATGTGGCAAAACAAGAGGCAGTTGCCATTGTGAGCAACTTCTTGAAGCCTGAATAATCCGCATACGCAGATAGCTCTGATTACTCCGAATACTCCGCAGATGAAAATAAAGACCGGCATCTATGGTGGCAGCTTCAATCCTATCCATGTAGGGCATGTTAGCTTAGCAAAGGCGTTAGCCGAAAGCGGCCTTGTTGATGAGATGTGGCTGCTGGTCTCTCCGCAGAACCCTTTCAAGGTGGATGCCGACCTTCTTGATGATGACGAACGGCTGCGGCTGACTCGGCTTGCTGTGGCCGATGTGCCCGGCGTGGAGGTTTGCGACAGAGAGTTCGCCCTGCCGCGTCCTTCCTATATGTATAATACGCTTCAGGCTTTGAGCCAGGAGCATCCCGACCGCGAGTTCGTGCTCGTCATAGGTGCCGATAACTGGGAGCGCTTCCCTGACTGGTATCGCAGCAAGGACATCCTTGCTTCTTTTCGTGTGATCATCTATCCCCGGCCAGGCTACAAACTCGGAAAACTGCCTCGCCGAGTGAAGCTTGCCGATACGCCGTTGCTCGATATCAGCAGTACCGACATACGCCGTCGCATTGCCTCCGAACCAGATTATGATGGAGAAGGACTTGCCCCCTCTGTCTGGCAAGAAATAAGAGAAAAAGGGTATTATCGTCCAAAATGACCAAAATTGTTTGACAAATTGCTTGCTTAATTATACCTTTGCACACCAAAACAGTTATAATGGAACTAAACAAAGTATTATTAGCAGTAATCTGTTGCATGTCCTCTCATAGCATGTTTGCTGAAGAGGAACTGATAAAGTTCGGTAACTTTGACTCCTGGATAACACGCAGCATCAAGGAAAGTGTGTTGGTGGGAGGGAAAACGCAAACGCTTTATGAGATAGGTCCGAAGGGAACCTTCGACGGTGCCCGAGCCTACACCAATCAAGGCGGTTCCCCTTGGGCGTGTAGCAACATTTATGCTAAAGTGGCAGGCGTGGTCAAGACCAATGTCAGCGTCTTTCCCGACAAGCATCAAGGCGGCCAGTGTGCAAAGCTTTCTACCCATATAGTCAACTGCAAGGCCATCGGCGTCGTCAATATCAGCGTCCTTGCCACAGGAAGTATCTTCCTCGGCAACATGTTGGAGCCCATCACAGGCTCGAGCAACCCGATGAGCAAGATGAGCATAGGAATTCCTTTTACCAAGAAACCTAAGGCCGTGAAGTTCGACTACAAATACAACTCGCCAGGCACTGAACGCATTCGTGAGACGGGTTTCAGCAAGCGACAGAAGGTGAGTGGAAAGGACATGGGGCAATGCCTTTGCCTCCTGCAGAAACGGTGGGAAGATGCCGAGGGAAACATACATGCTTTACGCATCGGCACCATGCGTCAGCAGTTCAGCCAGAATTGCGATTGGAAGGAAGGCCAGACTTTCACCATTCATTATGGCGACATCACCCGCGAGAAGTTCTACAAGGCAGATATGGGCCTGATGTCTGGCACGAATGTGTTTTATGCTCTTAACAGCAAAGGGAAGAACGTCCCGGTGCAGGAGGAAGGTTGGGCTGAGGCCGACGAACAGCCTACCCATATCATCCTGAAGTTCGACAGCAGTTATGGGGGAGCATACGTCGGCACAGTCGGCAACACCCTTTGGTTGGACAATGTGAAGCTTGTGTATTGAATGCGACCATATTATCTTGTTCAAGAATCGTTGCTCCGCAGGAATCTGCAACTTATCAAGAGAGTTGCGGACGAAGCCGATGTGGAGATTATCCTTGCTTTCAAGGCCTTTGCTTTATGGCGAACGTTCCCCATTTTCCGCGATTTCATCGGGCATACTACTGCTAGCAGCCTTTGCGAAGCCCGCCTTTCGCTGGAGGAGTTTGGTTCCCTTGCACACACTTATAGCCCTGCTTACGAGGAGGATGAGTTCGACGAGATATTGCATTGTAGCGGCCATGTGACCTTCAATTCCCTCTCTCAATATGAGAGATTTCTTCCCAAAATGTCCCATTTCATCGAGCACCCTGTGTCTTATGGCCTTCGCGTCAATCCTGAATATAGCGAGATAGAAACCGAGCTATACAACCCTTGCGCACCAGGAAGCAGGTTCGGTGTGCTTGCAGAGCAATTGCCCGAAAAGCTTCCTGCCCGTATCGAAGGTTTCCATTGCCATTGCCATTGCGAGAGTCCTGCTTCAGCCCTGGAGCATACACTCGAGCATCTCGAGGCGAAGTTCTCTCGTTGGTTCCCGCAACTCAAGTGGCTCAATCTTGGAGGGGGACACCTGATGACACGAAAGGATTATGATGTGGAACACCTTATTTATATATTAAGGGGTTTGCATCGCCGCTATCCTCATCTCCGTATCATCCTTGAGCCGGGTAGTGCTTTTGCATGGCAGACAGGACCTCTGGTGTCTCAGGTGGTCGATATCGTCGAGAATCATGGCATCCAGACCGCCATCCTGAATGTCTCTTTTACTTGCCACATGCCCGATTGCCTGGAGATGCCTTATCAACCCGATGTGCGCGGAGCCGAGAGCCTTCCTTTTGAGGCCGCTTCGGCGCCTGGTGCGAAAGAGGAGAACATTTACCGTCTAGGCGGCAACAGTTGCCTGAGCGGCGACTACATGGGCAGTTGGCGTTTTCCCAAGCCTCTCGAAGTGGGGCAGGAGATAGTGTTCGAGGACATGATACACTACACGACGGTCAAGACCACGATGTTCAACGGCATCATGCATCCCTCCATCGTTCTTGAGCGTGAGGACGGCAGTCGTGAGACATTGCGCGAGTACACATACGAAGATTACAGAGACAGGATGGATTGAAGCTTTAGGACATTTCCCCTTTTGTTTAGGGAAAATCCTCGTTTTTCTGTTGTATTATTGCCTTACCTTTGCAGTGTGAATTAGAAATCGCATTGTCAAACAACACAAAAAGATACAGCTATGAAAAAGTTCTTTCTCTCCTTCGTAATCATGATGGCAGCCTGGATGGGTGCCAGCGCAATGAGTTTCGAGCGTGCACAGGCAGAGGCTCTCTACCTGACCGATAAGATGGCCTATGAGCTCAACCTCAACGACCAGCAGTATAACGACGCCTATGAGATCAACCTCGACTACTTCCTTCGTGTCGACACTCCCTCCGATCTCTATGGCAACTACTACACTTATCGTCTCTACGACCTCCGCTGCATCCTGCACGACTGGCAGTACAATCTCTTGGTGGCAGCCGATTATTTCCTCCGCCCGATAGCTTGGCGTGCAGGTGGTTGGTACTTCCCCATCTACAGCTATTACAATCGCGGTTACTTCTACTATAGCCGTCCTACGGTATGGGTTTCCTATTATGGCGGACATGGTCGCAGCTACTATCGCAACGGCTTCTATGGCAATCGCCGTCCTATTTGGAATGGTGGTCTGAGAGGTCACGACATGCATCGCATAGTAAGTCACAGAGGCAGCCATAATGAAGGACATCGTTATGGAACAGGTGGTCGCAGTGGTAGTGGCCGCATCCAAGGCAATGGTTACCATATAGATTTGAATGGGCACCATTCTGGAGGCAATGGCGGTTATCGTGATGGCAACAATCATGGCGGCATGAATTCCGGCGGGAACGGCTATCGCGATGGCAACAGTCACAGTGGCATGAATTCTGGCGGCAGCGGCAATCACAATGGTGGCTCTCACAGCGGTGTGAATCCTGGTGGTGACCATCCTTCCGGAGGCGGTGTAAGTCGCGGTGGCAGCATGAGTCGTGGCAATTCCTTCGACGGTAGCAGCTCAAGGATGGGTGGCATGTCCCGTGGCAGCTCCAGCTATTCTTCTCCTTCTCGTAGCAGCTCATCCGTCATGAGCGGTTCTCGTGGCAGCTTCGGCGGAAGCACCCGTAGCAGTTCCCCCAGCATGGGTGTCAGCTCTCGTGGCAGCAGCATGAGTGGCGGCTCTCGCGGCGGAGGTTTCAGTAGCGGTGGTAGCCGTGGCGGCGGCAGCTTCGGAGGCGGTTCCCGTGGCGGTGGCGGCAGCAGCCGTGGCGGCGGTCGCAGATAAATAAAAAGTTCATAAGATGATTGCAAGGCCGGCATCCTTTTAGGGTGTCGGTCTTTTTATTGTGTATAAGACAAGCGGGAAAAGGTGCTTCGTATGCGTAGAATCACATTCTTTAGTATTGAGTTTCCAAGCCTCCTCACGCCGAGAGTGAGGATGAGAGGGCACCAACAATATAATCGCCTCCTTCCGCATTCCTCCTTCCCGCCTTCTGCGTTTTCTTTTCTGTGCAACGGCAAGTTCGATATGCAGGCTGTGGCCCGACATACGCAACCTGTGAATGCAGATGCGCAAGTTGTGATTCTGCATACGCAATCTGCGTACCAAGATTTAAGCGAGAGGAAAAGTAGAAGCAAGAAGGCGGAAAGTCAGTAGCGCGAACGCGGAAAAAGCAATAAAGAAAGGGGGGAAGCGGAAAGATAAAAGGAGGAAAAGGTGGATGAGGCGTGTTTTTCTATACCGTACATGCTTTAAATTCAGAAAATACATCTATCTTTGTACCAAGATTTCTACATAAATGCCATGAACAGATACATTTCCCTCCGTCATTACCTCTGCTTGGCCACTGTCCTGGCGTTTTCGGCAATGGCTTCTGCACAGCTGAAAGTGACCCGTCTCACCACAGAACACATGACAAATCCCTCTACCGTAGATGAGCTTCATCCGCGTTTGTCGTGGATTAACGAAGCAAAAAACGACAGGGTTCGTGGCGAGGTTCAGACGGCCTATCGTATCGTAGTGGCTTCGTCGAAGCAGAAACTCGAGGCTGGCGACTTCGATCTTTGGGACTCCGGAAAGGTGGAGGACGACTGCTCGACGCTGATTCCCTACAACGGGAAGCCGCTCGTTTCCGGTCAGGACTGCTTCTGGAAGGTGCAGACCTGGAATGGGAAGGGCAAGGTCTCGGCTTGGAGCGAGCCTGCCTGCTGGGGTATGGGCTTGCTCAATTCCGGTGATTGGAAAGCCCGATGGATAAGTGCCGGGCAGGAGAAGGGAGCGCCTCTTTTCCGCAAGGCATTTGCCCTGAAACGGGGCGTTCTCGGGGCGAAAGTCTTTGTGACGGGGGGCGGATATTTCGAACTTTACATGAATGGTCAGCGAGTGGGCGATGACTATCTGGTGCCTAACTTCACGAACTATACCACTCGCAAAGACCTGGACAAAGGCGGTTTGGCGCTCGACCCCAGCTTCACGGCCTATCGCATCCTGTATCTGGCTTATGATGTCACAGCCATGCTCCATCAAGGACAAAACGCGATGGGGGCAATGCTGGGCGATGGCTTCTATCGCTGCTCGAGCCGCTGGGTGCGTTCCTTCGGCGAGCCGTGCCTGCTGGTGCAGCTTGAGGTGACCTATGAAGACGGCTCGAAGGACATCGTAGCCACCGACGGCTCTTGGCTCACGAAGCCTTCTCCCATTACGATGACAGGCGTCTATGACGGAGAGATATACGATGCCCGTTTGGAGACGCCTCAATGGGCAGAGGCTGGTTGCGACGAGACAGGATGGAAACCCGTCAAGATGGCTCAGGCACCCATAGGCAAGCTCACAGCCCACACCTCACCGACCGATAAGATTTGCGAAGTGCTGAAACCCGTTCAGTTCACTCGAAACGACAATGGCGACTACGAAGTGGAGTTCGATAAGGAAATCTCCGGTTGGCTTCGCTTGAAGGACATCGAGGGCGCGGCCGGGCAGAAGATGGAGGTGAAGTACGTCTGCGAATCGCCTTTGGGCGTTGAGGAATACCTGTTCAAAGGTGTAGGCAAAGAGACTTATGCTCCCCGCTTCACCTGGTATGTCTTTTCGAAAGCCATTATCAGCGGCGTGCAGAACCTCAGCAAGGAGCAAGTGCAGGCAGAGGCCGTCAATACCGATGTTCGCATCAACTCCGAATTCCATACCAGCAACGGGCTGTTCAACACCATCAACCGCATTTGGCAGCGCTCGCAACTGGATAACATGCACGGCTGTGTGGCCAGCGACTGCCCTCATCGCGAACGCTCGCCCTATACCGGCGACGGGCAGATAGCAGCAGCTCAGGTGATGCTCAATTTCGATGCTGCGGCCTTCTACCATAAATGGCTGCGAGATATGCGAGATGCGCAGAACCCGAAGAGCGGCTATGTGCCCAATGGTGCTCCCTGGCAGCCTGGTTGCGGTGGCGGAGTGGCTTGGGGAGCTGCCATGAACGTCATTCCTTGGGAATTCTATCTGCAGTATGGCGACCTCAAGGAGCTGGAAGCGAATTACAAGGCGATGAAGGCTCAGGTGAAACACATGCTTGGTTGGCTCACCCCCGACGGCACCATGTTGCAGAAGAAACTCAACGAAGAGAGCAAAGAGGTCTGCTATTGGTTCAACCTGGGCGACTGGGTGCCTCCCTACGAATTGCCGAGCGATGAAATCGTCCACACCTTCTATCTTTGGCTCTGTGCCAAGAACACTGCTTTAGCGGCAGAAGTACTGAAAAATCCCGATGAAATGGCGCATTTTCGCGACATAGCAGAGAAGGCAAAGGCGGCTTTCCATAAGAAATTCTACAACGAGGAGGAGAAGACTTATGGCGACTTTGGTCCCAATGTCTTGGCTTTGTGGATGGGAGTGCCCGAGGAAAGGAAAGCCGATGTAGTGGCCTCGCTTCGCAAAGAGATTATGGAGAAGCATGAAGGACACATCAACACGGGCTTCGTCTCCGCCAAGTTCTTCTTCGAAACCCTCTCCAACAATGGCTTGCACGACGTGGCAATGACGGTCATGAACAAGACGGACTATCCCAGTTTCGGCAACTGGATTCAGCAAGGGGCAACGGTCACTTGGGAACAATGGGACGGCCAGAACTCGCACAATCATCCCATGTTTGGTGGCGGCTTGACGTGGTTCTCGCGTCATTTGGCAGGTGTGAATGTCACGAAAGCCGGCGCAGGCTATCGCCATTTCGAGGTGCGGCCAATGCCGGCGGAGGGGCTGGATAGCGTCTGCTACAGTTTGCAGTCGCCTCAAGGCCTCGTCAGTTCGAAAGTCCGAAGCAAGGACGGCAAGCTTCGTCAACTTGTCGTCACAGTTCCTGTTGGCAGTACGGCAAGTGTCTTCCTTCCTGCCGATGCCCTTGACCTTAAGGAGAGCGGCCGCAAGCTTGATAAACTCACCATCAAGGAAGCAGGAAAGTCCGGCATCCTCAGCATCAACTCGCCTCAAAACGGCATAATCAAAGTGGAAATAGCCCAAGGCACCTATAACTTTACAATGGATGCATCTGATCATAACATGAAGAATAAATGATGCAATGACGATATCTTTACACATAGAACGAAATAAAAGACTAAAGCTTATGAAGAGAAAAGACATGTTGCTTGTGGCAGCAATATTAACAGCAGCCCTGACGAGTTGTAACAACAAAGAGAGAAAGGTTGAGGCAACAGATTTCGAGGATGCTGTCAAGGTAGCTCTGACAGATAACGGGCGAATCGACCTGAGCAAACTTCAATGGACGAGGGAGCCTGCGGGGTATGAATTGAAAGGCGATACTCTGTGTATTACAACAGCTCCGCATACCGACCTGTGGCAGCGCACCTATTATCACTTCCAGAACGACAATGCCCCTGTGCTGCAAATGAAGACACGCGAGAAGTTCTTCAGTTTCGTCGTGAAGACTGACTTCACGCAGAGTCATCATCGCTTTGACCAGTGTGGCATTGTGATGTATCTCGACAGCGAGAATTGGTTGAAAGGCTCTGTTGAGTATGAAAACGAGGAGTTCCAGCATCTTGGCAGCGTAGCCACTAACAAGGGCTATTCAGACTGGGCCACAACGGCCATTCCTGCTGATGTGAAGACAATGTGGTATCGTTTCTCTCGCCGTGAGGATGACTACTGCATTGAGTGTTCGACCGACGGCACAGAGTTCAGCCAGATGCGTGTCTGTCACATGTATGCAGCTGCCGATGAAATACAATTTGGCATCTACGCCTGTTCCCCGGAAGAATCATCATTCACAGCCGTCTTCTCTGACATGAAGATTACGGAGTGTGCATGGAAGGCACATGATGGTCAGCAGCCGGATGAAAAGCCCTAATCAGGCTCTATCGGTATTTATTTAAATCAGTAAAAAGAAGAATTACATTCCCCAATACCAAATACATGAAAATGGAAAAGAAACAGATTAAAGCCGTCTTTGTGAACGGCAGTCCGCGTAAGAAGTGGAACACAGCAAAGGTTTTGGAGAGTGCCATGAAAGGTGCTCAGGAGGCTGGTGCCGAGTGCGAATTGGTAAACCTCTACGACATCGACTTCAAGGGGTGCAAGAGTTGTTTTGCCTGCAAGCTCAAGAACTCAAAGACCAATGGCGTATGTGCTTTGAAAGATGACCTTCGCCCTGTTTTGGAGCGTTGTCGCCAGGCAGATGTCATCGTGCTTGGCTCACCCGTGTATTACAGTTATCCGACTGGAGAGTTGCGCTCGTTCATGGAGCGTCTGATGTTTCCTGTAGGCACATATCTGTACGAGAACGGAAAGCACATCACTTTGCGTGACAAAGTCATCCCGACAGCAATGATTTTCACTATGAACTGCCCGAAGGACTATATGAGTCAGATTGGCTATCCTCCCATTCTGGAGGAGAACACGAAGGTTATGGCCGACATCTTTGGGTACTCTGAGACACTTTATGTCTGCAACACCTATCAGTTCAACGACTATTCACGCTACGACTTTAACCTTTTCTCGGAAGAAGAAAAGCGTAAGTATCGTGACGAGCATTTCGACACAGACCTGAAGAATGCCTACGAACTTGGCAAAAGATTGGTTGCCAAGAGCAAAGAATGTTAAAGTAAGTATCATCCGCATGCGTGGGCATCATGGTGGGCCATCATTAGAAATGAACTATGAGAAAGATTATCGCAACACTGCTTATAATGTCGGCCATTGTGGCGGCCAAGGCACAGACAGAAAAGAGGAGTGGGTTTGACGATCTCTATTATTACATCGAGAATCTTGACGTCTTTGAGTATGGTCAGGAGGAAGCGCGTGCGTATTACATCCCTGGCCACAACATCCTGCTCAACGGCAAGTGGAAGTTCTTCTATGCCGACACGCCGCAGGAGATTCCGAGCAACTTCTTCGAGGAGAAATACTCCGATGCGAAGTGGTCCACCATCGATGTGCCGTCGAACTGGGAGATGAGAGGCTACGGCGACCCGCTGTTCCGCAATGTGGCTGCGCCTTTCAAAGCAGACCCGCCGATGACGCCACGAGACTACAACCCGACAGGAGCATATCGCACCACATTCACCATTCCAGCCGACTGGAACGGCGAGGAGGTGTTCCTGCGTTTTGAGAAGGTGGCATCGGCATCGTTCTTGTGGCTCAACGGTCAGGAGGTCGGCTACAATGAAGGGGCTCAGGAGCCTGCCGAGTACAATATCACTCCATATCTGAAGAAAGGTCGCAACACATTGGCCATGAAGGTCATTAAATACAGCGACGGCTTTTATCTGGAGGGACAGGACTACTGGCGCCTGGCTGGAATCTTCGACGATGTATATCTCTATGCCACGCCCAAGACCCGTCTGTTTGACTGGTATGTGACAACTGATTTGGATAAGGAGTATCGCGATGCAGACTTGAACATCGAGGTGACCATAAGAAGCTATGACATGCAGCCTGTCACAACACCACTCAAGGTTCAGGCCGTCCTGACCGCTGCGGACGGTCAGGAGGTGGCGCGACTGGAGAGCCAGACAGCAACATTCGCTGCAGGGAGCAGCACATTGAAGCTCAACATGAGCAAGCATATTGCCAACCCCTTGAAATGGACTGCCGAGACGCCGAATCTCTATAATCTAAAGATATATCTCTTAGATGCTGCTACCGGCAAGCGCCTATCGGAAAGCACGCCTGAGGATGCCCGTCAGGATGTGGGCTTCAAAGAGACAGAAATACGCAACAATGTGTTTTACCTCAATGGTAAGCCGTTGAAGATCAATGCCCAATGCTCGCACATGCAGGATCCCGACAACGGTCACGCTGTTACAGACGAATTGATAAAAAAGGATATGACCATTCTGAAACAGTTTGGCTTCAACGGCGTGCGCACCAGCCACTATCCGCCCGTGCCGCGTTATCTTGAATATGCCGCACGCTTCGGATTGTATATCATCGACGAAGCTGGCGTAGAAGCACATGCCACAGAATGGGTTTCAAACGACAAGCGCTTTATACCGATGTATAGGGAACGTGTGCGCCGTATGGTGCTGCGTGACCGCAACCAGCCCGCTGTGCTGTTTTGGAGTGCCGGCAACGAGAGTGGCGAGGGGCCAAATATTGGTGAAGTGATTGATGAAGGACGCAAATACGATCACACTCGCTGGTGGATGTATGGCGGCAATGCTTACAGCCATCCCGCCGAAGACATCATTGGTCCGCGTTATCCGACAGCACTGGCTCTCGACCTCAGGGTGGGTCTTCATGGCGATGGCGATGTGCGCCCGTCGTTCATGGATGAGTATATCTCGGTGGCTGGTAACGGTGGCGGCATGTTCGACGAGATGTGGCGTGCCGTCTATACCCATGAGCGCTGCATTGGCGGTGCAGTCTGGGATTTTGTGTCGCCGGGTCTTACGCAGCCTGCACGCAGGCTCACGGACAAATCGGGCCATGATGTCATGGCGCATATCATGGGAAATGCCAAACTTGTGGCCGACACCCGTAATCGCAAAAATCATGTGATTGACTTGAGCGGGCACGATGAGTGGGTGGAAGTCTATCGCGAAGACTGTTTGGAAGTGACCGGCAACACCCTGACAATCAGTTTCGATGTCTGTCCCCGCAAGCTCATCAGTTCCTGCGGCTCATTCGTGACCAAGGGAGAATGGCAGTTTGGCGTCCAGCAGACCGGCAAGGAGCAACTGTTATTCTATATCAATACCGACAAGGCTCCCTCGACACAAGGCGAAGCCAATGCCCGTCCCTTTGGTGGAAGGCCTGCAGCAACGAATCATAAGTACGAACTTTCGGCCGCTTTGCCCAACGATTGGGAGAATAAGTGGCACCATGTGGAGGCTTGCTACGACGGCAAACAGATGACGGTAAGCATCGATAACGCGCAGGTGGCTCAAGCGGAGGCACAGGGCAACATCATCAATGCGCCATTCCCCGTGAACATAGGCCGTAATGAGCAGACTCACGGACAAGACACCCGCGTATATATCTGTGATGCGCTGATGGACAATGTCATCATTGCCGACGCATCGGGTCAGTTGCTGAATCTGGACTTTGAGAAAGAACAGCAGGAGGGTAAGTATTTCAGTTACGGCATCGGTGCGCGAACCTACGGCACAATATGGCCTGACAGAACCGTCCAGCCGGAAATCTATCAGATGAAGAAGTCGGCACAGCCCATATCATGTACGTTGCTGAGCGCCGATAACGGTGCTGTGGAGATATGGAACAGGAACCATTTTCTCAACACCTCTTATTACGACATGAAATGGGAACTTTATGAGGACGGTGTCTGCCTGCAGCAAGGCAGCCTCAGTCCTGATGTGGAGCCGCTCAGTAAGAAAGTCATCACCCTGCTCTACAGTCGCCCTGCCATCAAACCTGGTTGCGAATACCGTCTCATGATAACCAGCAGTTTGAAGGCCGATGAGATGTGGGCGCAGAAGGGTCATGTCATTGCCTGGGACCAGATGGAACTTCCCTGGCGTCAGTTGGCAATACCTGCCGACAAGACCGTTGGGAAGGCAGTGTTGAGTCGGACGAACGACACCATCACGGTAAGTGGCGACGGGTTCTCCTACGCGTTCACCCCCGACGGTCAACTCTTCAGTATCCGCCAGGCCGATAAGGAACTTCTCAAATCACCGCTTCGGATGAACGTATGGCGCGCTCCTCTGGCCCTCGAACTAGACAGTTGGGATCAATACAACATTGCCTACAACAACCGCAAGCCCTGGAACGGCGCACAGATAGCCAACGAGTTCTATAGCAATAACCTGAAGGACATCACCCGAATACCCATCTCATGCCAGGCCTTCGAAGCCGACGGACAGGTGTATGTCAATGTTCGCTGCTTCTCGCAGTTCGGCGCTCCTGTCAACACCTCGCTCGACGCCTACATCGCGGGACTGCGCTATTCGGGATTTTCGGAGGTCTATGAGTTCCGTATCAATGGCGACGGCACCATCGCCCTGCATCATATAATGGAGCCCGAGGGGCAGATGCCTTCACTGCTGCCACGCATCGGACTGACCATGACGCTCTGCGACGAGATGCAGCGCGTGAAGTGGTATGGCCGCGGACCAGAGGAGAACTATCCCGACCGCAAGACGGGTTACGCCATTGGAATCTACGAGACAACCGTGGACGACATGTTCGAGCCCTATCTGATACCGCAGGACTGCGGCCTACGCTGCGACAACCGCTGGCTCGCCATGAGCAGTGATTCCGGCCAGGGATTGCGCTTCGCGATGGACCAGCCGTTCAATTTCAACGCCTACCACTACAGCACCGACCGCCTCACGAAGGCGGTATATACCTATCAGCTGCAACAACAAGACGGCATCACGCTGAACTTAGATTACAACACAACAGGAGTAGGTTGTACGGCCTGCTATGTACTGCCCGGCTATCAAGTCAAGCCCTCTCGATATGAGCGTAAGTTGACGATAAAGCTGTTTTAACAGGAATGGTGTCCGCTAAAAGTTTTCACATAAGTCTGTCCTTCTCAATTTTTAGCGGACACCTATAATTTGAAATCTGTTTCCAAAGAGACCAATAATAACAACTTACCAAGGGATTACTATCAGTCCTCACGTGGACTTTCCAAAATCCTCGTGTGGATTTATCAAAATCCTCGTGTGGATTTTCAAGACATCACGATAGCATCTGTTTGACTGCTATTTTTACATGCCATCATAGTGTCGATATATTATTAGTTGTCTAAAGTTATCCTTTTGAATAGTATTTTCTTGACAAATCTTTTGCGCTTTTAGGAAATAAGCCTTAACTTTGCGGCACAAAGATAGCAAAAAAGTACAGATTTTCCCAAAAGGATATCATAATGGGCAGATATATTCGTCATATACTTGTATTCGTAATCATTTTTTTCTTAGCTGGCGTTTATCTCTTCTACTCCAGAGATAGTCAAAAAGAAATGAGTGACGACAATCGCCGTGAATTGAATATCCTGAACGGGCTAATAAAGAAAAAAATCTTCTTTCGTGACAGCCTGAAATACCAGATGGACTCTGTCATGCTGCAGCTCCACAAGCATACAGACTTTGATGACGATTTCAGGTATTACACCAACCGCCGTATGCTGCAAGATGCACAGATGTTCTCGTATGACTATGCCAGCGAGTTCTCTCGGAAGATGCGTATACTATCTGAAAAAATCGGAGATGGGAACTTGATGGCCGAGTCACGCATCCTCTCCAGCTTCAACATGGCGCAGGCCTGCCTGTTTGTCGAAGCGCTGGATATGCTGAAGTCTGTCGATTTGGAATTCCCCAATGTAAATGACAGCATTCTCGGCCTCTACTATTTTTATTATGGCATAACCTATCAGCGCCTTGCAGTATATGTGAATGACTCCATCAATGCCAAAAGATACAACAATCTGGGCATAGAAATGTTCCGTAAAAGTCTGGACTATTCAAAAGACCAGGGAATGAATAATTTCGTTTTGGGAAGAGTGTATGGCAGGCAAGAAAAGTATGATGTGGCACAAAAATATTTCGAAGAGGCTTTGAAGTATATCAGGAAGGATGACAACATCCTCTACACGCTCGCCAATGCCTCTTTGGGAAAGTGCTTCAAGCATCAGGGCAAGCACGAACAGGCTACACTTTATTATATCGAGGCCACCAAGAATGACATCCTGAATGCCCAGAACTCGTCCATCGCTATCATCGACCTTACAGAGCATCTTTTCAAGCAGTATCATCTGACTCACAATGTGAGCAAATACGTAAACATTGCCATAGAAAACGGCGAGTTCTATGGGATGCGTTCGCAGATTACCCGCATCGACAAAATCATTCCAGACATTACGAAAGAGAAATCCAGGCAGAATGCCATCCTGATTGTCTTCCTGATTGCCACAGTCTCCCTTTTCTTCTTGTATATTCTGTATATTCTGTTTCGCAGCGAGAAGAACCTGAAGCTGCTGAAGAATCATATTGATTTGACTGAAAAGGTGAATAGCGAGAACACGCTCCTTCATGGCGAGAACGAAAGCCTGTCCAGAGCCAACACATTGTTGCGCGACTCCAATCGGCTGAAAGATGCGTATCTTGGGAAGCTCCTTGAGTCGAACAGTGAGCTAACGAACATGTTCGAGGAGTTTGCCATCAAGGCAGAGCAGAAACTGAAGAAAGCACAATACGAGCAGGTTCAGAAATCCATTAGGGAGTTGCAAAAGAGTTTCAGCAAGAAAGAGCAGTTGGATAGGCTCGACGAGCTGCTTATGTCTATGTTCCCAACCTTCAGTGCTGATTTTAATGCACTGCTGATGCCTGAATATAGGAAACATGAAGGCGATGCCCTTCTCTCTCCCTCCATGCGTATTTTTGCCCTTGTCCGGCTTGGAATAACAAGCAACCACCAGATAGCACGCGTGTTGAACTATTCATACAACACCATTCTGAACTATAGGGTCCGCACCCGTGCAATGGCCATTAACGCCGACACTTTTGAGCAAGATGTTCAGAAAATAGGCACATAAAGCCTTTGTCTGCGTCGCTTTTGCTTCTATATTTCATATATATATCACCCATAAAATATGTCTCTTATTCATTATGTATATTGTTTTCATTCAACAATATACATGTTATGTCGTGTTATATTCTGCGTATATATTTTTTTATGGCTTTTTCTGTCTCACAAAAACTTCATAACTTTGCGGCAGAATTTCACATTATTATTAATAAAATATAGTTAAGTTATGAAAAGAAAACTATTTATTCTGGCGCAAGTATTTCTTGCTTCCATGATGACAGTCGTTAATGCACAGTCATTCAGTGCTGAAAAGACGTACACGATTGAGTGTAACAATATGGCTGGGAAGTACATGCAGGACAACGGCGATGGCTACATTGTCCCCAAGGATTTCAATGACAATTCCTACTGGTATCTCATTCCTACGGGCAATGAGGGTTGTTATTATGTAAAGAATGCTACCACAAATCGCTACATGCAGAAGACCAGCGAGTATCAGGTTTCTGTTAAGACTGGAGACACTCCCGTTGAAATCTTCATCAAGAACGACCCTGCTAAAGGCTCAAATGTTTATGGTTTGGCATCAACAGACCGTGAACCCCATGACTTCGCCAATGACGATACGTGGGGTGCCAACTACACCTCAAATTGGGTGCAGGGTTTCAGTGCTGCGTTAGGCGCTCGTCCCAATTCCTTCTGGAAGATTGTAGAGCAAGAAAGGCCTGGCACGGAACCCGAAACGGGGCATGTGTTCAGCGCTGACAAGATTTATACTATTGTCTGCAAGCCTGATTTCAACACATTCATGCAGGACAATGGGACTGGCGGATTGCTCCTTGGCCCGGAGTCTGCCGGCACATTGTGGTGTTTTGAACCTACAGCGAATGCGAACTGCTATTATGTGAAGAATGTCAAGACAGGCAACTATATTCAGGCTTGTCCGAATTCGGAAGTTGCTGCCACAATGGGAACAACTCCCGTTGAGTATCACATCAAGGGCGATGCCTCTGGTGGCCAAGCTGGTGAAAACTTCTTCCGCATGACTTCCACAGACCGTACTCCTCACGATTTCAGCGCCGGAACTATCGGCCTGAATCGTGCTAGCGACAACGCCAAAGTACAAGGCTATGCTTCTGTTACAGGTGCCAACCAGTGGTCTGTTTGGTGCATCAGAGAGGTGGAAATGGTTCAACAAGCCTCACTCTCAAGTCCTTTCACAGGAACAGAGGTTCAGGAAGGCAAAGTCTATCTCTATAATGTAGAGAGCGGCAAGTGGCTGCAGAACAACAACAGGTTCAATGCCGACTTGACAGCACAGTACTGGACCACCCGTGCAGAGTTAGGCGAATGGGGTCTCGACTTGAATCTGACAGCTCTGGGAGATGGCGGCTACCAGATTGACCCGGGCTTCATCAACAATCACTCTATCAATGACTACAATCTGTATATGGATACTACCAAGCCCGTTACCTCATGGAAGTTCACACCCAAAAACGTAGCAGGCGCCAGCAACGCCTATACCATAGAAGCCGAGAAAGCCACTCTGGGTTCCGACGTCAACGGCTATCTGCATGGTGCAAATCTGGGAGCCACCACTTGGCAGGTTGTTACTCTCGAAGAGCGTTTGCAGTATGCTCAGCTTAACGCCTCTGAGACCAATCCTATCGACATGACTTTCCTGGTAAACAACCCCGACCTTGCAAACAATAATGAACGCACAGCTTGGGTGGTAACTCGTGACGGTGGAAGCGAAGGATGGAACGATATCGCCCGCTACAACCGCAACTTCTATGCTTCAGGATTTAACAGCCTTGATGTATCACAGACTGAAATCGCTGTTCCCAACGGCACTTATAAGGTTAGCTTCTCTCTGTTGTACTCTCCAACAGCATTAGGTGACATCAATATTGACGATTATAATGCGTATAAGACAAACGGCGACGAGACGGTTTATGTTGTCGGCTACGCAAATGGCGAGACCATTAAGGCACGTTCCATCTATTCTGTTGAAGGCACATCCAGTGTCACCAACGTACATCAGAAGCAAGTGGGCGACTACTTCTTCCCAGGTGGCCCCAATCAAGTGAATGGCACAATGGCTATCGGCAACTACCAGACCGAGCCTCTGACTGTAACGGTAACTGATGGCAAGCTGACGCTGGGTGTCAAGAGCATAGAAGGCTGTCCCACAACGGCTTGGATTGGCTTCAGCGGCATAAAGCTGTATTGTGTGGATGTCGCAGAGGGAAGTCCAATATCTGTAACTGTTAGTGATGCTCTGTATGCCACTTATGTTGCTCCCAGTGACGTAGACTTCACGGATTGCGAGGTTAGCGCCTATGCTGCTCAGGTTAATGACACATACGTTCACCTGGAGCCCGTTACTACTGTTCCTGCTGGTACGGCTGTCATCGTGAAGGCAGCAGCAGCTGGTACATACGCCATCAATAGCACGACATCTGCCTCCCTCGGTGCCGACAATGACCTCGTTGCCGCTACGGAAGATATAACTGCCGATGGTACTCAGTACGCTTTGGCAAAATTAAACGGCGTAGTTGGTTTCTATAAAGTTGAAACAGGAACTACTATCCCAGCCGGCAAGGGCTATCTCGTAATCAGTTCTCCTGTCAAGGCTTTCTATGGCTTCGATGAAGATGATGCAACAGGCATAGAAAACCTTAACGTTAACGCTAACCTTAATGGTCCTATCTACAACCTCGCAGGTCAGCGCATGCAGAAACTCCAAAAAGGAATCAATATTATAAAAGGCAAAAAGATTGTCATCAAGTAAGGATAACGTTGATTCTCTCCCCCTGTCCCCCCCTCCTTCTTGGAGGGGGACAACTGGGGAAAAAGTACATTATTATTAATAAGTATAAGAATAGAGTATTATGAAGAAAACATATATTTGTCCTGCACTCAACATTGAAGAGGCTCAGGCAGCTCAGATGTTGGCAGAGAGTCTGACAATCAATGGTGATACCACAGTTAATGGTAGTAACGCTTTAACGAAAGAGGCAGCCTGGGATATTTGGGAAGAATAATATGAAGAGCAGAAAACTCCTGCTGTCTTCGGCAGCGCTATTGCCCGTATTAGGTACTGCACAGACAGAGAGGCCCAACATCATCATCCTGAACATTGATGATATGGGCTACTCTGACCCTTCGTGCTTTGGTGGCGATTATGTCAACACGACAAATATCGACCAGCTGGCCAGTGAAGGACTCTCCTTGACGCAGTTCTATACGTCTTGTCCCATCAGTTCTCCGTCCAGAGTAGGTTTGACTACTGGTATGTATCCAACCAGGTGGGGCATTAACACCTTCCTGCAGGAGCGTGTCAACAACGCCAAGAACGAGCAGAACGACTTCCTCAGCGACCGAGCTCCATCTATGGCAAGGGCGCTGAAGAATAGCGGATATGCTACCGGACACTTTGGCAAATGGCACATGGGAGGCGGTCGAGATGTGAAGAATGCACCATCCATCCACAACTATGGCTTCGACGAATATGTCTCTACATGGGAAAGTCCAGACCCAGACCCAATGATAACATCCTCCAACTGGATTTGGGCTGCCACAGATCCCATTAAACGTTGGAACCGAACGGCTTACTTCGTCGACAAGACGCTTGACTTCCTCTCTCGTCACAAAGGCGAACCTTGCTTCGTCAGCCTGTGGCCGGATGATGTTCACACGCCTTGGGTTTATGAGGGCGATGAGGCATCTCAGCGAGAATCCTCTCATAACTTCTCCATCGTGCTTGCAGAACTCGACAAACAGATAGGCCGCTTCATGCAAGGATTGAAGGACTTGGGTATCGATCAGAACACTATCGTCATCTTCACAGGCGATAATGGTCCGGCCCCAGCCTTCGATGGGCATCGAACAAACGATTTCCGCGGGCAGAAAGGTACACTTTACGAAGGCGGCATACGCATGCCCTTCATCATTCGTTGGCCTGGACATGTTCCAGCAGGAGTAAAGAATGAGAGCTCGGTTGTCTGCATGGTGGACCTCTTCCCATCTCTCTGCCAGATAGCCGGAGCAGAGGTTCCGACGGACTATCCACTTGATGGCCTCGACATGAGCGACGTCATAACAGGTCAGTCGGAACGTGAACGCACCACTCCTCTCTTTTGGGAGTTCGGCAAGTGCAAGGCAAATAGAGTCAGCCCGCATATAGCCGTTAGGGAAGGCGAATGGAAGTTGCTGGTCAATGCCGACGGTTCGAGGACCGAGCTATACAACATGACCACTGACTTCAACGAGAAGCATAATGTTGCATCCCTTTATCCTGCTCTTGCAGAACGACTGAAGAAGGCAGCCATCGATTGGTTCAACGAAGCCTACCGCGAGTATGCCGACAATATAATATATGTGTCTCCTGATGGTGACGAAAATGCTGACGGCACATCATGGGAAAAGGCAACGACTTTGAGCCACTCCGTCTCGCTTGCAGAAGGTGCTTCTGGTACGCAAGTCTGGCTGAAGCAAGGACAATATAATGTCACTTCGTCTGTCATCTCCGACAATGTGGCATTCTATGGAGGCTTTAATGGAACAGAGAAGAAACTGGCGGAACGCGATTGGAAGAGCAACCCGACCATCATCGACGGCGGCGGAACCGTTAGTCCTTTTCGCAATAGTCTGGCGACTTCAGTTAGCACAGTCCTTGACGGACTCATCGTGCAGAATGGCATCAACCAGGCTGGAGCAAATGGCAATGGCAACGGCGGCGGAGCGATTCTCAATGATGGAGCTGTCGTCAGGAACTGCATCTTCCGTGGCAATCGCACCCAGAACAACAAGAATGGTGCAGCCATCCATTGCCATACAGGACAACTGCGCATCGAGAATAGCCTCTTCGTTGATAATGTTTCGGCAGGCAATGGCGGTGCGATACAAGTTGGAGGTGGTGTGACGGCAACAATTGTCAATTGCACATTAGTTAATAATCAAGCCACAGGACCAGGTGGAGCATTCGGTCTTGGTACAAATGCCTCCAATCTAAATGTCTATAATTGTATTGCTTGGCACAACACAGGCAAGGGCATTTATAGCAGTTATGGCCAGAACGCTGACATCAATGGCGGCGGAACGGTCGTCTCCAAATACTCTGCCATTGAGAGTACCAGCACGAAATTCACGGATGGTGACGATACCAACCATATGACACTATCTGAAGAGATGACTCCTTTGTTCATGGAAGATAGCTATGAACTGGCGGAAGGTTCACCTTGTATTGATGCTGGTAATGCCAATCTGATTTCCGGACTTGATTATGATTTGGGCATGAATCGACGTCTGTCTGGAGCGCAAATTGATATGGGTGCTTACGAGTTCGACAAGGGAGAACCTGCGGTAGGGAACTCTGTTATCCATGTTTCTCCCGATGGTGATGACGCAAGCGACGGCACATCATGGCAACAGGCAACAAGCCTCAGTCATGCCCTGACACTTGCCGACACTTATGTAGGCAATGCTACGCTTTGGCTGAAAGAAGGAACATATCCTGTCGCCACACCCATTCATCCTGACAAACTTGAAATCTATGGAGGTTTCGAAGGCAGTGAGTTGACACCTGATGAACGTAAAATTACCATTCATCAAACCATTATAGATGGTGGAGGAACGATTTGTCCCTTTCGCAACAGCAATCTTGATGGAATAGTGACGACCGTTCTTGATGGCCTTATCGTGCAGAATGGTATCAATCAGGCAGGAGCAAACGGTAATGGGAATGGCGGGGGAGCAATCCTCACTAATGGTGCAACAGTCCGTAATTGCATCTTTCGCAACAACAGGACACAGAACGGCAAGAACGGCGCAGCCATTCATTGTCACCTCGGACAAGTTAGCATCGAGAACAGTCTCTTCGTCAACAACACTTCTTCGGGCAATGGGGGAGCAATTCAAGTAGGTGGTGGCACTACAGCAACCATCATCAATTGCACCCTTTGCAACAATCTTGCAACAGGTCCTGGTGGCGCTTTCGGCCTTGGTACAAATGCCTCCAATTTGAATGTCTATAACAGTATTGCTTGGCACAATACAGGCAAGAACAGTTTCAGCAGTTATGGACAGAATGCCGACATCAATGGCGGTGGAACGGTCGTCTCTATATCTTCCGCTATAGAAAGCACAAGCACGAAGTTTACGGATGGCAACGATGACGGACACATCTTTCTGTCTCAAGAGAACACACCAATGTTTGTGAACGTTCCTTCTGTTGATGGCTATACAAGTCTCAGCGAAATAGAAGAAGCGTGTTACGAATTGCAGGAAGAGTCACCATGCATCGATGCTGGTAACGACAACTTTGCCGCTATCAGTAACTTCGACCTTGCTGGTAAGAAGAGAGTCTTCGGTACTCATGTTGACATTGGAGCCTTCGAGTTTGAAGAAGATGCAACAGGCATTGGAAAAGGTGAAGAGGTGAAAAGATTAAAAGGTGAAAGCTATAATCTTGCAGGACAAAGAGTGCTTGACAGCCAATCCTATAAAGGAATCATTATTGAGAACAATAAGAAGACATTAAATACATTAAAGAGATAAACAGTTTAAGGTAAAAGACTATGAAGAAGTATGCATTAACTTTGTTGCCGCTTGGGTTGACCTCAGCTATGGCTCAGCAGAAGCCTAACATCCTTGTCATCATTGCCGACGACATGGGACGATGTGAATTGGGTTGTTATGGAGGACAGAACCTTGCTACGCCCAACATCGATCGAGTTGCCAGTGAAGGTATGCTTATGACCAACAACTTTGCTTCGATGGCAATGAGTGTGCCAATTCGTGCTTCAATGTACACGGGCCTTTATCCTGCTCATCATGGCTCTTTCTTGAATCACAAAGCCACATATTCAAGGGTAAAGAGTGTGACGCATTACCTCTCCGACCTTGGCTATCGTGTGGGTAGGGCTGGAAAAGACCATCCAGTAAACCAGCCTAAGGTGTATGGCTTTGAGGAGATACCAGGCTTTGTGGTAGAATGCATAGCCTCGCATCCTAAGAAATCCACTCCCGAAGGCATTCTCGAGTTTATGCAGCGCGACAGCAGTCAGCCTTTCTGCCTCTTTGTCTGCAGCATTAACAGCCATGTACCTTGGGATGCTGGTGACCCATCGGAGTTCAATCCTTCCGACATCAAGCTGCCGCCCAATTGCGTAGATAACGCTAAGACACGCGAAGACTTCTGCAAATATCTGGCCGAGATACGACTTTTCGACGATGAGGTAGGCATGACGATGTCTGCTTTGAAACAAGCCGGAGCAGACGAGAACACGCTTGTGATTGTGCTTAGCGAGCAAGGTCCGCAGATGCCTTTCGGCAAATGGACGTGCTATCGCTATGGGCAGTCGAGTGCGATGATAGTCCGCTATCCGGGAAAAGTGACAGCCGGGAGCGTCAGCGACGCACTTGTTCAGTATGAAGATATCCTGCCAACCCTAATCGAAGCGGCAGGAGGAGAACCTGTGCAAGGCCTTGATGGCATCAGCCAACTTGACGTGTTCTTGGGGAAGCAAAGTGATAAACGCGAATGGGTGTATGGCATGCACAACAATAATCCCGAGGGGCCGTCGTATCCCATCCGTAGCATACAAGACAAAAGATACAAGCTCATCGAGAACCTCTTGCCGGATAGCTCGTATTACGAAAAGCATATGATGAATGAGGCAGATAACATGTGGACGTCTTGGATGCAGACGGCACAGACAAATGAATGGGCCAATTGGCTTGTTGGCAAGTTTGTCCATCGTCCGGCTATCGAGTTTTACGACCACGAGACAGACCCTTGGGAACTCAACAACCTTGCCGATGTTCCAGAACACAAAGAGCGTATTGAGACGATGCATCAGGAATTGCATCGTTGGTTGGAAGAGCAAGGCGATAGGGGAGTGCTGATGGACACGAAGAATCCCGAAGACGCGTCGCTAAAGACTCCACAGCCCGTCAGCTCTTTCGAAGAGTTGAATGCCATTCGAGAGGATTTGACAAATAACTATTACCTTGCCTGCGACATAGAAATACCCGAAGGAGAAGAGTGGGTGCCAATCGGAGCGTCGGACAAAGACGATGGCGATCCGGCACGTTTCGCCGGTATCTTGGACGGCAGAGGACACACCATAAGAGGTCTCAAGATAAAGAACGGCACAGCCTTTAAAGGGTTGTTCGGACGGATGGAACATGCTACGATAAAGAATTTGATTCTCGACGATGTGGACATCACCGGCAAAGCTCCAACAGGAGGCATCACCGGAGCTATGATAGGAGCCTGCACCATGGAACGCGTAGCCGTGACGGGCAAGATTACAAGCGACAGCGAAGTGGGCGGTTTGGCAGGTCGAGTGGCACGAGACGCCACGAATACCGAATACAACACCATCCGCGACTGCTATGTCGTGGCTGACATAAAAGCCACAAGACTCAGCACAGACATGAATGCGCCATCTTGTGCAGGAGGCATCGTGGGATTCATACATTCCAACAACGGCACGTCAGTCGCTAAGCTGGATATCGCTCGAGCCTATTTCGCAGGCAATGTCTCCACCAGTCAAAACAGCCACAAATCCGGTTGTGCTGCAGGCGTGATAGGCTTCACAGACAATAATCGGAATGTCCGCTTGCAGGATGTTC
>JAEEGK010002749.1_pt1 | contig 44150 bp, 34 predicted proteins | sample 8958771 | NCBI WGS metagenome assembly JAEEGK01 (sample SAMN16246547, study PRJNA631951) | gut metagenome | biome: gut microbiome; feature: rumen; material: SC-attached | host: Bos | place: Iran: Karaj | collected 2018-10
GTGAGGAATCGCGCCTGCGCCTCGCGGTAGCGCAGCGGCTCTATGCGGCGGTTCCACTTCAGGTGGTTCACGCTGAAGAGTGGCTGCGAGAGGGTGACGGCCACGGGCAGCGACATGAACTGATTACCCGACCCGCCGCTGCCCGACTGGTGCAGATAGTCGAGCGACGACTCCACCGAGAGCGTGCCGCCCGTGGGCCACAGCTTCTGCGTGATGTTCACTGCTCCATCCAGTCCGAGGTAGTCGTTGCGCACGAACGACAGCGAGCCGTCGGCCTGTTGGTACGAGCTGTAGCGCTTGTTCCACGACGGTGCCGTTCCCGACAGCGACACTTCCGGCAGCAGATCTGCCCGGTAACTGCGCCACTGCCAATAGGCTGAGCGCAGTTCGCCTAAGGCTACCGCTGCATCGATGCTCTGGCGGCGCGCCATCATGATGCAGTCGTCGAGTGAGAGGCGCAGCGTGTCCTCATGAGCCCAACCTATCAGTGGCAACAAGGCGAGGAACAAAAGATAGTGTCGTTTCATAAATCTGTTTTCTCCTTTTGAATTTTTAATTCCAAAGTTTGGGATGTACATTGCAAAGTTTGCAACGTGCATCCCAAACTTTGCAATATAAAATATACCTTGATGAAAATACATTTCTATTACTCATGCCGCAAAGCTTCTACGGGACGTTTATACATAGCTATAAGGGTAGGCACCACCATGCCGAGGGTGACGATGGCGAGAAGCAAAAGGTACTGGATGGAGGATACAATGAGGAAATGAGGCCAGAACTGCGACACCCAGTCGGTCTCGCGGCCGGAGCCGCCGTAGGCGTTGCCATCTGAGAGCACATCCCAGTGGATGGCAACTTGAAACCAGACAAGACAGCCCGTGAAGACGGCAAGAGCGGTAAGGACGGCCGCCTCGCCCCATATCTGTAGGAAGATGTCGCGCCGCTTGGCGCCGAAGCTGCGCATGATGCCGATGTCCTCTGTGCGCTTGCGTATCTGCAGCCAGAAGGTGCCCAGTGTGCCCAGCACGACGATGATGCCGAAGAGAACAAGGGGGACCGTGGCCAGCGTGGTGTACATCGTGTAGTCGTGGGCCACCTGCTTGTCGTAGTGCTGTTGATAGGTTTCGAGACTGCCTAAAACGCAGATGCCGGCGCGGAAGTCGTTGGTCAGCGTAGGCGTGAGCTGCTTTACGAAGATCTTGGCATCAGCATCGGGTTTCAGCCGCACGAGCAGTTGGCAGTAGGCACTGGCCCCGCTGCCGGGATTGGGGAAGAAGACCACATAGGGGTATCGCTCGTTGGGCGCACCCTTCACGTCCTCCACCACGCCAGCTATGGTGTGGTAGCCAACCACACCGTGGACGATTTCTCCTCCTTCATAGCGGGTGTCCACCATCGCCACGCGCTTGCCCATCACATGGTCGTGGCCGAAGAGCATCTGCGCCACGCTGCGGGTCATGACGATGCCGTCGGGCGCAATCTGCCGTGACAGCGTCTCGGCATCGGGACTGCCCTCAATGGCGCGTAGCCCCTGGGTCTCGAAGAAATGTTCGTTCTGGTAGTAGAAGAACTGCGAGAAGCCGATGGTACGCGTGGTGTCATCGGCCAGGGCCAGCGTGCGCCAGTTGTAGAAACGAAGGTTGGCCCCCAGATAGTCGGGCGTGAGGCAGACGGATGCCACTTCGGGCATGGTGGCCAGCTTGTCGCGGATGACATAGACCCCACGGGCCTCTTCCTCGGTGATGTCTTGCCCCTCAGAGGCACTCTCACTGCGGACGATGCCCAACTGGCCCACGCAGAGGTGGTCTTTCTCAAACTCGCCTGCCGGTATGCAGAAATGGGTGGCATAGAAAGTGACGGTGAGGAAGTCGACAATGAACCAACTCAGGCAGGAGATGATGGCTATCTCGGCAAATATCCAGCCGTTCTGTTTTTTGCGAGTCCACAGACTCTTCAGTATCATGCTCATCTTTTCTGGTTTAATGATTCAACAATAGGTTTGCGCAGCGACGACCAGGCAGGAATGAGGGCCGCCATGAGATTGAGCACGGCGCAGCAGACGAAGGCAATGAGGAACAGCGTCGGCGTGAAGAACATGTCAAGCTGAAGCGACACGCTGTTGATGGGATCGTACTCGCGCTCGAACAGTGTGAGGAACATGGTATTGCTGCACATGGCGCTGATGAAGAGCCACGAGAGCGCATAGCCCGCGATGCCGCCCAGGAGCGTCAGCACGAGGTTCTCATGGATGACCTCACTGAGCAGCGTCCGGCGCTTGGCGCCGAAAGCCTTGCGGATGCCCATCTCGGCAATGCGCGCCTCCATCTGGTTCGACACTAGGCCGCTCAGGTTGATGGCTGGCAGCAGCAGGAGCAGCAACATGAGCAGGGCGGGATATTGCAGGTTGTACAGCATGTCGCCCGTGGACATATCGTAAGATTCTTCGAAGTTGAGCGTCCTGGCCCAGTGCATCTGTGCGTCAATGCTAAACTCGTAGTCCCTGCCCGTTGCCTGTCGCAGCATCGAGAGGTATTTTGCACGGTAGGGTTCCAGTTCGTCCTTCAGCATCTGGTAAGTGCAGCCCTCCTTCAGCAGTACCGTCACCTCCAGACCGCCAGCATAGCTCACGTCCCGGCTCTGCCAGTGGCTGCGCGAGTCATTCACGGTATAGGGCAGGTAGACATCGGCCGAGGAGTTGACCAATAGCGGACTCACCTCCCTGACAACGCCTACAACGCGATAGGGCAGGTAGTTGAGGAGCAACTGGCGGCCTGCCACCTGCTCCGTCGTTCCAAACACCCGGCGGGCCAGCACGTCGGTGATAACGATGCACTTCTCGGCATGCTGCAGTTGTTCATCGGTGTAGGGCCTGCCGCTGACAAACTGGAAGTCGTAGAGGCGGTAGAAGTTGGCATCGGTGAACTTCATCGTCACCGGCATCTCCTGCTTGCCCAGCTCCTCGCAGGCCGTGAAGCGATAGACATAGCTGTTGTCCATGTTGGCACTGACCACCTCGGCACACTTCAGGTGGCTGAACAGTTCCTCAACGGCAAGGGGAGAATAGCCGGAGTAACCCACGAATGCTCCCTTGTCGTTCTTGAAGTAGCTTTTCAGGTACACCGTGCGGTCGCGGTGCTCCTCAGGATAGATATTGCTGATGCGGATGTGCAGGATGAGCGCCACCACCATTGCCGAGGCGATGGCCACCGCTGTGCCCGCGACGTAGATAGCGGAGAAGAGCTTGTCTTCGCGGATGAGTGCAAAGGCGTGTCGTATGATCTTAATCATTCGTGTAATTCGTGAAATTCGTGGTCGAAAATAATCTGTGGTTCTTTTATCACTGTATCTGTCGTCCGTCGAGGAATTTGATAATCCTGTCTGTCTGGGCGGCCTGCTGCTCGTTGTGGGTCACCATGACGATGGTGCGGCCGTCCTCGCGGTTCAGGCGGTGGAGCAGTTCCATGATCTCCGCACCCATCTTCGAGTCGAGGTTACCCGTTGGCTCGTCGGCCAGGAGGATTTCAGGGTTGCCGATGATGGCGCGGGCGATGGCTACGCGCTGGCACTGTCCGCCGGAGAGCTGCGTGGGGCGGTGCTTCATGCGGTGGGAGAGGCCGACGCGCTCGATGACCTCCTTGGCCAGCCGGATGCGCTCGCCGCTGCGCACGCCACGGTAGATGAGCGGCAGTTGCACGTTGTCGAGGACGTTGAGCGTCGGGATGAGGTGGAACGACTGGAAGACGAAGCCCAGCGTCTTGTTGCGCAGTTCGGCCAGCCGGTTGTCGCTCAGTTTCGGGTCTATCTTCGTCCCACACAGCTCAATTTCTCCGCTCGTCGGCTCGTCTAAAAGGCCCATGATGTTGAGCAGCGTCGACTTGCCGCAGCCGCTCGGTCCCATGATGCTCAGGAACTCGCCCTTGCGCACTTCGAGGTTCACATTCTCCAACGCCTGTGTCTCCACTTCGTCGGTACGGTAGATCTTGTTGATCCCATTCAGTTTGATTACTGTTTCCATTGTTCTTTTGTTTTTATTGTTATTTGTTTATTCATCTTTTAATGCTTCGGTTATTTCGCTCCTGCAGATGCGCCACGCTGGGATGGCGGTGGCGATGAGCACGGCGCACAATATGATAAGGTACACGATGATGGACACCACGAGGAAGTGGGTGCCGAAGTCGTCGAACCAGAGGGAGACGGCAGCGTCTTTGCTCACATAGTTGTCGAAAAGCCCACTGGCGGTGACGAACTGGAAGTAGATGGCGCAGCCGACGACGACGCTGACGGTAGTGAGCAGCCAAGCCTCGCGGATGAAGCCCCAGAAGACGCTCCACTTCGTGGCTCCGAAGGCCCTCCTCACGCCGGCCTCCTCACGCCGCTGGCGGGTGTACATGAGTAGCGTGCCGAAGACACCAAAGGACAGGTTCAGGGCGAAGAAGGCGGCAATGAGCAGGTTGCGGCGCATCTGACGGCCTATCCATGAATCCTCGACGAACTTGTCCTGAATCTCTCTGACGGTCTGCATCCGACGGACGTAGCTGTGCTTCGTCACGAAGTCGTGCTGCACCTGCTTCTCATAGGCCTGGACGAAATGCGACGCATCGACACCCTCGCGGAGCCGTGCCAGGATGGGTACGTGGATGGGCAGGCCATCGATACAGAGAAACGCATTGGAGCAGTCACGGTCGAAGGCACCATGGCGCACGTCCTCCACCACGGCACGGATGGTATAGTATTTGCTCTCCTTTTCCTCTCTTCCGAAACCATCCTTGCCGAGCAACTTCCGTCCAGCCACATTGATGGTACCGAAGAGTTTCATGGCCGAGGAGCGCGTCAGGATGAGGGTCTCTTCGTCCACGCCGTCATGTGACAGCTCGGCGGTTGGTACTCTAGGCGTCAGCGACTGGATGCCATAGACCTCGAACATCTTGGAATCAGGAGTAAATCCAAAACACCAGCACTGAAGGGAGTCGCTGCCGTGGAAGAAATCGATGGGTTTACTCAAGGCTTCGAATCCGATGGGCGTTGAAGCGGCCGCGTATGCCGTCTCTACGTCGTCCATCTCCAGTACCTTCTGCACCATCATCTCTTCCTCCTTGACAATCTCTCTCCACTCACTGTCCTCCACGTCCTGGGTGACAGAACTAGCTACTTCGAAGCGCACGAGGCAGTCGGCATCGTAGCCCATGGGCTGACGGATGGCGTAGGACGTGACGATGACGGGGTCGAAGGCCCACCAGTAGGCGATGGTGACGAGCACAAGTTCGAGGGCGAGCCAAATGGACGTCTTGCGTCCGAATATGTCTTTGAGCAGTTTCATTTATTTCTTAATCATCATTGATTCCACGATAGGTTTACGGAGACTAAGCCAGGCGGGGAGTGTCGCCGCCAAAATGTTAAGCACACAGCAGACGAGCAGGGCAATGGCGAAGACGGCGGGGCCGAAAAACATTTCGCCTTTAAGGATAGGTACAGCGTTATATGTCGTGTTGCCGTAGGCAAAGATGATGAACACCCAGTCGCGCCAGACATAGAGCGCCATCCATGCAATGCACAGCCCCACAATGCCGCCGATAAGCGTCAGCACAAGGTTCTCCATGATGATCTGCCCGAGCAGCGTGCGCCGCTTCGCGCCGAATGCCTTACGGACGGCCATCTCAGGCAGATGACGTTCCATGCGGGCCGCCACCATGCCGCTCAGGTTCAAGGCAGGCACCAAGAGCAGCATCAGGATGGAGGGCACGATATACCAGAACAAGCCTTTTCCCCAGGCTTCAAACATATCGGTGAGTTCCTTGGCTATCCAGTCGTAATGGCTGTAGAGCCGCGCGGACACACCTACGGGCGCATCCTTGTGCAGGGCGTTGTAGCGTGCCTCCACGGCCTTCAGCTCCTGCAGGAAATCATTGCGGCGGTCGGCAGGCACACTGAAATAGAGCATCACAGGTACCTCGTGGAATTTGACGCTCCACTCATCTAACCAGCCCTCGGCAGCATACGGGCACCATACGTCGGCTGCACACCGCTCGGCCAGCACGCTCGGCGTTTCCACCACGCCGCAGATGCGGTAGTCGTGGTTGTCGATGGAGATGGTTGAGCCAACGGCCCCGTGGGTCTGTTTCGCTATTTCCTCTGTTACCACTACCATGCGGCGCCCGCTGTCGAAGTCATCCTGCGTGAAGGGCGCTCCCTCGGTGAAGCGGAACTGGTAGAGACGGAAGAATCCCGGCTCGGTCATCTTCATTCTCACGGTGCGGTCGTGGATGCCGTCGGCGAGTTTCATGGAGAACGACTCATAAGGCCTCCAGATGTTCTCCATGATAGCCGTCACGCACGTTGGCATCTGCATCTTCTGGAACAGGTCGCGGAAGTCTTCATGCCGTATGTCACCTAAGCTCAAAGGGTCTTTCTTCATGGTGTACCCATACAGATAGTACGTCGTGCTGCGGTGTACCTCCGGCGCAATGTCGGCCACCTTCACGTAATACACTTCGGCTATGAGCATCACGAAGGCCACGGCTAATGCCGTTCCTGCGATATACATTGCTGAGTAGAGCTTCTCCTCGCGCATCATGGCGAGGGCTTGTCTGAAATATCTCATATCATTCATCTCTTAGTGCATTGGTAATCTTAGACCCGATAATCTTCATTGCGGGGATGGCGGTACCGATGAGGACAGTACATAATATAATAATGTACACGACGGAGGATACCACGAGGAAGTGGGGCCAGAAGTAATCGACCCATATCTTATCGGTAGATAACATAGCACCCTGTATCGTGTAGAGCGTTTCGTAATATTCTCCACCATCATATTCCTGGATTCCGCTGTGAGCATAGTTCAGGTAGATGATACAGCCGATGATGACGGCGGCAGTGGCCAACAGAGCGTTACGCCACAGGAAATCGAAGAATACGCGCCACCGGGTGGCTCCGAATGCACGGCGCACACCGCATTCCTCTGTGCGACGCTTGGCATGGAGCCATACGGTGCCAATGACGGCCAGCATCAGGTTGATGAGGAAGAACAAGGCCAGCGCGAGACTACGGTTCACCTCTTGCGTGCGTCCGTCGTCGAGTTCCAACTGTTGCAGGTACTCATCGAAGGTCATGAGGTTGCTGATGCGGTTGAAGTCCGTCCGCCCGCTGCGTATGAGGTCATTACCATGCTCCTCCACGAAACGACTTACATTCACACCCTTTTTCAGGCGGATAACGTATTGGCAACTGGTGGTCTGTAGCTCTTTGGTAGTGATAATCATGGAACGTATCGTCGTGGGTACCGACATGCGAAAGTCCTCTACCACGCCAACTACTGTCACCTCGTAAGCAGGTTCGTAGCAGATGGTGAAATGGCGGCCCACCACATCTTCCGTGCCGAAGAGGGCAATAGCTCCCGAGCGCGTTAGCACCACCTGCTTATCCACTGTTTTAATATGGGAAAGTTCTTCAGCCGACGGACTCCCCGGCAGCGGTTTTAGGCCGTAGGTCTCGAAGAAGTGGGAATCGGTGGTCAGGGTGACGTTGGCCAGAAAAAGGGTGTCACTACCAGCGCAACACTCATTGAAAGCCGCTTGGCTGTAGCCCATGGAACCGTAAGGCTGGTCAAAGAGGTAAGCTGACTCCACACCCTCCACGGCCATCAGCTGGCGCAGTATCTGGTCGTGGCGCTCTTCGGTCATCTCGAAAGCATCATGCAGGATGCCGTCACTGATCACTGCCGTTTTGGCGTAGAGCAACCGGTCGTTGTCGTAGCCCAACGACAGACTTCGGTAGTAGAGGTTGACGATAGCGGGCTCGAACACCGCCCATGCCACGACGGTGATGATGATGAGTTCAAGGAACAGCCAGAGCGTGGCCTTGCTTGCAAATATGTCTTTCAGTTGTTTCATCTTTTCTCCATCATTGATTCTACAATCGGTTTTCTTAGGCTCCACCACGCGGGCATTACGGCGGCCAGCAGGTTGAGCACGACGATGGCGGCAAAGGCTCCTGCGAAGAGCGTTGGGGCGAAAAGCATCTCGCCCTCTACAATGGGAGCCGTGCTAAGCGTGCTGTTGTCGAAGAACATGCCGAGGATCTCCCTTCGCAAACCGTAGATGGCAAGCCACGAGAGCACGAGGCCGATAATGCCTCCGATGGCCGTCAGCACCAGATTCTCCATCACCACTTGGTTCAGGAGCGTGCTGCGTCGTGCGCCGAAGGTCTTGCGCACGGCAATCTCTGCGCTGCGCCGCTCCATGCGCCCGGCCACGATGCCGCAGAGGTTCAGCGCAGGTACGAAGAGCAGCACGAATAGGATTCCTGCATAGTGCTTGACGAGTTGCCAGTCCGTCACCGCACCGAACACGCCGTCGCGGTTATAGGTGCGCAGCACGTGCATCGGGTGTGTCTCCAAATCCTTGGTCAGCACCAGCTTCTTCTTCACGCCCTCGCCGAAGTTAAACTCGTCCAGCACTTCGGGGTGCGCCTGCTGTATGCGAGCGGCTACGTCGTCTAACTCCCGCTTCAGAGCCTGTAGATGGGCATCGTCCTTCACTGTACACACGACGGAGTGGAGTCCTCGGTAGGGTGTGCCATAGTGTATGCCAAACAGCGTGTAGGGTGCGATGATGTCGACATAGCTGTCGGGCGTCAATTGGCTACAGCCACGCAATACGCCCACAACGCGCAGATCGTAACTACCCTCTATCGCGACCGTCTTCCCCAATGCATCCACGCCCTTACCATAGAGCCGCTCGGCAAGTGCGTCGCTGATGACGCAGACTGTTTCTTTCTCCTCCACCTCTTTTGGGGTGAAAGGTCGACCGCTCACGAAGTCGTAGGCGTATATCTTGAAGAAGTCAGCACCGGCTTCATTCCGTATCACATCCACATAGTCGTCTTTACCGCGCACTACAAAAGTACGGCAACGCCCTTCTGCTTTTCCCGTTCCTGCCGCCAGCAGCGTAGGTGAACAATACTCGATGTTCGGGCTATTCAGAAACCATTCCTCAAAGGCTTTGGAACTGAATCCCGTCTGCCCCATGCCCCCGCTCTCGGCTTCGATGCGCAGTCCTTCGAAGTATACCGTCCGCGCCCTGTTAGCCTCGGGGTAGATGGGTGCCAACTTGATGTAATACACTACGGCCATCACCATCGTAAAGGCAATGGCCAGCGCCGTACCCACGATGTAGATGCCGGAGAAAAGTCGTTCCTCGCGTATCAGGGCGAGGGCCTGTCTGAAATATCTCATATCATTTACGATAATAATCTGTCAATATACAATACAATATCCGTGCCAAGTCCGTAACTCATTGATAATCAGCAATGGCATAAAATAAAGTGTCCATTTCTGGACACTCATGGTGTCCGGAAATGGACAATCTAATCACTTCTGATGGTATCTGTCATTTGAATTTTATGTATTTCTTGTGGCCATCAACGAAGCTTTTAAGCAATGGCCATTCCTTGGGAATACAGAAATTGTTCTCGGCATCGGCTATGGCCACGTAATAGCCCTTGGGCGTTATGCCAAAAAGAACGCGCGTTGAAACATGGCCTTTGCCGGTATGTCCTTCGAAAAGTCCAATAATATTGTTAGTATATTGCATCACCTCTTCTTTAACATTATAAGAATACCTAAACATCTGCTCTGGGTGAACCTCGGTATAGTTGAGCGTGATGCTGTCGATGGCAGTGAATATTTCTTCTGCCAGTTCTGTTTTTTCCCGTGGAATAAAATACATCGTTCCTATGGCTTGTCCGGCATTTTTAGGCTGACGGGGTCTCTCAGCAGAAACATATTAATACTTTTCTACCTAATAGTATAATAAACATCTAAAATGTTAAATCTATAGAAGGTTAAATATCACTTTTTCAGCATAAAACTTGGAAGTTTCGGATTAATTATCTATATTTGTCGGCGTCTAAGCCTATCAGAAGATGTTGCGGGTATGCGTAATCTTTTTTATCCAAGGGCTTGTGTGGGCATCCTAAAAGTGAAAAGTATTACAAACTAAAACAATAGAATTACCATGAGGAGGTTGTTATTGATGTCAGTTTTGTTTTGATATAGTGACGGAACAGTGAGTAAAGTGATTACAAAATAATATAAAACAAAGAACGAGTGAATATGAAAAAGATTTTTGTATTATTTGTTGCCGCACTGATGTTGTCGGCACAGCAAATGAACGCGCAACAGCGCAAGTCAACAACAGCCAAGAAACCTACTGCTCAGGTAATCCCTGTCACCATCAACGAACCGATTGGCGTTGATGGGCACTTGGCTTTTATGGGTGTATCTCAAGGTCAAGTTCTTAATAAAGTGAAGAGCGATTTGGCTGCCAAAGGCTTTCGTGAGGGTAAAGACCAGTGGGGTAATGAGACTACCAAGGGAACTGCATACGGAGCAGCAGGTGCTATCTATGTTCAGGATTTGGCAGAATTAGGTGGCAAAGGTATTCGTGTAACCATGACAGAGGACAAACAATATACTTTGGTTCAGGCCAAGCAACGTATGAATGCGTTGGTTGCAGGCTTCAAGGCTCTTGCTAATGGAAAGGCTAAACGTGTACAAGGTATGGAACCTGGTGCTGACGGTATGGAGATAGTGAATGACTATGGCACCATTACCGTAACATACCATAACGCTGACGAAATGGAGGGAACTAGTAAGTTCAATGTCATCCAATACTGGTTCGACGACAATCCCAAACCAGGTGTTGCCAAATCGAGTGGTGCGACTACAACTGTTGCAACTCCTGTAGCTAGCGGAAATATGCCTACTTTCACAGTACAGGAAGTACTCTCTGCAAAGGATGCTATTACCATCTATAAGCAGAAGAATATCAACAATGTGAGAGAGATGCTTCGTGCATATGGGTACAACTTCGAAGGTCTAGACAACAAGCAGATGGAGAACTGGAGCAAGAACTGCAAATTGAACGCCGCCAACTTCAAGGTGGCATCATACGGTCAAGGTGTCAGTAGTGTTGTCAGACATAAGTTGGGCGGAGAATTGACCATTCAGGTATTTAACAAGAAAACTGCTATGAAGTTTGTGGACGAACTGAAAGCAATAGGACTGGATGGTGGTGTAGCTGCTATGGATGGTAGTGCATTTCTGTTTAGCGACAATGAAGGCTATCCAGATATACAAGTTGTTTGTGACAAGGGTATAGCATACGAAGAGGCGGGTGGCTATTTCCTGATGATAGGTGGAGATTTTTAAACGTAATCCCGACTTCAATGGCACAATGGAAGAGATGAGTGCAGAGCGTAACGAGTATTACCAGAAATACGGTAGATAAAGTCATTGATATAAAAAGACTCAGAATAAAAAGAGATACTCTCAAGAATCATGTGGACGGAGAATATGATCATTATCTCCTCCCCGTATTTTTTTGCGTCACTCTTCCATTGCAGGTAGTTGGAATACTACTATCCCCAAGATTTCTAACCCCCTCGAATTCGAGGGGGATATTAGTCATTTTATTATTTCATATACTCTCGCTTGAACCACATCTTGAAAACAGGATCTTCGAGATATACACCATCTGCATCTGTTTCTATAAGCTCTTTATCGAGTAATGACTCTTTAATGCGTGAAATATTTGACTTGCTGCCCAAATTGTACTCCTCGAGTACAGCCTTACTTCCAAAATCTGAATGTACTCCATTACAGATGGCACGTATAAAATTAATCTGATATGATGTCAGGCCTTGCAACTGCTCCTGAAACAATCCTGAGCATTGGGTCATTAATGCTTCTACGCCAGTATTGAATTCCTGTTCTGTTGTTTCTTGATCAGTTTCTGCTAATATGTTCCAGGCTAATTGCTGAACGTAAGACGAGAGGTTTTCTACTGTTTCGCAGATTCTTCTAGCAAATTCTTCAGAGATCATTTTGCCTTGATATTCGAATCGAGACTGAATAAAAGGAACCCAGTCTTCGGTAGAAATCTTATCGAGGTACATCATTTCGCCAAATTGATAGAAAGGCATCTTGCGGTTTTGAAATAGTTTGGTCATCAGATGCTTCTTGCTACCAAATAGACAGTATGATACGTTTTGTTGATGTTGCCAAACGCCTCGTATTCGTTTCTGAATTGTTAGCGAATCTGTGAATTCTCCAATTTGTTGAAACTCATCAATACATACTATTATATGTTTACCCTGCTCTTTTGCAATCAACTCTGGCAGTTGTAGTATTTCTTCTGGTTGGTAATTCTGAGGAGTTATACCAAGCGAAAGCGAGATGTCAGACATAGGTTCTGGCGAAAATGAAATCTTTGGAGTAAGACGTACAAGGAATCGCTTGATATTCTCGATAATATGCTCTGATTTAGAAGCAGTTTCCTTCATAAGCACTGTGGCAAAGCGGTTATAGAAATCATATTCGCTTCGACAATCATAGATGTCCATATAGACCACCTTGATCTCTGAATTAGTAATCTCCGACTTCACCTTTTTGACAATCGAACTCTTGCCCATTCTACGAGGAGAAATCAGGATTACATTAATACCATTCTCGAAGTTTAACTTCAAGCGCTTTGTTTCCTTTACTCTATCTGTAAAGTTCTCGCCTTCAACCGAAATGCCATATACAAATGCTCTCTTCATAAGCCATTATCTTAAGTATTTGGGTGCAAATATAAACAAAAAAACAATGGTACACAAGTTTGTGGACCACAAAGTTGTGTACCATTATGTTTTTTTAGCTTTTTACTTCACTTCTACCCATTTACCGTTGCGCTTTACTGCTTTTACTTTACGGACGCGACGGGTGGGTATATTCTCGAAGGCCACTTTGGGATCAACAGACGGGTGGGCTAACTGGCCTAGCTGCTCTTGGGCACGCTTGGTAAGGCCTACAATCTTGCCATCGCGAAAGGCAAACTCCATGTTGGCTGGGTCGATAGTCACATTGCGAAGATTGGAACAGTTTTTTACCAGGTCGGCACCTATATGATGTGTAGAGGGTGGAATATAGAGACGCTCCAAACGTTTGCAGTTTTCAAAGACAGCATATCCCAGCGTGTCGACAGATGCTGGCAATGTAACTTCGGTTAGGTTATAGCAATTATGGAATGTATGGCTAAGTACATTGCGCACACCTTCTGGGATGTGGATATTAAGCAGATTGAAACAATTATGGAAGGCCCCTCTACGTATGCGCCATACTGACGAGGGGATATCAACCTCATTAAGACTGATACAAGTATTAAATGCATCAAGTCCTATCTGCTTGAGGCTTTTAGGAAGACGGATATAGAAAAGCGTCTGAGTGGTATAAAATGCTGAATCAGGCAGATACTCTAACTCTGCATCGCTGAGATCGAGCGAGTGCAGGTCGCCACCATGGCCAACAAAGGTGTCTTCTCTGGCCATCTGCTGTAGTACCTTAAAATCGCTCTTGTCGAGCGGTCCGCTTACACGCAGGTGCTGAATCTGTTTCCATTCGCTCTGTGGTAGCAACTCGGCCAATTGACCTGTATGTTCTGTCTTCACTTCTCTGAAGTCTGGCACATAGTCAGCCTTGCCTATACCTATAATCGCTGTTTGTTTTGAGTCGTAGCCACCAAGATCGTCGAGTGTATAGTAGCCATCGTCCTTGCCATTCCAGCCGAAGTTTACGTGTACTCGTGAGCCACGCACGCCATCAATAATAAATATGTGGCCAGTATGCTCATCGTTACCTTTTTGTGCATGGACGATGACAGGCCTGTTGGCCTGCAACTCATTCATAATCAGCCTACGCCATAGTCTTCTGCCCTCATCTCCAGGATACTGATCGCGCTTTACGATAAATATGTAGGGATTATATCCAAAGCATTTCTTAAGTGCATTAACTATGTTAATAGTCTTGGTGCCGCTCCTCTCTTTGCCATACGATGTGAAGGCATTTACACCACAGTCGGCCACAAGCTTGGCAATAGCGTGTGCCTCTTGCTGGTTTGAAGGCTGCTGCGCCATGAGGGCCCACTGGTACTTATCGCCTGAGGGCGAAACTGCTGGCTGCTGCAGATAACGGATGACCTGTGCCATCGCTATTGGGCCACATCCTGCCAGCACATTACGTCCAGAAAGTGAATCCTTAGGGCTGTACATATTATAGGGTTCGCCCTGTCCCCATTGGGTTTGTATCAGTGGATTAAGCTCTTGCGCCTGTATAGAAGCTGCTATAACGGAGAGTACTAAACCAGTAAAGTATCTTAATATATGTGTCATTACAATATTTTCTTACTTCTCCAGTTCGCTGAGGCTCCAAGCATCGCGCCATTTGATTGTGGGCTTTCCGTTTTCGAAATCGATGGGGAGCCAGATGTAGCGGGCGTCGCTTGGATGCTTGGGGCGCCAGATGTCGGCCATGAAGATGTAGCCATTGCCGTAAGGCAGGATATAGGTGGACTGACCCTCGAAGGTGATTTCTGATTTAGGACCTACGCATGGGTTGGGGTGCTGCGTCCAAGGTCCCCAGATGCTGGGGGCTGAGAACATACGTGCCTCGTTGGGTGCCCAACCTGTGCATCCTGATGTTATCATCCAGTAGGTGCCATCCTTCTTGAAGATGGCTGGTGCCTCGTTTTGTCCGCCAGGTGCCACACGTGTGTAGCGGCCTGTGTGGTGCAGGTAGTCGCCTGTAAGTTCGGCAATGTGCAGTGTCAGGTTATCTTCTGATGAGAAGATGTGGTAGGCTTTACCATCATCGTCGACATAGAGAGTCATATCACGCGACATCTGGCCTGTGCCAAAGTCACGCTTCAGGAAGAGACCCTGCTTGATGGCCTCGCCCCAGGTGGGTGTCCACCACTGCTTAAAGTTGTCGATGTTAAGTGTGTCGAGGGTGGCCAGTTCTTTCTGTCCCATCTCAACGGGGTAGGTGCCTGCGTTGGCACGCTGTGAGTAGAGGAACTTATATGGGCCCTCAGGACGGTCGCTTACGGCCACACCATAGCGGGCGGCACTATAGCCCTTGCCTTTCAGTTCCAAGTGGAACCACATGCAGAACTTCTTGGTCACCTTATTATATATCACCTTGGGGCGCTCCAGTATGCAACCACGCTGGATGTCGCTGCGACGGTCGTCGCTCACGTAGAGAGCCACACCACGGTTTTGCCAATTCATAAGGTCCTTAGACGAGTAGCACTGCACACCAATCATGGCCGATGAGGTGGTGTCGCACTTGTTCTCGCCAAACCAGTAGTAGGTATCGCCATACTTCATGATGCCACCACCATGGGCATTGATGTGGCAACCGCTGGCATCGGGCCATATCTGGCCAGAGCGAATCATCTTGGGCTTCTTCTGCTGATTGTTCCAGTAGTTCTCTATGCGCTTGGCCTCGGCCTTGGTGATCTGTATCACGCTGCCGTGCTTGGGCGATGAGAAGTTGGCTGCCTTCATCACACCCTCATTAAATCGGCCCAGAGGCTTGAATGTCTTGAAGTCGCTGGTTTCTACAAATCCAAAGTTATGAGGGTTCAGGCTGTAGATATCATACATTAGCACCCACTTATTCTGTCCGATGCGCTTCCACACGTTAGGTGCCTCGCAACCACGATTCTCGCCGTCGATCTGTTCGGCGTGATAATCGTTGAATTGGTTGATTTTGTCGCTAATCATGTATTTAATGCCGCCAGGATTCTCCTGAGCCACGTAGCTCATAAAGTAGCGTCCATCGGGCATGGGGCAGATGTCAGCATCGAGCACCTGAATCTTTTTGTCAGGATACTCAAACAGCAGTTTTGGCTCTGTCTCAAGGGTGGTAAACTCCTCGTTAGCATAGCTGTAGTACATTTTTGTGCGGCCACCTGCGCGCTCTCTGATGGTAAAGTAAACCATGGGCTTGCCTACAGCAGGGTCCCAGATGGTCTGGGGTGCCCAGGCACAACCTATCTTGCCAAATTTTTCAGGGAACAGCTGGTCGATACGTGCCTCGTTGTGAGTCCAGTGTATCAGGTCGTCGCTGGCCATCAGAACCAGTCCACGATTGTTGCCCCAGCCAAACTCATCAGGTCGCTCCCACGTAGTGGCACGTAGTCCCATCTCGCGTCCAAACACATGCAGATCGGTCATGGCAATATAGAATTTGCCATTAGGAGCACGGTAGATGTGAGGGTCGCGTATGCCTCGCTGGTCGGCGATAGAGTCGCCAGCAATAATAGGTTCACCATTGTTTACAGCCGTAAACGTATAGCCGTCATAGCTGATGGCCATGAACAGCGAGTGGGTGGGATCGTTGAAATACGTAAACAGATAAGCTCCCATATCTTTTTCGGTGAGCGCTTTCTTAGCTTTGGCATCTGTCTGGGCCGCAAAGGCCAGCAGTAGTGATGCTACGAACAGTACTTTCTTCATTTTCTTACAAGTTAGTATTTGGTTTTGCGGGTGCAAAATTAGAAAATTTTTTTGTTATTCTTGCAAAATAGTTCTTTTATTTGCAGAATTGTTGTATCTTTGCAGGCAGTAATCGGTTCTCCTCGTGGAGATTAATAGGGAATCGGGTGAGAGTCCTGAACAGTCCCGCTGCTGTAAGTCGTCCTTCGTGAGGCGCAAACATGTATGTCACTGAGATTATTGGGAAGACGTTTGTGGCCAGACGACGAGTCAGAATACCTGCCGATGAAACTTTAGCCGCTTGCCTGTCTCTGGGGTTAGAGGGCGATGGCAACATTAAGAATGATGAATCGAGCATTCACATTGACAATGGCTTGCGTGTTGGCGATGACAACGGCAGCACAAAGCAAGTTGGACTCCGTACAGCATGTGCGCGAGATAATTGTCGTGTCGAAACCTGCCATGCGCGAGGTGGTGCCCAGCCAGAAGCTTAAGGGCGAACTGTTGGAGCAACTGAATACACACTCTGTGGCCGATGCATTGCGCTATTTCTCAGGCATACAACTGAAGGATTATGGTGGAGTGGGTGGCATCAAAACTGTGAACATCCGTTCGATGGGTACACACCATCTGGGCATAAGCTACGATGGCGTGCAACTGGGAAATGCACAGAACGGACAGATAGACCTGGGCCAGTTCTCGCTGGATAATGTAGAGGATATCACACTATACAACGGACAGAAGAGTGCCATCTTCCAACCTGCCAGCGACTTTGGCAATGCTGGTGCCATCTATATCCGCACCAAAGCGCCTGTGTTTGAGAGGAATGGTGAAGGAGGAAAGTGGAAAGAGAAAACCCATCTTCGAATGAAAGTGCAGTATGGTTCGAGCGATATGCTAAGACTTACTGGGCTGTGGGAGCAAAAGTTGTCGCAGACGGTTAGTTCGAGCGTTAGTGCAGGGTTCCTGACAGCTAGCGGTAAGTATAAGTTCCACTATGAGCGCAAGTATCCTAACGGCGAGACGGCTTGGGATACGACAGCCGTAAGGCAAAATGGCGATATCCATGCTGAGCGCCTTGAGGCAAACGTGTTTGGCCGACTGGACCAAGGCAGTTGGCAACTGAAAGCCTACGTATATAACTCTGCACGCGGAATACCTGGAGCCATAGTGAACAACGTGTGGCGACGTGGCGAGCGACAGCAAGACTTGAATACCTTTGTACAAGCCGATTATAATAAGAACATAGGCGATGGATTCAGCACGCGATGGCTGGCCAAGTATGCCTATTACAATACCCACTACGTAAATAAGGATACCACCCAGTTGCCTGTGGACAATCGCTACAAGCAGCAGGAACTGTACATCTCTACAGCCAACGTGCTTGAGCTGCTACCCAACTGGAGTGCGTCGCTGGCTTACGACTTTAAGTGGAACAAACTGAATGCCGATATCTATAACTTTGCCTACCCAACTCGCATTTCTAATCTGGTGAGTCTGGCCACAGCTATCGACTACAAGCACCTGAAGGCACAAGGCTCTATCCTGGCCACTTTTATTCATGACAAGACCCATCGCAAGGGCGAGTTTGCTGGGATGAACTCAAGCAGCTCTATTTCGAAACTCACTCCAGCGCTGTTTGTGAACGTATACCCATTCCGTGGAACATTCTTCTCGATGCGAGCATACGTAAAGAAGAGTTTCCGCATGCCAACATTCAATGACCTGTATTATACAGACATGGGCAATGCCAATCTGGTGCCAGAGAGTGCGCTGCAATACGATGCTGGTTTTGCGCTGAACAAGCACTTTGAGCGTGGAATAGTGCGACATGCTGAGATGCACTTCGATGCCTATTATAATACGGTACACGATAAGATAGTGGCTTACCCTAAGGGACAGCAGTTCCGCTGGACTATGCTGAATCTGGGCGAGGTACATATAAAAGGTATCGACGTTGAGGCTGAGGCTGATTTCAAGATTGGCAAGGACCTGGTAGCCACCACTCGTGCCCAGTACACCTATCAGGATGCACGCGATGTGACCGATCCTACTACGTCTTATTATAACCACCAGATACCCTATATCCCCTGGCATTCTGGCTCGGCAATAGTAGGCCTGAACTATAAGAACTGGAACGTGAACTACTCGTTTATCTATGCCGGCGAACGCTATGACGAGCAAGAGAACATCATCTATAACCACATGGAGCCTTGGTACACCAGCGACTTGAGCGTAATCTATCGCTTCCATATGCAGAAAACACTCTGCAAGGCTCAGTTGGATGTGAACAACGTGTTTGGTCAGGACTATGAGGTGATAGTAAACTACCCCATGCCTGGTCGTAACTATGCACTAACCCTAAGCGTTGAGATATGAAGCATGTGGCATACTACATATTGACCCTGTTGCTGCTTAGCGCCTGTCGCCAAGACGTGATGATAGTGCCGATAGAGAAGACCGATACAGGTGGCAAGGCACAGAAAGGCGACATCGTGGGCATGTATCTGCTCAACGAGGGTAATATGGGTATGAACAAGTCAACACTCGACTATCTCGACCTGTCTGGCAGGGAACCTACAGTGAGCTATTATCGCAACATCTATTCAGAGCGCAATCCCAGTAGCGTAATGTCGCTGGGTGATGTGGGCAACGACTGTCAGATATACGGCTCGCGCCTATGGCTGGTTATCAACTGTTCTCATAAGGTGGAGGTGGCTCGTGCCGATTCTGCCTTCAAAATAGGAAAGGTGGATATTCCCAACTGCCGCTATGTTACCTTCAAGGACCAGTATGCTTACGTATCATCCTATGTAGGCAGTGTGTATAGTGACAGCAGCAGTCCGCTAGGCTGTGTGTACAAGGTTGATACACTATCGCTGCAGAAGGTTGATTCGTGTACCGTCGGCTACCAGCCAGAGGAGATGGCGATAGTTGACAATCGTCTCTATGTAGCCAATAGTGGTGGCTATCAAGGCATGACAGGACAAGGCTACGAGAATACTGTAAGCGTGATAGACCTGAAAACGATGAAGGAGACAGATAAGATTGCTGTGGCCCCCAATCTGCACCACCTGAAGGCTGATAAGTACAACCAACTATGGGTGACAGCCCGTGGCAACTATATGGATGAGGAGTCGACTATCTGGTGGTTGGCGCCTGACAGCGATGGCAGGATGACAGTAGGCGGACATATCAATCAGCCCGTGAGTGATCTCTGTATCGTAGGCGATTCGCTCTATTTCTATGGTAGCCAGTGGAGCGAGGTGTCGATGACCAATACCATCACCTATGGCATTATCAATGTCAGGACGCATCAGATAGTAAGCACAAGCCTGTCGGATGCGCCAGAGATAAGCAAGATTCGTATGCCTTATGGCATAATAGTAAATCCTATCCATCGCGATTTCTATCTGATGGATGCCAAGAACTACGTATCGAGTGGCGAGTTGCTACACTTCCTGCCTGATGGTACCTTTGACTGGAAGGTGAAGACAGGCGACATACCCGCTCATGCAGCATTTTTATTTAAAACTGAGAAGAAATGAAGAAAGTATTGTTACTATTAATACTAGCAATTGCTACCATTAATGCTAGCGCCCAGCGCATGGACGATGCGACTGAGCACTCAAAGTACATCCAGGCCGTAGACGAATATCGCCCAGCCCCAGGACAGTATGTGAACGATGTGCCAGAATATGAGGAAGGAGATACAGAGGCCGACATGATACGCAAGTGTAATGAGAATCTGGCTGGTCTTGGTCCTATAGAGTCTCATCTGGTGGCTCTTGGCGGATGGGGCGGCTATATCACATTCCACTTCGACCATTCTATCGCCAACATTCCTGGAGAGCGCGACTTTGCTGTTTGGGGCAATGCATATCAGGAGATGAAGAACCTGGTGTTTGGCGGCATGAACGAGGCTGGCGTGGTGATGGTGTCGAAGGATGTAAACGGCAACGGACTGCCTGACGATCCTTGGTACGAAATCAGTGGCAGTTGCGATGCAGACAGCGCAGGCAAGGTGATTTATGGCTATGAGGTTACTTATCGAAAGAACCCCATGGGCGATATCCCCTGGACAGACAATCAGGGCAATAGCGGCACCATAGACCGCAATCATTATCACCCCCAGGAGTATTATCCACAGTGGTTGCCTGATGGATTGACATTCAAGGGCACTCGTCTGCCAGACAATATGCTTAACCTTTCTGATCAGGTTGATCAGGCGTGGAGTCCATACTATTATGTACTGATTGGCTTTGCGTATGGTTATGCTGACAATCTGCCCAACTTCTCAGATAAATCTGATGCTTCATCGTATAATTACGAGGGTTGTGGAATAGATATCTCATGGGCTGTTGACGAGAATCGTCAGCCTGTGAATCTTGACTTTGTCGACTTTGTAAGAGTCTATACAGGTCTGAACCAGAAGTGTCCACAGCCAGAATGGTGGGGCGAAACATCCACAGAGTTTGCTGGTGCAGAGGATATCCACCTCGAAGCATCAATCGAGGCCATCAAGAATGCTCTTTCTGGCATACGGACTATAGAAGCAGATGATGCAGACAGGACGACGTACGACCTTCAAGGAAGGAAAGTTATTCCAACGAAAAAGGGTATATACATTCAGAACAAAAAGAAATTCTTTATTAAATAACTTTTATTATTCACTTAAAACAACAACGTTATGAAAACAAACAAGTTTTTTGCTTTTGCAGCCCTGGTATGTGGCTTGGCAATGTCATTCACATCTTGTACTAACGATGACAATCCCGTTAATGTTAAGCAAACTGCAACAATCTCTTTCGAGGGTGCTACTCTGAATGCTGATGGTTATTGGTGTGGTAATGAAAATGGAGAGAAGTATGACAGTTGGGGATCAGACGCTTATGCATGTTCTTATGCAGAGCAGGGTGTGGTATTCCCTGTAAACTACATCCCTTCTTGGGCAAGCTGGACTGGATTTGCTGTTTCAAATCGTACTGAGACATCATTCGCCAGCATAACTCCTGACCAGTTTAATAACATTACTGGTAAGGCTCACTCAGGCAACAACTACTGTGTAGTTTATCCTTTTGGCGAGGAAATCGAGTTTGACAAACCTGTTACTGTGAAAGGTTTCTGGTACACAAACGACGCTTGGACTGTTGATGCTATCCTGAATGGTGATGGTATGAGCCCTGGAAAGTTTGAGGCAGAAGATTGGCTGACATGCTTTGTAATGCCTACACCTGCCGAAGGTATGGGAGGCGCCCGTTATGAGATCAGCCTCGCCAAGGATGGCGATTATGTAAAGGAATGGAAGTACTGCGACCTTCGCGATGTAGATGCCTTTAAGAATATCAAGAGCATCTCATTTGGTTTCGATGGATCAAAGAAAAACGACTATGGTATGACAACTCCTACCTATATCTGTATCGACGATATCGAGATTGAATATTAATGAAATACTTTAAACTAATAATACTGGCAGTATTGTTCGCAGGCTGTAAGGGAGGACACAAGACATCTTCCTTGCAGGCTGGGGGTGATACTGTCGCTTTTAAGTATGCCGCGCAGATTAGTGTAGTTAGATGTGATGGCTATGCTGTGGCTACTATCAAAAATCCTTGGAAGGAGGGTATGACTCTGCATCGCTATGTGCTGGTGCCTTCTGATAAGGATATTCCCAACCATATACCTAGTGGAACCATTATCCGCACACCATTAAAGCGCGCTGTGATGTTTACCACCGTGCACTGTGCTATGCTGATGGAGTTTGGTCGTCAGGACTGCATATCAGGCGTGGCTGATTTGAAGTATATCAAAATACCTTGGATTCAAGACCAGGTGGCCAAAGGCAAGATTACTGATGTGGGCGATGGCATGAGTCCTGTGATCGAAAAGATTATCGACGAACATCCAGATGCCTTGTTCCTGTCGCCATTCGAGAATAGTGGTGGATATGGCAAACTCGAGGATATCGACATCCCTATAGTAGAATGTGCCGACTATATGGAGTCGTCGCCATTGGCCAGAGCTGAATGGCTGCGATTCTATGGTATGCTGTTTGGTTGCGAACAGCGAGCTGACAGTCTGTTCAGGTCTGTTGATACCCGCTATCATCAACTCAAGGCAATGGCAGCCAAGGCTAAGACCAAGCCAACGGTGCTGGTAGATAAGGTGACAGGCAGTGTGTGGTATGTTCCTGGTGGTAAGAGTACTATCGGTCAGATGATAAAGGATGCCAACGGAGTGTATCCATGGGCTGATGATGAGCATAGCGGATCGATATCATTGCCATTCGAGACAGTATTGGAGCGAGCTGGCGAGTCGGACGTGTGGCTCTTCAGATACAGTAGCAACCACGACATCACCTACGATGAACTTACAAGCGAACATCATGGCTACAACCAATTTGTTGCCTACAAAAATGCGAATGCATACGGCTGCGATGTAGAACGATCGCCGTTCTACGAGGAGTCGCCATTCCATCCAGAAAGGCTGTTAAACGATTTTATTCAGATTTTCCACCCAGAGATAGAGGGATTGGCACCTTTGCGTTATTATAAAAAGGTTAGTCGCTGACCTCAGTAAGATGCTCTACATATTCTGTGATAGCCTCGACAAGTTGGTCATCCTCTTCAGGTGTCTGGGCTGTCACACGGAAGTAGTTATCGTCCAGTCCACGTATGTTGGATGCGTCGCGTATCAGTATGCCGTAGTTGTCGAGCAGCCATTTTTTCAATTCCAACGATGTGCCCTTGGCTATGCTTACCAGCATAAAGTTGGTGTCGGTCTTCATTACCTTCAGTCCACCGATTGCGCTCAGGTTCTGTCGTAGTCTTTGTGCCTCAGTAAGATAGCCCTTAAGGTCAGGAATCATCTGGATATCATTTTCGATAAGGTATTTTCCTGCTTCGATAGCCATAGCATTGATGGTCCAAGGCTGACGTATATGCTTGAGTCTGCCTATTATAATAGGCGAAGCTACGATATAACCCAAGCGGAGCCCTGGTATGCAGTATTTCTTAGATAGCGAGTGTACCAGCATCAGATTGAACACATCGGTCATTTCCTTAGGGTCAAGCATTGGTGCCAGTGTATAGTCGGCATACGACTGATCGATAACATATAGATAGCGAGGGTGTTTTCTTACGATGTGATTCAACATCCCTTTCACCAGCACGTTGCCTGTAGGGTTGTTAGGATTGCATATCCAGTAGATGCGGTCTTTGGGCAATACGTCGAACTCGTCTTTTACATCATACGATATTACGTGATTGAATATTCTGCAGGCATCTTCGTATTCGCTGAATGTGGGATGAGGAATAATAGATGACCATCCCTTATAGAGTTGAGCGATGAGATATATAGCCTCGTTGGCACCACCAGTAACCATCACGGTGTTCTCTTTTACGCCTAGTTTCTTGGCTATCATGCACTCTAGCGTATGGGCATCGGGCTCTGGGTAGTGGGCTACAACATCAAAGTGCTGCATCAGGTGCTCCTTCAGCTCTGTGTAGTCAGCCTGACTATACACATTCGAACTGAAGTTAATCTTTACCTTGTCGCCATAGCGGTAAATCTCATCACCGTGCCCGTATATCATATAACTTAATAGATTAAATCATCTTTGTTACTTTTATTGCCATCGTCTCAGAGTCGAAGGCTATTCCGTCTCGTTCGATAAATCGTCCTAATGCTCCTTGCTCTGCCAGTGTCTTGGGCGATCCTATGGCCATCTGCTCCCCACTGGTCATCAGCCAGATGGTATCGGCCATTTGCAGGGCTAGTTCTACATCGTGTGTGGACAGAAATATGATTTTATCAGCCTCGCGACTGATTCGGCTTAGCAGTTGCAGCACCTCAACCTTGCTTGGATAGTCCAGAAAAGCTGTTGGCTCGTCCAGGTATATTACTGGTGTCTGTTGTGCCAGCGCCTTGGCTATCATTACCTTCTGTCGTTCGCCATCGCTCAGGGTGTGAACCATACGCCTACTCAGCGCTTCGATGCCTACCATCGCAATAGCTTCGTCTACCACTTGTAGATCGTCCTTGGAATATGTGCCCCAGAACCCAGTGTAGGGCGATCGGCCCAGACTTACCAGTTCGCGAACTGTCATGTTTCTCACATCGGGCTTCTCTGTAAGCACCACTCCTATCAGTCGGCTCAGCTGTTTGTCGCTGTATTCAGATAGTTCGCGACCTTGCAGCAGTATCTCGCCACCTGTTTTGGGTTGAAACGAAGAGAGAGTCCTGAGTAGTGTAGATTTTCCTACGCCGTTGGCTCCAAGCAGGCATGTAAGTTCGCCACTATTGATGGTGCCGCTGATGCTTGTCGCCACAGTTTTTACGCCGTGTTTTGTCTGGTAGCCAATGCTGAGATTATGCAGCTCTATCTTCTCGCCCATCGTCTTCATGGTGCAAAGATATAAAAAAGTTTGAAATCCAAAACAAAAACGGGAGTTTTTTTGCTTTTTACCTATTTATATTATTCCGTCAGGTGGGTAATCAGTATTTTTATACCAATTACAATCAGTATTATGCCGCCTAAGAGCTCAGGCTTAAGTTTTCGTGCAATCGACTTGCCAAACCTTACGCCAAGGCGATAGCCAAACAGGCTGAACAGAAAGGATACAATGCCGATTACGATGAGGGGATATACTATCTGCTCAATAGCCCTGTAGCCAGTACAAGCAAAGGATATGCCGATGGCTAGGGCATCGATGCTAGTTGCTACAGCCAGTAATAGTTGAGTATTAAGATTTTGTGGATTGAACTGCTTTTCCTCTTCAGGACCAAACGATTCGCGTACCATCTTTCCGCCGATAAAGGCCAACAGACCAAAAGCAATCCAATGGTCGACAGCTTCGAGTTGCTCGCTGAAATGGTTGGTAGCAAGCCATCCCATAAGTGGCATTGCAGCTTGGAAAAGTCCAAACAAGAAAGCCATACGTAGAATCATGCCCCACAGCCATTTGCGTACTATTACCCCACTCACAATCGAGACTGTGAAGCAATCCATAGCCAATGCAACGGCCAACATCCAGATATCCAGCAAGTTCATGATGTACTTATTTTGCTCTTTCTTACACTTTGGCCTGCAAAATAACAACTTTTTTTTGAGATAACCAAATTTTTCTCTATCTTTGCGCACAGAATCAAATAATAACTAAAATGTATCCTAACATGAAGAAGTATCTTTTTATGGTATTACTCCTGATTTCTGCCTCTATCACAAGGGCTGAACAGGTGGTGATACAGACCAAAAACTCAACAATGGTGCTCAACGTAGAGGGCAACAAGCAGCCACAGTACGTATATTATGGCACCAAGCTTAGTGCGTTTGATTTGGCAAATCTCCAGGCCCCTCGCAATGGTCGTATGGATGCCTATCCAGCTTACGGCATGAACTGTCCTGCTGAGGCTGCCATTGCCATTACTCATGCTGATGGTAACATGTCGACAGAGCTCTTTGCTGACTATGTAGACGAGGTTGAGGCTGATGCGCAGGGAAATAGCGAGGTTCGTATCCGATTGAAAGATCCTGTATATCCTGTGACTGTCGATCTTTGCTATAAGGCTTATTTCAACGAAGATATCATCGAGACATGGACTGAGATACAGAATGGTGAGAAGAAGTCGGTTACGCTTACTCAGTTTGCCTCTTGCTCTCTGCCTATTCGCAGGGGTAATGTATGGCTATCGCACTTCTATGGCTCATGGGCCAACGAGGCTCGACTTGTAGAGGAGCCTATACTGCCAGGCGAGAAGGTAATAAAGAATAAGGATGGAGCTCGCAATTCGCATACCGACCATGCCGAAGTGATGTTCTCGCTTGACGGCAAGGGACAGGAGAACTGTGGCGATGTGATAGGTGCAGCACTCTGCTACTCAGGTAATTATCAGCTTAAGGTGGAGACAGATGATACAGAGTATCACTATTTCTTTGCTGGTATCAATCCTGATAACTCTGCATATCATCTTAAGAAAGGTGAGACATTCACCACTCCAAAGGTAGCATTCAGCTTCTCTAAGTGTGGTCTTTCTGGTGTGTCGCGCAACTTCCATAAGTGGGGCCGCAAGTATATGCTGGCTCATGGCGATAAGGAGCGCAAGATACTGCTCAACTCGTGGGAGGGTGTTTACTTCGACATCAACCAGCAGGGCATGGATCAGATGATGGGCGACATCGCCTCGATGGGTGGCGAACTCTTTGTGATGGACGATGGATGGTTTGGCGATAAGTACCCACGCAAGACTGATAACTCATCTCTTGGCGACTGGGTGGTGGATAAGAACAAGTTGCCAGAGGGCATAGAGGGACTGCTGCGTGATGCAAAGAAGCACGGCATAAAGTTTGGAATCTGGATTGAACCAGAGATGACGAACTCTGTATCAGAACTATATGATGCACATCCTGACTGGATAATCAAAGCTCCTAATCGTGCTCCTGTTCAGGGCCGTGGCGGCACTCAGCTTATATTGGATATGGGTAATCCTAAGGTACAGGACTTCGTGTTCTCTGTTGTAGACAATCTGATGACCAAGTACCCAGAGATAGATTACATCAAGTGGGATGCCAATATGCCTATATTGAATCATGGTTCGCAGTATCTCACTATGAACGATCAGAGTCATCTCTATATAGAGTATCATCGTGGTCTGGAAAAGACTTGCCAGCGCATACGTGCCAAGTATCCTGACCTTACTATTCAGGCTTGTGCCTCTGGTGGTGGTCGTGCCAACTGGGGAGTACTGCCATACTTTGATGAGTTTTGGGTCAGTGATAATACTGATGCTCTGCAGCGCATCTATATGCAGTGGGGAACCAGCTATTTCTTCCCTGCCATCGCTATGGCCTCGCACATCTCTGCTACTCCTAACCACACAGTTTTCCGTACCACAGCCATGAAGTATCGTATCGATGTGGCTATGAGCGGTAGACTGGGTATGGAAATTCAGCCAAAGAACATGACCGACGACGAGAAGAACCTGTGTCGTAAGGCTATTGCTGAGTATAAGCAGATTCGTCCTATAGTGCAGTTTGGCGACCTGTATCGTCTGGTGTCGCCTTACGACAAGTTGGGTCTTGCATCGCTTATGTACGTCAACGAGCAGAAGTCGAAGAGTGTGTTCTTCTGGTGGAAGACGGAGTCGTTCCAGAACGAGCATCTGCCACGAGTAAAGATGGCTGGTCTTGATGCCAACAAGAATTATAAGGTGCACGAGCTTAATCGTATCGACCTGCGACCTATGGATGTTGAGGGCAAGGTATTCAGTGGTGCGTACCTGATGAGCCACGGACTCGAGATACCTTATCGCAACGAGCCAGAGTGGAGCAAGAAGAACGATTGGAGCAGTCGTGTACTATTGCTCGAGGCTCAGTAGCTTTGACTAAATCATTCAAACGCTCTTAGTTTGGAATCAAAATCCTTTGCGCCGCCTGTCTCATTGAATAGTTTCTTGAGCAGGCGCACACGGGTATTGGTTATGGTCTGAGGGGTTGAGATGGTTAGTGTAGCTATCTCGGATGGTTGGAAGTTATGACGGATTAACAGGCACACATCCTGTTCCTTGGCATTGAGTTGCGATAAGAGCAATTGCAGATTGGGGTTGAGTGTATATGAGCACTGAGCCAATGCATTCATATCATCATCACTGGCGGCCTGCCCCTTATTGGCCGAGGCATGCAGATTGGAGATTATTACCTTTAGTTGTTCAGAGTTCTCACGTTCCTCACGTTCGCGCTGTAGTCGCATCTTGGTCAGTTCTTCGCGAGTAAGATCGTATTTCATCTGACTCTCAACAAAGCGGGCGTTTAGCTTGTCAATCCTTCTACGACTCCACCACATGCCAACGATTGTTGCGATAATCAATAATAGTATGGCCGAAAGCAGCATGATGGTGATGCGATACTGCTGTCGCTCATTCTGTTGTTCATCGAACTGAGCTTGCAGATCGATGATGCTGGCTGCATCGCTACGGCTATACAGGTCGTGATACACTTCGTTAAGTCGCCTGCTGTAATAAGCTGCTGCTGTGGGCTCATCGTGGTCTGTAAGATAGTTTACAAGTTGTCGATACGAACTGATGCTTACATCGGGCGAGAACGAGTTGACTAACCGATACCACTCCTGGGCTGCACTTGCTGTATCCTTCTCCCACAGATATACATCGGCCAGTAGCATTGATGCCCTGTCGGTAGGTAGTTCTTGTTGTGCTCGTATCAATAGTTGCTTAGCCTCCTTTCGTTTGCTGAGGTGCAGCAGATAGCTGGCCTGATTAGTAAGGTATGTGGCACGCACCTCGCCATCTGTATGTGGCGCATAGGGCTTGGCCAGTTCAGTATAGTATCGCAGACTGTCTGTCTTGCCTATCATATCAAAAGTCTGTGCTATGTTGTTGAGTGCCCTTACTATCCACTCATCTTTTTTACATTGTCTGGCTGTGGCCAGGGCTTGTTTGTAGTATTTGAGTGTTTGGGTATAATTGCCCACATTGTCGTTGATATCACCAAGTACAAAGTATAGGTAACAATTGAAAATGGGGTCGTTTACGTCGGATGCTATCTGCTCTGCACGCTTCATGGTATAAACGGCCTCATGGGGTTGCTGCTTATTGTAGAGCACGATGGCATGGTGCAGCAAGGACCTTGCCAGTCGTGGCTTGTCATTCTCTTGCTCGTAATACTTCTGACTGGCCATAATCAGTGAATCAGACTCTGTTGACAATCCGCTGCGATGCAGTGCCTCAGTATAAAGCAACCCAAAGAGTGCACGATCGGCTGATGAAAGGGTAGAGTCATCCCAGCATGGTTCTAACATTCTGACTACAGAGTCTGGGTGCTCTACCACTATCTGTTCGGCCTGGGTAAGCAAGGGATTGTGGGACTGCTCTCGCGAACAGCCCACAATAAAGAGAGAGAATATAAGAAAAACTATGCTTCTCATTTCAAACGAAACATAATTGGTACTGTGTACTTAACCCTAACAACCTGACCTTTCTGTTTGCCTGGTATCCAGTTAGGCATGGCCGATATAACCCTGATGGCCTCGGCATCGAGCGATGGGAACACCTTTCTCATCAGACTCACATCAGTAATCTTACCGTCGGTATCAACCACAAAGGTTACAAATACCTTGCCCTCTACCTTCTTTTTCACAGCATCGTCAGGATACTTGACATTCTTACTAATGAATTCGAACAATGCAGCCTGTCCTCCAGGGTATTCAGGCATCTGCTCTACTATATCAAATACCTTCTGATTCTTTTTTGCTACGACTGTCTTCTGAGCGCTCACTGTGGTGAGACCGAACACAGCCATAAGTGCCATAATGATAAACTTCTTCATAATCCTTAATTTTTAATGGTTCAACATTCTTGTTAGTTGGCTTGCGCCTACCTCCGTCGCGACTCGGATGGTGCAAAAGTAATAGATTTCGTGCTTTTTTGCAAGAAATCTATTACATATTATTACACAAGTAGCAAAAAATGCGTATTTAGTACTTGAAACTACTGCCACCAACGAACTCGCGCATGATGCTCGTGGGTGGTATCTCTTTGTCGCTGATCGGGATGAAATAGCGCAGGAACTTAAGCAGTCTGTGAGCCTCGGCATATTCTTCACAATTCTTGGGTACAGATGATAGGATAAGTTCAGCATGGGTGCGCAGAACGGCAAACTCGATATTGAGCGCCGAGTTGAACATCACGTCGGCCGTTTCCTGGAATGGGAATATCCACTGATCCTCGGCCTCGCACACACTCTTCCACTGACTGATGGTCTCACGGGCAGAGAATGCGCCCTTGTTGTAATCGCGTATGATGCGGCGCAGCAGGCGATTATCCTGTGTGGGAATCCAGTTATGATCGTCGAGCGATATGCTGGTAAGGGCCGATATGTATATGCGATACTTGGATGAATCGGGTATCTGCTTGGTTAGCAGTGGGTTTAGTGCGTGTATACCTTCGATGATAAGTACGCTGTCGTTGTTCAACTTAAACTTCTTGCCATTCCACTCGCGCTTACCTGTCACAAAGTTATATTCGGGCACTTCTACTACCTCGCCCTTCATCAGTCTCTCCAGATGTTCGCCTAGCAATTTGTAGTCAACGGTCTCGATGTTATCGAAGTCATATTGGCCGTTAGGCAGTTTGGGCGTGTCTACACGATTCACGAAGTAGTCATCAGTAGAGAACGAGTATGGACGTAGTCCACAAGCAAGCAACTGTACGCTAAGACGCTTACAGAATGTGCTCTTTCCTGAACTTGAAGGACCTGTGATAAGCACCAGACGGATGGGATTCTCAGGCTGATGGAATCTGCGGTCAATCTCTTCTGCTATCTTTACAATCTTCTTTTCCTGCAATGCCTCGCTCACCTGTATCAGTTCTGATGCATAGCCGCGCAGTATGGCCTTGTTTACATCACCCGCATTCGATAGACGCATAATGATGTCCCAACGGGTCTTTTCGGCAAACATTTCGAATGTTCGCGGCTGGTCAACCTTTGGCGACAGCTGCGTAGGGTCGTTCTTATCAGGCACTCGCAATAGCAGTCCGTCGTATAGTCGCTCTAGCCCCCACACCTTAAGATATCCAGCCGATGGCACTAGCGGACCATAGTAATAATCCACTGTGTCGCCCAATGTGTAGTATGATGTGTATACATGTCCACTGGTTTCAATCAACTTTACCTTATCAGAAAATCCACGCTCACTAAACACACGGACGGCCTCTTCTGTGGTGGCCTCTGTTCTGCGGAAAGGCATATCCTGATCGATAACCTCTTTCATTCGTTTGCATATACGCTGCACATCGTCATCTGTCAGTGGGTCGTTGCCACGCTTCTTGAAGTTGCAGTAGTATCCGCCCGATATTGGGTGCTCTATGAAGAGCTTGCTGCCTGGGAAAATGTCGCTGGCTGCCTTATATAGTACAAAGCATAGTGAACGTACGTAGACACGCTGGCCAGAACCATCGCAGGCATCGAGAAACTCTACATCGCGATTCTGATACAGTCTGAACTTAAGTCCTTGCGACGTGTTGTTTACCTTGGCCGATACCACAGGATATTTCATATTCAGTTCGGCGGCGTAGGCCTGATATACATCTACTAGCGATGTGCCCTCTGGAAAACTCTTTGTGATGTTGTTGTTCTTGCAGCGTATCTGTAACATATGGCATTAGTGTTTCAATAGACTTACATTGTCGATGGCAACCTTTTGGCAACCTATGCCCACTATGGCCAGTCGGGCTTTTGAGCACGAACTGCTGGCAGTGATTGGCATGTTGAACTGCTGCCACCCATATCCCTTTACCCTTATGGTAGCCTCGGCTATGGGCTTGCCTGCCTGATTTATCAGCTGAACGATTACAAGTTTGTTGCCCTTTGTGCGGCTTTCAGGTTTTACGGCAGGGATGTTTCGTAGCGCGATGCTCAGGTCGTATTTTGTTCCGTCCTGAATATCCATACCATCGATACCTTCGTTGTAGATGGTGTCGCAGCAGATTACTGCATAGTGTGGGTTGTCATCGCTTATCGGATCTACATGGGTAACTACCACTGGTTTCCTTGCATCCCATCCGGTAGTAGCACTAGTGCCACGCTCTACTTTGGGGTTCAGTTCAAAGTCACCATTCTTTATCAGTTGCTGGCTGGCCTCTTGTGCACTGGCTGTGATAGCCACAAGAGCCATGACCAGAAGTAATGCTAGGTCTCTGAGATTCTTCATTATCGTTTGTATATAAGTAATGTTCTTAATTTACATGCAAGCAGAGCATGGTTAGGTCATCGCTAGGATCGGCCCCGTTACGATGATGCTTAACTTCGTTCTTCATAGTCTTAATCATTTCGCGGGCACTCAAATTGCTGGTACGTTTAACTACGGAAAGCAACTGCTCATCGCCAAACTGTTCAAGTTCAGGATTCTCGGCCTCGTTCAGTCCGTCGGTATATACAAAGAACAGGCGTCCGCGTATGTCGTCGATCACCTCGCCTTGATACTTCAAACCTTCCCAAAGTCCGATAGGCGCATTAGGCTCCATATCAATAAAGTGACTCTCGTTGCCGTTGCCTATCACTGGTGGGTTATGGCCGGCATTGCAGAATTCCAGTTTACCAGTAGGAAGATGTACCATACCGATAAACATAGTGATAAACATTCCGTCGTCGTTGTTTTCCACCAGTTCGGCGTTCAGTTCTGTGGCTATCTTGGCTGGCGTGTAGTTACGCTTAACCATGGCTCTGAACAGCCTGATGACCTGTGCCATAAACAGTGCCGCTGGCACTCCCTTACCGCTCACGTCGCCCACGCAGAAGCATAGGCTGTCGCCGATGATAAGATAGTCGTACAGGTCGCCACCAACCTCCTTGGCTGCTGTCGTCGATGCGTATAGTTCGAAGTCGTCGCGCTGTGGGAACTCTGTTGGAACCATCGATTCCTGAATATGACGGGCGATACGTAGTTCACTCTCAATACGCTCCTTGGCCGAAGTGGTTTCCTCCAGTTGGTCGTAGGCTATCTTCAGGTCATTGTGTGCCTTGTGCAGTTTAGCTGCTGCCTTCTGTTTGTAAAGTGCATATGCAATAAAGAAACCGACAATGAGAATAATGGTGATGATAGCAGCTATCTGTCGCTCGCGCAGCAGTTTTGCCTCGTTTTCCACTATCTGAGTTTCCTTCTGCTCGGTTTCATAGATGGTGGCCAATTCAGCTGCATTGTCAGCTCTTGAGCGGTCGATGGCGGCGCTGAGAGAGTCGCAGATGTAAGTACTGATGGCATATACGGAGTCCTTACGTCCTGCCTTCAGATTGGACTCATATTTCTTAAGATAATAGGTTTCGATATTCTCGAACGAGAACTCCATGTGGTACTTGTTAACCAGTTCGTCGAGTCGCTCGAAACATTTGGCAGCCTCATTCCATTGCTTTGCCTCTATCAGATACTCGCCGGCGTCATAGATACCCTCAGGACTATTGCTGAACTTGGTATTTCTGAAATCGAGATAGGCAAGATATGAGTCCTGTGTCTTTCCTTGCGAGGCAAGTGCTGTGGCACGATATATGTTGTGTCGGGCGTGCTGCTTGTCGATATAGTCTTCGTCGGTAGGATAAATCCTCTCATATTGGTTTACCAGTTCCTCATAGCGTTCACACCAATACAGGGCCTCTTGGTATTGATGTGTAGCATTGCACGAGTAAGCCATGTTGACAACACCCGCAATAACCCCCTTATAAGTGGACTCTGTAGGCGAAGCATTGATTCGCTCAAGATGCTTTTCGTAGGCACGTTCGAATGACTTCTTTGAGGCATCCTCCATGCGTGGGAAACGTGCCTGACCGCACCCGATGAACACCAACAGGTTTACATAGTCGGTAGTGGTGTCGCACCCAAGTTCCTCAAGTTTTTCGGCTGCGTTGATAGCCTCCTTTAGCGAGCCATCGTAGTCGCCCTTCAGGTTCAATAGGTTTGCCAGGTGACTGGCAGTCTTGGCATAGTAGCTAACCTCTTCATTGTTGCCAAAGTCTTTTACTTCGCTTAGTGCTTTTTTCCAGTAATATTCAGCTGTACGCTTCTTACCCATGCGATCGCTGGCATATCCGCTCCAGTAGTATGCCTGTGTTTCGGATATGGCTCTAGCCTTGTTAAGACTATCAGCTATAGACAACAACAACGGATAGTCCTTATGCTTGTATGCATCAAGGACTAATCCGTTGGCTGTTTTATTTTCAAGTCCTGTCTCCTTCCGTTCTCCGCATGCTGCCAAGAGTACGACAACCAGTAGACAAGCTAGTAGTCTGACCGTTCTTTGGATCATTCTTTTGCCCAATATTCAATTGTTGTGGGCAAAGATACGGAAAAAGTTTGGAACTTGCAAGCTTCTTTAATAAAATATTCAAAAATTATCCGCGAGCCTCGATTTCCTTGTTTATCTCGTCGAGTCGTTCATCGGTGAGAGGATACTTATAGATAAGGGCTCCAACGATGATGAGCAGGGCGGCAGGAATGATGCAAGTGAACACCAGAATAGCATTCTGTGCTGTTACTGAATACTCGGCAAGGTGAGTATAGTATGCATTTACAGGTGCACTGATGAACGATGCGAGGAACACTGTTACAAATATGCTCAGCACCAGCTGCAGGCACTTGTTGGCCTTGAACTCTGCAAACATTTCGCCGTATGTAACAGGCTTCTCGGGCGTGGTGGCAATTCGCTCCTTACAACCAGTGAAGCAGTATAGCAGCAGCACAAAGCCTACAATAGCGAATACGCAGGTAACGGTAAACCAAGCGGTGGGATCGATAGGCAGAGCCGACTCCTCGCTGGCCAGGTCGAAACCAATCATACCCATCACCAGTGGGGTAATCCAACCAGCGATTGAGAAACCTGCCTTGAATGCTACACCAGCCAGAGCGTTAACGGTAGCTGCAGGACGGTTGCCTGTACGATACTCAGCCTCGGTAATTACCTCAGGTACAAGAGCCCACATGAGCGAACCTACCAGCAGGCCCACACCTGTCATAACCTTAGCTGTCTGTACCAGAGTATTGAGTTCGGCCACATCGAAGAATTTACCGATGGTAAAAAGAATGGTAAAACCTACAAATCCGATGGTGAGTAGCAGGTAATACAGGCCTTTCTTGCCGAGCCATCTCTTAAGCATAGGCAGAGAGGGCAGGATAATAAATGCAGGAATGGTACCGATGGCCATAAACAGAGCTTGGTTCCAGTCGATAACTGTGTGGGCTACCATAGCGAGTCCGATGGGGAAACCTGCCTGGACTACTATCTGGCCGATGTTGGCACATACCATACGGGTAGATGTAAGCTTAAGCACCTCGTCGTTGTCGCGAGTCATACTGGCCATGATAGAGCCATAAGGTATGTTTACTACCGAGTAGATCATGCTGAGCACCGTATAGCTCACGGTGGCATAAATCAGTTTCATGCTGGTAGACCATGTGGCGGCCTGAGGAAGCATCAGCAAACAGGCTGCTACTGTGAGGGGGATACCGCCATAGAGCAGATATGTACGATACTTACCTAACTTAGGATTGCGATTGTCGATATAACGTCCAACTACAGGACTCCAGAAGCAGTCGATGAGTCGGACAGAGAGTATCAGTCCGCTCACAAATGCAGGATTAATCTTCAGTACTGTAGTAAGGTAAAGCATTAGGTAACATGCTACCGTCTGGAAAATCAGGTTTTGCGCCAGGTCGCCCGATCCATAGCCGATGCGCTGGAGCCATGAGAGCTTGTAGAAGCCTTTGGTTTCGTTAGTTGTACTCATAATTATTTATTTGTTATTTAATTGTCATTTCAAAAGAACTCATTGGCAGTCCGCTTAGCGAACGTGCATTTGCCTGCTTGGGATCGTCCTTCCAAGCGTAGCGGACTTTCAGGGTTGAAGCTTGTGAAGTTGAAGGATAAAGTATGGTAATCACATTACCCCTGCCTACTGCGGGAACATTCTGGTATTTATTGCTACCATTGTTGCAAACCTCGAATGTATAGAGATCGCCTTCCTGTATGGGCTGGTCGAGCGTGAGCTGAATGGCCGCATCACTCACCTGAGCCGATACCACCTCTGGGGATAGTTTCACCTTATTATTATATATAAGCTTGTCGAAACACAGGGCGATACGCTCGGCCACCTCTTTTTTGCGCAGAGGATGGATGTCTACGGTCTCACCCAGGTCGTTGATTACTGCCAGTTCGGCGTGTGCGTCGGCCTTAGCGGCTGTGCGCTGAGCCTCGCGCAGTTGTGCCCAACCGCTGTTTACGGGCTCTGTCTGTGGAGTGATGGGACGTGGAAAGCCAGTCTGCTGGCGACCGTCATAGTTGGCCAACTGTACTATCACAAATGGCATCTGCTGGTCCTGCCAGCGATCGCGCCAGCTGCCCATCAGCTTCTTCAGATAGTCGGCATATGGGGTTGGGTTGCCTGTGTTCGATTCGCCCTGATACCATACTATGCCGTTGATAGCGTATGGTGCCAGTGGGTATAGTACTGCATTGTAGAGTGTGGTGGGCAGGTTCTGCAGCGATACATCACTGCTGGGGCACTGTGGCATCTCTGCACCTACCTTCATCTTCCACTCATCGCCCAGGGGCAGTACGTCCTTAGGCATGGGATTCTGCGACATGCGGTCATCGCCGAAGCACAGCATATATGGCTTTTCAGGGATGAAGTGGCATGCGCCGTACTTATTGATAAATCGGATGGCAATCACGTTGTCGCCCTCGCGCAGCAGCCCTTCGGGTATGTCGTAGCGGCGTGGAGGATACTGATAGCCGGTCTGGCCTATCTGTTTGCCGTTCAGGTATGTCACATCGCGGTCGAAGAGTGTGCCCAGCAGCAGTCGGGCAGGCTTACCTGCGTGCTCCTTGTCAATAGTGATATGCTTGCGCAGCCACACACTACCAGTGCCGCGCCATGTCCAGTTGTTCTGGTTAATCACTGGCCACTGGCTGTCGTCGCACTGTGCATCGGCATAACCTGGGTCTGCCTCGTTCAGCATTGTCTCCCACTGGTGGTTGGCAGCACCGTTGGCCTGCATCTGAGTGCGCACGTAGTTGTCGCTCTGGTATATCTGCATCTTCTTTATCAGCATGGGGTAGTCGGACTTCAGCGAGTCTTCGCTTATCCATGCCTCGATGGGTGTGCCGCCCCAGCTGTTAACTATTATGCCCTGAGCCACCTTATTCTTCTCGAACATCTTCTTGCCCAGGAAGTAGCCTGCTGCTGAGAACAGCCATGCATTCTGCTTGTTCACTGGCTTCCAATTGATGTTTGTAGGACGTATGTCGTCTTTCACACCATGAGTGCTCGTTTCGTTCTGCACGCGAAACATTCTTATCTGCGAGTTTTCGTATGCATCTATCTCAGTGGTGTACTGCGGATACACACGCTCTATGGTTACATCGATATTAGACTGGCCCGACAGCAACCACACATCGCCTATCATGATGTTATCAATTGTCTGTTCGTTGACAGTCATCTCATAAGGGCCGCCAGCTTTCATCTTTGGCAGGTCTACTCGCCATCGTCCGTTGGCATCGGCTGTGGTCTGATATTGCTTCTTGTTGAATCGTATGGTTACGGTTTCGCCGGCATCGGCTTTACCCCAAACGGGGATGGTCTTACCACGCTGCATCACCATGCCCGACTGGAACAGTTGGGGCATAGTAATCTTAGCTTCGGCATTAGTCAGGCAAAACAGTGTTGCGCAAATTAAAAATATTTTTTTCATAAAATGTTGCATTGATGTTGCAAAAGTAACAAATTTATTCGTTGAAACGGCCAAAAATGCATATTTTCTTGCCAGATGACACATTTGAAAAAGCATCTGTAACAATTTAGAATGTCGGATGGCCGATTTTTCACTATCTTTGCACCAGTTTTTGTTTCAACAGTTATGAATAAGTTATCATCACAGCAGGTTTCATTGGGCGAGAAGGTGGGCTACTCCTTGGGAGATGCCGCCGCTAACCTGGTGTTTCAGATGATGATGATATTCCAGTTGAAGTTTTATACCGACGTGTTCGGACTTAATGGAGCTTTGGCTGGCAGCGTGTTGATGGTGGCCAGCCTGTCGTCTGTCATCGTCGACCCCACAATAGGATTACTTTGCGACCGTACCAACACACGTTGGGGTAAATTCCGTCCGTGGATGCTTTGGACGGTCATACCTTTCTGTGTGTTTTATATCCTGGCATTCTACAATCCGGGCATACAGCAGAAAGCACATGTGGCGCTTTATGCCACCGTAAGCTATGTGCTGCTGATGACCATCTATTCGTTCAACAACGTGCCTTACTCATCGCTTGGCGGTGTGATGACCAGCGATATACGTGAGCGCACCAGCATAGCAACTGTAAGATTTGTAGTGGTGACGATAGCACAGTTTGTGGTTCAGGGCCTCACGCTGCCGATGGTCGATCACTTCTCTGATGGTCACACATTGCAGCACGGCTGGACAGTTACTATATGTATATATGCCTTCATAGCATTTATTTTCTTCCTGATTACATTCTTCTCTACCAAGGAGCGTATTCAGCCGCCGCCACGCCAGACCATCAGTATGCGCGAGGATGTTAAGAACACCTTCTCTAGCGTGTCGTGGAATGCTATGGCACTGCTCACATTCTCGCTGTTTGTTACGCTGGCTATGTGGGGTTCGGCCATGAATTTCTACTTCCAGTACAATGTCGATCAGAAGTCGCTCTACGATTTCCTGAACCATTTTGTAAATCTCGATCCAGAAGATTCTTACAACATAGGCTACTCGGTGTTTAATATGATGGGCGCCGTGGTGCAGTTTGTGGGCGTTATCTGTCTGTCGCAGTATCTGGCCGATAGGTTTGGCAAACGCAATACATTCAAGGTGTGTCTGGCTATGACTGCCTTTCTCACAGCTCTGTTCTATATTCCAGAGCCAACCGATGTGGGACTGCTGTTCCTCATCAACTTCCTGCGTTCGCTGGCCTATGCGCCCACCATCCCACTGCTGTGGGCTATGATAGGCGATGTGGCCGACCATATCGAGTACGAGAATCATCGTCGTGCCACTGGCTTCTGCTTCTCGGGCATAGTGCTTGCGCTCAAGCTGGGACTAGGCTTTGGTGGTGCCATCGCCGGCATTTTTATTTCTATGTTCGGCTACGTGTCGGGTGGCGAGGTGGCAGTACAGAACGAGAGTGCCATGATGGGCATCAAGCTGGTATCGAGCGTAGTGCCTGCCGCGCTGTTTATGGTAGGTGTGGTGGCACTGCACTACTATCCGATAACCAAGGAGTATAATGAGAACATGCAGGCCGAGCTGGCATCACGCCGCCGGTTTGCTAACCAGAATAATAATGTCAAATAACTAAAAAGTAAAGTGTGTATGAAACCGCGTTATCTTTATCCAAAAGACTTTTATGCAGATCCTTCTGCTAATGTATTCAACGGAAAACTCTATGTATATCCCTCGCACGACTGGGAGGCTGGCGCTGCATTCGACGATGATGGCGGCCACTTCCAGATGAAAGATTACCACGTGATATCAATGGAAGATGTAGAGAATGGCGAGGTGACCGACTATGGCAAGATACTCGATGTGGCCGACGTGAAGTGGGCCGAAAAGCAGATGTGGGACAACGACTGCGTAGAGAAGGATGGCAAGTACTATCTTATCTTCTCGGCCAAGGACTACAATGGTGTGTTCCATCTGGGTGTGGCAGTAGCCGACAAGCCCGAGGGCCCATTCATCCCTCAGGACCAGCCCATCCGCGGATCGTTCTCTATCGATCCTAGCGTGTTTAAAGATGAGGACGGACAGATTTACTGCTACTTTGGCGGCCTGTGGGGCGGTCAGCTGCAGTGGTATCAGGCTCCTAAGCAGTTGCTGAAGGAGGCTGGCGTAGACCTGGGTCCTGCTGCCGACAAGAAGACTCAGCTGTTTGCACCTGCCGATGTGCCTGCACTGTCTAGCTTCGTGGTGAAGATGAGCGACGATGTGCTGCAGTTTGCCGAGGCTCCACGCAGCGTGCTGGTGGTAGATAAGGACGGAGAGCCCCTGAAGGCTGGCGATCCACACCGATTCTTCGAGGCTTCGTGGATGCACAAGTATAATGGCAAGTATTACTTCAGCTATTCTACCGGCGACAGCCACATGCTGTGCTATGGTATCGGCGACAATCCTTACGGCCCATTCACTTATCAGGGCGTAATCCTCGACCCAGTAGTGGGCTGGACCACCCATCACTCTATCGTAGAGTACAAGGGCGAGTGGTTCTTGTTCTATCACGACTGTGTACCTTCAAACGATGTAACCCATCTGCGTTCGCTCAAGGTTCAGCGCCTGTTCTACAACGAGGATGGAACTATCAAAAAGGTAGTTAATGAGTAGTAACCAACTTATAACCAATTATTATATTACTCATCGCGACGAGTTGCTGGCTTTCGTCAGCTCTCGTCTTGGTGGATGGGCAGAGGCAGAGGATGTGGTACAAAACGTCTTTCTGCGTCTGCTCACCTCCACCAAACTTATCTCTGAGGTAACTCTGCCTGCGCTGGTCTACACCACCGCACGCAATATGATATTCGACATTCATCGCCGTCGCTGTCATTCCACCGACTACGAGCACTACATCCGCGCTGTTTGCAGCGAGGAGTTGTCGGCCGATTCGGTCTACTCTATGCATGAGATTGTTGAGCGATTGGAGCGCGGCTTGGCCCGACTGCCTGAGAATTTTCGCGAGGTTTATCGCCTGCATATCTACGATGGCATGAAGGTAAGCGAGATATGCCAGCAAACGGGCGATAGCTACAAGAGTGTGGAGTATCGCCTGGGCACAGCCCGCAAGGTGGTGCGCAGTTACTTAAAGGCTATTTAAATATTAAGGTGTACAACCTATCAGTGGCGAACAACTCGTTTGCCACTTCTTGTATATCCTCGGCTGTAACCTTGTCGATGCTTTCAAACAGTCGGTCCACGTTTTTCTCCCATCCGTAGTGCAGAAAGCTTTTGCCGAAGTCGAGTGCAAACTGCTCGCGATTGTCGCATGCTATGGCTATCTGTCCTTTCAGCTGTTGCTTGGCTGTGCGCAGTGCGTTGGGCGATAGCGGCTTCTGCATCACCTTGTCCAGTTCGCGTCGTACCAGATGCAGACAGCGCTTCACGTCGTGCGGATCGCAGCCGAAGTATATGCTCCACATGCCCGTATCGCTGTAGCTCACCATGGTGCTCTCTACGGTGTATACTAGTCCGTTGCGCTCGCGCAGAGCCAGGTTCAGTCGGGCGTTCATGCTCGGGCCGCCCAGTATATTATTAAGTAGGTACAAGGCTATGCGCATGGGGTGGTGTATGTCGTAGCTGCGTGTGCCCAGCATCACATGGGCCTGATGCGAGCCTATGTCCTTAGTCACCTCTCTGGCCTGCAGATTGCCTGGGGTTGCGGCTGCTTTGGCTGTGGCCGATGTGGCGGGCTGGACGGTTACAGCTGCCATAGCCGACGACACCAGTTTTATTATTCGCTTAAAGTCCATGTCGCCGTAGATAAAGAACACCGTGTTGTCTGGTCGATAGCATCGGCGGGTGAATCTCTGTGCATCCTCAGTAGTGTATGCGCGCAGCTGGTTGGCCTGGCCCAGTATGTTGTGGCCCAGCGGATGATCCTCAAACAGCATGTTCTCAAACTCATCGTATATCAGTTCGGCTGGCGAGTCGTTGTAGCTTTCTATCTCGTCGCATATCACCTCTACCTCCTTGTCTATCTCGTGCTGCGGATAGGTGCTGCAGAACACTATGTCGGTCAGCACGTCGATGGCCTTGGTGATGTGGTCCTTATGTATGGCCGCGTAGAATGTGGTGTCTTCCTTGTTGGTAAACGCGTTCAGGTCGCCGCCCAACTGTTCCAGGGCGTTTATCACCTGCAGCGCATTGCGGCGGCGTGTGCCTTTAAACGTCATGTGTTCGCAGAAGTGGGCCATGCCCTCCTCGCCAGGCAGCTCATCGCGAGTGCCCGCAGCCACCTGATAGCCGCAGTACACCACCTGTGCCACACTGGGCTTATGTATTATCCTAAGCCCGCATTCGAGCGTTATCGTATTATAATTTGCCATTTCTCCGTAAAACTAACCTCTATTTCCAAAAGAAGCCCCAAGATTCATCTTGAGGCTTCTCTATTTGTGGACCAGCCTGGGCTTGAACCAGGGACCTCCAGATTATGAGTTGCTCCGAAGGACATACTTTGTGATAGCCTGTGGTAGTCCGTCTCTATATATTTTTAATTTTTATAATTTACTAATTCTCAATATGATATGCAGTGATTCTCTGTTGTGGAATACTTGAAGTTCCGTACAAGTTCCATGTCACTTTCTTATCACCTCAACTATGCTTTTCGAGGTCAAATCAAGGGGTCAAAGTTCCGTACAGGTTCCGGGTTTTGTCAATTTTGACGAATGACCACATTCTTATCGACTCCCAAGCAATAGCGATTTCTTGCGCAAAGGTATGAAAATAAAATTGATACGTGATTTTTTGTTTGCATAGTTTAACACTTTATGCATGATAGGGTGTGAATTTATGGGTAACTTTGCTGTAGTCTATGACATTCAAAAGAAGTAATATGGCAACAAGCAATAGAAACAAAATATCATCTACCCTCTTTGACGCTCGGGTCGGGGATTGCTATATCTCTATGTGTTTGGACAAAAGGCATCCCGAAATTGTTAAGGATTTTTCTTTTCCGCTGTGTATGAAGTTCCATATCAGTGGCTCACGCTATTATTACAGTTTAGGTGAGAAGTGTACTGAAGATGAAATGATTAGGCTTTCCAAGGCCAAAGGAAACCGTGAAAAGCGGGTTGGAACAGAAACGACATTCGAACGTAAGGTGCGGCTACAAGAAGTGTTTGATAGCATGGTTAATGTGGTCACAACAGTAAACGAACGAGGTGTGCTTACGCTGGATCGTATAAAACTGGCACTGACAGGTCGTAGTGAATCAGCCTCTTTCCTTTCGGTATGGGAGGAGATTATCAGAGAGAAACGAAGTAGTGGCAAGGCAGGAACTGCTGAGAATTATGAGAATGCGTACAGGTGCTTTACGAGTTTGACAGGCTTTACATACGCTGATGGTTTTGCTGTTGATTCCACCGTAATTAGCAAATGGATCGAAAGCATGACGGAGAAGAACATCAAGTCAACTACGCAGGGCATCCGACTCAGGGCATGCAGGGTGGTAGTAAACCGTTGTATTGGTGAAGGGTATATGCTGCCCAAAGCATATATGTTCGGTAAGACCCGTGACAAGATTAAGATACCTGCAGGATCATCCCGTAAGGAGTGGTTTCTCACAGTTGACCAGATGACAGAGCTTTATCTGCATTGGAAGAGCCGTGATATAGATTTCCCCATATCCAACACTAGACGGAAGGATAATGTCAGTTATGCCGCAAAGAGCGAGAAGGCTATAGAACTCATTTATCAGTCGTTGGCCATGTTTCTCATGCAATATCTCTGTTGTGGGTGCAACCTGATAGACCTTGCCTTACTACGCTACAACCGCTACTATTTTGAAGCGGATTGTCGTGCTTTTAGGTTTATACGTCATAAAACAGAAGACGAAACCATCGATGGTGACGGCATGGAGGTAATCGTACCAATTACTGATCCAATGAGGGAAATCTTGGATTTCTATTCGTCAACAGCAAAGATGGATCAGCTGGTTTTCCCTTTCTTGATGGATGATGTCGGAGAGGAAGATGCCAATGCTGTGCGAAAGAGGATATGCCAAGAGAATAAGAATATCAGAGATCGCTTGAAGAAGCTGATGGATGCCATAGGCTGGTCGATGAACCTTACGGGAACATACGCCCGCCACTCATTTGCCACGAACCTTCATGCAGCTAAGGTTCCCATGGAATATATCTCTGATGCAATGGGGCATAGCCTTGGCAACAGAGGCCAGATAACCATCCGCTATATCTCGCCCTACACCATCGAGGAAAGAGCGATGTTCAATCGTTTGTTGCTGAATGTTGGCGATACAAGCAAAGACAGCATTGAAGAGTCACAGAATACTGTAAACAAAACGTCCATCACGCCAAGCAAGCAGGCTCTCTTCGAAAAGATGGATGCGTTCTCGGAAGACGATATTAAGGAAGCCCTGTTGATGCTGAAAAGGAAAGAAATGGAACGGTTCGAGAAAGAACTCTATGGTTGAAATGGGGCTTCAAAACACCCGATTTCGGTTAGATGCTCACATTGACAAACGGCTGACACACTCATGTAAATGGCTATTTTGAGCTGAACCACACTAAAAAAGATTCATTTGTAATTAACATTTAT
>JAEEGK010002750.1_pt1 | contig 44142 bp, 42 predicted proteins | sample 8958771 | NCBI WGS metagenome assembly JAEEGK01 (sample SAMN16246547, study PRJNA631951) | gut metagenome | biome: gut microbiome; feature: rumen; material: SC-attached | host: Bos | place: Iran: Karaj | collected 2018-10
AGGTTCATTTTGGCGCTTTGCGCCGAAAATGAACCTCTAACCCCGTCCCCAAAGGGTCAAAAAGTGAACCTCTAACCCCGTCCCCGGGTGTCAAAAAATGAACCCTTTGGCTCCTTTCCCTTTGCTCCTTGACAAAAACAGGTTTCTACATTAAAGTAACTCTGTATAACTATTTAAAGCCCCGAAGCGGGTACAGCCGATTAAATGTGAAGGAGGACGCGTGCAAAGGGTGCACGTAAATAATCTTATGGCTAAAGAAAACAACAATAACAACAAGAAAATGGTGGAAGCGATAACCTCCATGGGCGAGGATTTCGCGCAGTGGTACACCGATGTGGTCAAGAAGGCGGAGCTTATCGATTATTCCGCAGTCAAGGGATGTCTCATCATCAAGCCCTATGGTTATGCTATATGGGAGAACATACAGCATGAGCTTGACAGACGTTTCAAGGAAACAGGCGTAGAAAATGTTTATATGCCTCTTTTCATTCCCGAGAGCCTTTTGGAAAAGGAAAAGGATCATGTGGAAGGCTTTGCTCCGGAAGTAGCGTGGGTAACCCAGGGCGGATTACAGCCGTTACAGGAGAAATTGTGTGTACGACCTACATCTGAGACACTTTTCTGTGATTTTTATAAAAACCTCATCCAGTCCTACAGAGATCTGCCCAAGGTATACAACCAGTGGTGCTCCGTAGTTCGTTGGGAGAAGGAGACCAGACCTTTCCTTCGTTCAAGAGAATTCCTCTGGCAGGAAGGTCATACCATTCATGCCACAGCTGATCAGGCAGAGGCACGTACCGTGCAGATGCTGAACCTTTATGCGGATTTCTGCGAGGAGTATCTTGCGATCCCCGTTATCCGCGGCCAGAAGACCGAGAAGGAGAAGTTTGCCGGTGCGGAAGCTACTTATACCATTGAAGCTCTCATGCATGACGGTAAGGCTCTTCAGTCCGGTACCAGCCACAACTTCGGCGACGGCTTTGCAAGAGCATTTGGCATACAATATGCCGACAAGAACAATCAGCTTCAGTATGCACATCAGACATCCTGGGGCGTTTCTACCCGCATCATCGGAGCCATCATCATGGTTCACGGCGACGATTCGGGCCTGGTTCTTCCTCCCAGAGTTGCACCTACCCAGGTTATGGTCATTCCTGTTCAGATGCAGAAGGAAGGCGTGCTTGAAAGAGCTACCGAGCTGTACAACAGGATCGCAAAGGTGGCAAGGACAAAGATCGACGATTCCGACAAGACACCCGGCTGGAAGTTTGCAGACTGCGAGATGAGAGGTATTCCCGTAAGAGTAGAGCTGGGACCCAAGGACATCGAGGCAGGTCATTGCGTAGTTGTAAGAAGAGATACAAGAGAGAAGATCGTGGTAGCTCTTGATGAGATAGAGACAAAGATCCCCGAGATCCTTGAAACCATCCAGAAGGATATGTTCGAGCGGGCTAAGGCACACAGAGACAGCCACATCTGGGATGCTCACAACTATGATGAACTCAAGGATGTTGCAGCCAACAAGCCCGGCTTTATCAGAGCCATGTGGTGCGGAGACCGTGCATGTGAAGAGAAGATCAAGGACGAGCTCTCCGTATCTTCAAGATGTATGCCTTTCAATGATCAGGAGCAGATCTCGGATGTATGTGTATGCTGCGGAAAGCCTGCAAAGAAGCTGGTTTACTGGGGCAAGGCATATTGATCCGCGACCCGTTAAATAAAGCACAGGAATAATTTTTATTGTAGTAAGGCGTACTAAAAAATGGATATAAGATTGCCCGATGAGGTAAAAAATATAATAGAAACCTTGCAGGGTGCCGGACATGAGGCATATGCGGTGGGAGGATGCGTGAGAGACGCGATCCTGGGCCGCATTCCTCAGGACTGGGATATTACCACCTCCGCAAAGCCCGAGGAAGTGAAGGGACTTTTTAAACGTACTCTGGATACGGGGATCAAGCACGGGACAGTGACCATCATGGTGGATCATGAGGGCTACGAAGTCACCACCTACCGCATCGACGGAGAATATGAGGATTGCAGACATCCCAGGGAAGTCACTTTTACCACCAAACTTTCGGAAGATCTTTTGAGAAGAGATTTTACCATAAATGCCATGGCTTATAACGAAAAGGAAGGTCTGGTGGACCTTTACGGCGGACAGGAAGACCTTAAGAAAGGTGTGATCCGCTGCGTGGGCGAAGCTTCCGAGCGCTTTGACGAGGATGCTTTAAGGATACTCAGAGCTTTTCGTTTTGCTGCCCAGCTGGGTTTTGAGATCGAGGAAAAAACCTTTGAAGCAGCCAAAGAAAAGGCATCTAATCTTACAAAGGTCAGCGCGGAGAGAATCAGGACAGAACTGAACAAGATCCTTCTTTCCACAGGCCCCGACAGGCTTTTCGGAGCTCAGGAGGCAGGAGTTACGAAGGTGGTCCTGCCCGAATTTGATGCTTTGCTGGCCGGAGGCGCAGATGCCAGAGGCCTTAAGGGCGTTAAGAACGGCCGGGCCATGTCGGGAATGAAGGCGATAAAGACAGTGTCCCTTGTGGGAAGCCTTGCCACCGATCCCAACAATTCCTTTGAGGAAAAGGACCTGCTGGTTCTTAAATGGGCCGCACTTCTTTCGGAATATACCGAAACGGATATTTTTAAGGTGGACGTGGCAAAGTACACCGAGGTTCGCGGAAAAGATGAACCCGGTGAAAGATATGAGGCTGTGGCCACATCGGATATAGCCGATGCCGAGGAAAACCTTAAGCATGAAAAAGTGCGGGAGGTAATGACGAGACTCAAGTTCGACAATGACACCAGGGACAGGGTTACCAGACTTGTGGATCTTCACAGTAAAAGGCTGGTTTTGATAAATGATGTGGCAGTACGCTGCTTTATGAAAAAAACAGGTCCGGATCTGTGTCCTCTGCTTTTTGAACTTCAGACCGCTTTGATGCTGGCTGACGGCTTTGTAAACGTTAACGGCGACAATACGGTATTTGTGGCTAAAAATCTTCCGAAGCTTAAAAAAGCCAAGGAAACATATGCAAATATATGCGAAAGAGGAGATTGCGTATCCGTGGGCCAGCTGGCGATCACGGGAAGCGACCTTATCGCAGCCGGTTTTGACAAGGGGCCGGAGATAGGAAAGATGCTGGAGTTTTTGCTGGAAAAGGTGCTGGTGGATCAGAGCCTTAACACCAAACAGAAGCTTTTGGACATCGCTTGTCTGAATTACTGAGATGAAAGCCTTTAAAATGGGACAGAGAGAATTATATGAGCGATCCTCAGGATACAAAAAAGAATAGCGGATTGTATGAGGAAAGCCGGGTGTACGGTACAAGGAAGCAGAAGGAAAAAAGGAATGCGTCTGATAAGCCGGCTCGTGAAAAGGATGGCTATCAGAGTAAGAGCACTACGGTCTTTGCCATCATTGCCATGGCAGTTTTCATGCTGGCCATTACCGTAGGAATAGCGGGATTTTTTAAGAAACCGGAGAAAAAGTCCGACAGGACGGATGCTTCCAAGACCCTGCAGCAGACCGAAAGTGAGCCCATCCGGGAGTTTTTCGGAGTGGTGCTGAACGTGGATAAGGCCGGTATGAAGATCGGCCTTTATGACGTGGTTAAAAATGAGGATACGGAAGTGAATTACGACGGTTCCACCAAGTTTTACGGCCGCGAAGGTTCTTTGATCACCGCAGGAGTCCTGAAGGTGGGAGACCTTATGTATTTTACCTGCAAGGAACGGGATCGGGAGACACTGGAAAAAGCTGAATGGAGCAAGGAGATCTGGGAGAAATCCAAGATCGATGACCTTGTGATCTATCCCGAAGAAAACAGGATGGTCATCCGTGATCAAAACTACAGGTATACAGACGATCTTTGTATCTTAAGCGACGGCCAACGCTGCAAGTTGAACGATCTTTTTACCACGGCTGACAGGTACACCATCAGAGGAAAGGGCACGGATGTTTACGAGATCCTGGTCACCATAGGCCACGGAACCCTGTGCCTCATGAACTTTGACGATTACAGCGGCGGACTTTTAAAGGTCGGCGAAAGATATGCCTTTGACATCGTTTATCCCGCCAATTATGTGGTAAGGGAAGGCACCTACAAGGTGGAAGCCACTAACGGACGGCTGGAAGCCAGGCAGACCATCGAGATCGGCAGAAACAAAACCGTGATCTTCGATCTGGTGCCCGACGGAAGCAGGAAGACCCCGACGCCCACACCCACCCCAAAGCCGGTGGCCACATCAACGCCCATTCCCACTCCCACGGGATTTCCCAAGGATATGATCTTTAACAGGCTTTTCATTTCAAGACTAAAGAACAAGGCATATGATGTGACAACGGATTACAGCATTTATGTTTACGGACCCGCCGGAGGAGAGATCCTGATCGATGGTGAGTACCTGGGGATGATACCCTGCGACACGGAAAAAGTGCTGGGAACCATGGAGATCACCGTGAAATATAAGGGTGTATCCAAAGTATTTAAGTATAACGGGGCCGATCACAGCGGAGACGTGCTTTTGGACTATACGTCGGCTTTTGAATAAACAGGCAGGGAACGAAAGGACTTTGCCGTCACACTTATAAAGGAGATGTTAAAATGACAGATTACAGGAAAGTTTACGAGGAATGGCTCAAGAATCCTTACTTCGACGAGAAGACAAAGGAAGAACTCAAGTCCATAGCTGACAACGACAATGAGATCAAAGAGCGCTTTTATACCGATCTTGAATTCGGTACCGGCGGACTTCGCGGGATCATCGGTGCAGGAACAAACCGTATGAATGTTTACACCGTCCGCAAAGCCACTCAGGGTCTTGCCAATTACATAAAGAGGATGAACGCCTGCGAAAAGGGTGTTGCCATCGCCTTTGACTCCAGACGTATGTCTCCCGAGTTTGCTGATGTGGCTGCTCTTTGCCTCAATGCAAACGGCATAAAGGCATATGTTTTCGAGTCCCTTCGCCCTACACCGGTCCTTTCCTTTGCCGTAAGATATCTGGGAGCAACTGCCGGCATCAACATCACCGCCAGCCACAATCCTCCGGAATACAACGGATACAAGGTTTATTGGGAGGACGGCGCACAGATCATTCCTCCTCACGATGTTGAGATCTTAAAAGAGGTTAAGAACGTAACAGATTACAATAATGTGCTCACTATGGACAAGGCAGAGGCTGTTAAGAAGGGCCTTTACAATGTGATCGGAAAAGAGATCGACGATGCTTACACCGAGACTCTTAAGAAGCTGGTCATGAGACCTGAAGCCATCAAGGCCTGGGGAGACAAGTTAAAGGTTGTATATACACCTCTTCACGGAACGGGAAACATCCCGGTAAGAAGAGTTTTAAAGGAATTGGGCTTTAAGAATGTTACGGTTGTTCCCGAGCAGGAACTTCCCGACGGTAATTTCCCCACAGTTTCTTATCCCAATCCTGAAGCAAAGGAAGCATTTGCATTGGGCCTTGCACTTGCAAAGAAGATTGATGCGGATCTGGTATTGGCAAACGATCCCGATGCAGATCGTCTGGGTGTTTATGTAAAGGATACAAAGAGCGGCGAGTACATCTCACTTACAGGTAATATGTCCGGCTGCCTTCTTGCGGATTACGAGATCATGTCCAGAAAGGAAAGAGACGGTAAGCTCCCCGAGGACGGAATGCTGATCACCACCATCGTTTCCACCAATATGGCAAAGGACATCGCCGAGTACTATAAGACAGGCTATACCGAGGTACTTACGGGCTTTAAGTTCATCGGCGGAAAGATGAGAGAGTTCGAAGAGAGCGGTAAAGGAACCTATCTCTTCGGTTTCGAGGAAAGCTATGGCTGCCTTATCGGCGATCATGCGAGAGATAAGGATGCTGTTGTGGCAACAATGGCTCTTTGCGAAGCGGCAGCTTACTATAAGACAAAGAATATGACCCTTTGGGATGCAATGATCGAGCTCTACGAGCGTTACGGCTATTATAAGGATGATATCATCTCCGTAACCATGAAGGGTATCACAGGTCTGCAGAAGATCGGTGAGATCATGGAAACTTTGAGACAGAATCCCGTTAAGGAGATCGGAGGATTAAAGACGCTTGCCGTTCGTGATTACAAGAAGGATACCAGAACGGATCTTAAGACCGGGGAGGTTACCAAGACAGGTCTTCCCAACTCCAACGTGCTTTATTACGAGCTGGAGAACAACTCTTATCTTTGTGTACGTCCTTCGGGAACAGAGCCCAAGATCAAGCTTTATTTCGGCGTCAAGGGTACTTCCATGGAAGATGCGGATCAGAGATCCAAGAAGCTGGGCGCTGAAGTAAAGAATCTTCTGGAATCAATGTAATAAAGTCAGAAAGGTTTCACCAATGATAAAATATGTTTTAGTGGACCTGGACGGTACCATTACCGATTCCGAAGAAGGCGTTACCAAGTGCATAGCTTATGCTCTTGAGAGCTTCGGGATCAAGGTGGACAGCCTTAAAAGCCTGAGGAAGTACATCGGACCGCCCATTACCTGGTCCTTTGCGGATGCGGGGCTTACACAGGATCAGATCCTGCCCGGCATAGAAAGATACCGCGAGCGCTACAACCGCACCGGACTCTATGAGGCAAGGGTGTACGACGGAGTGCCCGAAATGTTAAAGAAGCTTCATGAAGCGGGAAAGACTCTGATCCTTGCCACCTCCAAGCCCATAGGTTTTGCAACAAAGGTGATGGAGCATTTCAAAATGGATGTGCTCATGGACGATCTTTGCGGAGCGGGAACGGATACGGAAAGAAACACCAAGACCGCGGTGATCGACTATATTCTTGAAAAGCACGGCATTACGGACAAGTCGGAAGTGCTGATGCTGGGAGATACGAGATTTGACGTGGAAGGAGCAAACCTCAGCGGGATCAAGACCATGGGCGTGCTCTGGGGCTTCGGAAGTCGTGAAAGCCTGGAAAAGGAAGGCGCTGCATATATTGTCTCCACACCCGAGGAAGCGGCTGAAAAAATAATAAATTTATAAAATATTTAAGTGCAACTGTGTAAATAGTTGCACTTTTTTAAATACTCTGCTAAAATGGTATGAAATCGGACAAGGGTTTATTCGAAGGCAGAGAAGGAGGATAATATGGCTAAGACAGTCGGTGAACAAATGGCGATAATAAACAGTCTTCACAAAAGACATGAAACCATTTACAGGAATTATGCAACCAAAATGGGCTTTTCGGAAATGAGCTTCTGGATCTTATATGCGATCTGTTCTTATAAACGCCCCATTACACAGTACGAGCTGGTGAGAGACTGGGGATATTCCAAGCAGACAGTGAACTCGGCCACAATGAAGCTTCTTCAGGAAGGCTATATCAGCGCTTCGGATACCAATACCAAGAGAAGAAAGAAAATGCTGGAACTTACGGAAGCGGGTGAAAAATTTGCGGAGGCTGTGGTTTACCCCATGCTCTTTGCCGAGCGTGCTTCCCTTAATTTCCTTTCCGTTGAAGAAAGAGATTTCTTTATCGACGTTTACAGTAAGCAGATGGATTTCCTTGAGAGAGCCATTGCGCCCGTAATGAGCAACAAGTAATATTTTATTTAAAAAAAAATACCGTGAATGATGATAAATCGTTCACGGTTTTTTAATTTACCTTGACAGAGTATCATGGTAAAATGTTTCGAGATATGGCAATAATAGATATTCAGGTGGAGTTTAGGGTATGAGATTTTACATTTCGGATCTTCATTTTTTTCATGACGATCTTAACAAAAACATGGACATGCGCGGATTTGAAAGCGTAGAAGCCATGAATTCCTACATGATAGAGCAGTGGAACAAAAAGGTCAGAAAGAATGATGAGACTGTGATACTGGGAGATTTTTCCATGGGAAAAGCCGCCCTGACCGAAGAAATACTGAATGCATTAAACGGAAAGAAATACATGATCATAGGTAATCATGACCGTTTTCTTTCGGATAAAAAGTTTGATACTTCTCTGTTTAAGTGGATAGAGCCTTACAAGGAAGTGAAGGACGATAAGAGAAGAGTGATCCTTTGCCATTATCCGGTTTTTTGTTATAAGGGCCAGTACCATGTGGATGACAAGGGAGAGCCCAAGACCTATATGTTATACGGGCATGTTCACAATACCTATGATGAGGTGCTGGTGAACAGGTTTCAAAATATTACAAGAAATGCTGTCCGTCCGGAGTTTAAGGACGAACCGGAAAAGGGCCGTATACCCTGTCAAATGATCAATTGCTTTTGCATGTTCTCGGATTACACTCCTTTGACACTGGATGAGTGGATAGAGGTCGATGCAAGGCGAAGGAGCGAAATGTCCGTTTAGATCAGGCTTCAAAGAATTGAAACGGCGTGTTAAATCTGTGGAGTGGCAGCATGGAACTTAGTGAAGAAAAAACTTTGATGAGAGAAGAAGCAAAAAGAATAAACGATGATCTGGATTATGACGAAATGCTGGACTCGGACGAGGTCATAAGGCAGGCGGTATTAAGCTCCAAAGCATATATATCCTCGACCCGTTTGTTTATCTATGTGAGCATGGAAAATGAGCCGGATACCCTTAAGATCATTTCGGATGCCCTGAATGCGGGAAAAGAGGTATATGTTCCCAAATGCGGGAAGAAGCCATTCATGAAGGCTGTTAGGATAAACTCCTTAAGAGACCTGAGCCCGGGAAAGTTCGGGATCTTGGAACCCGGATCCGATGAAGGATATGAAGGAGAACTGGATCTGGCGGTGGTACCCTGTCTGGCAGCGGCAATGAACGGAAAAAGACTGGGCCACGGAGGCGGATACTACGACTGTTTCTTAAGGGACAGGAAGGTCTATAAACTTTGCCTTTGCAGGAAAAAACTTTTAAAAAATGATTTACCTGCGGATGAGTTTGATGTTATTATGGATGAAATTTTAACCGATTAGCTTATAAATTGCATATCAGAGCTTTAGGGGTAAATAAAAAAGGGGGAAGATCATGTACACACATACGGTACAATACTATGAAACAGACAAGATGGGGGTTACTCATCACTCCAATTACGTAAGATGGATGGAAGAAGCAAGGGTGGATTTCCTGGAAAAGAAGGGCTGGCCCTTTGCCAGACTTGAGGAGGAGGGCATAGTTTCTCCGGTCCTTTCCGTAAGCTGTAATTATAAAAAGCCTTCAAGGTTCTCCGATAAGGTGGATATCGAGGTTTCCGTGCTGGAATTCGGCGGAGTAAAACTGAGATTGGGCTATAAGATGTTCATGGGAGACACTTTGATCTGTGAAGGTGAAACGGGTCATGCTTTTGTTGATACAGAAGGCATTCCGTTGAGACTTAAAAAGAAGTTTCCGGACTTTTACGAAATGCTGGAAGAAGAATCAAATAAAACCGCCGACAGGGCATAGATCAAAAAAGCGTGAACCTTAAGGGGTCCACGCTTTAATTCTATTCATTTGTCTGTTTTTTTGCCGATTTCCGTGGCTTACGGCTTTGTTTTGACCTGGGCTTGGAGTTTTGCTTTCCCTGCTGTTTGCCCTTGGGTTTGATCTGCTGCTTATCCTGAGCAGTGTTTTCGTTTTTTTGAGCTTTCATACTGTCCTGACGGTTTCTTATATTCACAACCTTATGAATATTGTCGGGACCAAGCTTTTCGTCCACATCGAAGATGTCTCTGTGGGCTTTGACAAAAGCCGAGAAACTGGAGTATTTGTAGTTTCTGACATCGAAACCCGGAATGCTCTTTCTGATGGAATCTCCCACATTTGCAAGATTTTCCCAATCATCTTCAAGTACCGAAACGATCTTATCCACAATGGCTTTTTCCGAAGGGATCTCGATAACCTTAGCTTCAACGGGGATCTCCTGAGACGGATCTTCCACGGGAGCAATGGGCAATTCGGGTTCTTTGGTCTTCACCGCACCGGCTTTAAAGAGAACATCCAGAAGCTTGAATTCGTTACAAGCCTGGGCAAGGGATTCGGGAGTTTTGGATTCTCCCATTCCTATTATGTTCTTTCCGGATTCTTTGAGCCTGTATACAAGCTTGGTAAAATCCGAATCGCTGGTGACCAGGAAGAACACATCCACGATGTTGCGGTAAAGGATATCCATGGCATCGATGGTGAGAGCCTGATCGGCAATGCTCTTGTTGTTGGCATAGGAAAGCTGCAGCTCCGGTGTAATGCCGTATTTGGGCATTATGGGCATCCACTGCCTTACGGTAGGGGAATTAATGGAGCCGTAGAGCTTGAACAGCGTGATATCACCGTACTTATCTGCCTCTTCTTTTATCAGTGAGGCATATTTCTGGGAGATATTATCACCGTCTATTAAGATTGCAATCCTTTTTTCGTCCATTGGCAGCTCTTACTTGGAAATAACTTTTGTGATATGGGGCTGTGCTCCGTTGTACCAGTACAGGAAACCTTCGATATCGATCTTATCGCCTGCCTTAAGAGCCTCAACAGCCTTATAGGTTTCGGAGTTCTTGTCGCAGAGATAGGATTCGACAACCATTGTGTACTCTGTTCCGTTGAGATCCACTTTTAAGTAAAGGTCGTCGCCCTGAGATCCAGAACCGTCCCACTTATAGGTGGCGGGAGAATTAACCTTGAGTCCCTTAACAGCGATCTTCTGATTGATCTTCTCTGCAAGGGCATCGGTTCCGTAGATGCTTGTAACGTCTGTAGCGGGTGCAACATAGGTGCTCTTGGAATTGTAGATCTCAAGAGAGCAGTCGGTGATCTCCACTTCGCCTGCCCATTCGGACTTATAACCCTTTACACGGATAAGTGTGCCGGGAACGAGCTTGTCGTAAACGTCCTTGGAGCATTTGCACTCATAAAGGAAATATCCGCCGTCCTGATCCTGGGTGTAAACTGTAGCAACGCCCTGACCGTCCTTTTCCCACCAGGATTGTGCAGCCTGGAAGTAAGTGTAAACGGTTACTTCACTGTCAAGTGCGGCAGCGGTGTACTGTGCATAGGTCATTCCGTCTTCCGGAAGTGTGAACTTGGATCCGCATGCGGCAAGGGAAACTACCATTGCGGCAGCCAGGATCATTGATAAAACTTTCTTCATATTAGCCTCCATTTGTAGGTTTTACCGTAACGGTACGGTAAAAATTAAAAGTTCGCGCACATTATACTCTAAGGAAAAGATAATGGCAAGAATAAAATGATCTGTAAAGATCTTATTCTTCGTGAATTCAGTGCCGGTTCTTCCGTTTTTTAAGGTATCTGCCCCAAAATACAGCGATGATGATGACCCAGGCGCCGGCAAGGACGCTTAAGAGAAGCACCGAAGTGCCCGGGAGAGAACCCAGCTCCGTGGGCTCCGCGCCGTTAATGGTCTTCATCTGATCCAGACGGTAAAGGGAATTTACGTCTTTGTAGAGTTTGTTTACAAAAGCCTCATCAAAGGTATTGCCTCGTCTAACTCCCTTGACCGTATTTTCTATAAGGGCTCCGGCCGCTTCTCTTAAGGATGCGGATCCGTTAAAGACAGGGGTTATAAAGGTGTTATCCATGTTATCCAAAAGGATCTTTGCTGCCTTTATCTTTACTTCGTAATGGACGGTATCGTCCTCTCCCATACGGGCCAGATAATCCTTATAGGCTGCGGACTCCTGAGCCTTAAGAGTGACGGGTACATAGCCCTCGGTCTGGGAATAGGCTGTCTGTACTTCATCGGTCAAAAGGAACTGGGCAAAGAGCCAGGAAGCCATGACTTCTCCCGGGTCTTCTGCGTTAAATAAGCATATGCTGGGTCCCTGGGATATCATTTTCGGATGGTCGGGATCGAACTGGGGCATTACCATGACCTCGGTCTCAAAATCCCTCATCTGATCCGCGCTTATGTCATGAAGCGGAGCGGCTGAGCCTATCCAGGTGGCGCCTGCTGTGGAATCCACCGCAAAGATACACTGGTTGGCGTTTAGGAAGTTTCCCGGATAGCTGGAGATCTTAAAGGTGGAAAAAGCCTTGGATCTTCCGTGGATCGAAACCTCCTTAAGGATCTCTGTTGTACTGTCGTTAAAGATCATTATATTTCCGGAATCATCGGAATAGCCCGCATCCAGCTGTTTAAGCATGGTGATCATCATGTTGTCGGTGGATTTGTAGATAAAGGGGATCAAAACGTTCTGACCGTTGACCTTGTAAGTACCGTCCCCGTTCTGCTCCAGGGCTTTTTCCGAAACCTCCCAGATAAAGTCCCAGGTGAGCTTATCGGGTAAGTCTATGCCCATATTGTCCAGCAGGGTCTTGTTTATGTAACAGGCCTCGGTGGAGCGCATGAAGGGCAGGGCATACTGTTTGTCATCCAGCACGCCTTCTGCCAGGAACTGAGGTACTACCTGAGAAAGGGAAGGAGAATCAAACCTGACTTTGCTTCCGCCAAGACCGTATTCGGGATCTGCTATCAGATCGTCCAGAGGGACCACCACGTTCCTGCCCGTCATATAGGTGGCTATATGGTCAGGGTAGGTGATGCACACATTGGGAGTGGTGCCTGTGGAGATATTGGTGATAACGTCGTTGTATATGGCGGCATAATCGGTGTAAAGCCTTAAGTTGACCGTAATATTGGGGTAGAGCTCATTAAAAGCCTCAACCGCTTCGTTGTAGATCGCCACCTGACGCTTGTTGGTGTCGTTCTTGGCCCAAAAAGTGATCTCGTAGGGTTTGGAAGTGTCAAAATCTTCGGGGATAACAAAGCTCTCCTGCTGACGGGAACCGTGACAGCCGCCGGTGAATAGCAGGGCACAGAGAGTAAGGGTGCCGATGATAAAATGAGGTCTTTTCATCCCTTTGTACCTCCTCTCGCAACCCCCGCCATTATCTTTTTGCGGAATATAAGGAACAGTACGATGAGAGGCAGGGAGATCACCACCACCGCCGCCATCATAGCAGGGATGTTTTCACGTCCCATTCCGTTTTCACGAAGCTCCTGGATGCCGTTGGAAACCAGGAAATAGTCGGGATCGTCGGTGATGAGTCTGGGCCACACATAGGAGTTCCAGCATTCAATGACCTTAAGGATGATGATGGTAATGATGGTTGGACGGCACATGGGAACCATGACTTTAAGAAGATAGCGCATGTCTTTGGTACCGTCCACCTTTGCAGCCCAATAGAGTTCATCGGGTATGGCGGCAAAGTTTTCCTTTAAAAGATAAATGTAAAATACGGATGCGGCGGAAGGGAGGATCAGGCCCCAAAAGGTGTTCCTCATGTTCAGATCCGTAATGGTTACGAAGTTGGTGATGATCACCAGTTCGTTGGGAATCATCATAAGGGACAGGAAAAGGGTGAAGAGAAGATCTCTTCCCTTAAACCTAAGCCTTGCAAAGGCAAAGGCCGAAAGCACGGCTATCACCAGCATGAGAAATGTGGTGGCAAGGGTATAGACGAGGGTGTTTAAAAGATATCTTCCCAGGGATATGGCGGTAAATACATTGGAAAAGTTGGCAAGTGTAGGGGGGATAGCCAGAAACCTCGGGATGTATTCCGCGTTATAGGACGCATAGCTTTTAAAGGAAGTCAGGATCATCCAGTAAAAGGGGAAGATGACCAGCAATGCCCAAAGGGTCAATCCCATATAGATAAAGACGTTTGTCACGGCTTTTTTCTTTTTTTCCGTATCTTTTACGTCTGAATAAGTATTATCCACAAAAAAACCTCCTGTGTTCATAAAGGGTTACGGCTTAAGATCAATAATGGACATGTTTCCGGCTGACCAGAAGATTTATGCAGGTGATGGTCATGATGATGGCAAAGAGGATGATGGCTGCCGCAGATGCAAAGGAAGGGAAGCCTCCGCCTGTTCCGTAGAGCATGTCATACACATAACCGACTATAGTGTTCATTCCCGCCGAATTAAGGTCCGTTCCGAAGATGGCCACCTCGTCGCTGTAGGCCTTAAACGCTCCGATAAAGCCTGTGATTATAAGATAGAAGACGGTGGGACTGATCATGGGAAGTGTGATCTTTCTGAAGAGTCTTCCCGGAGGGGTTCCGTCCACCCGGGCGGCATTGTAATAGATCTCGTCCACGGATGCTATGGCTGATGTGAGCAGCAGGATCTTAAAGGGAAGCACCACCCATATGGTATAAAAGCACATAACGAACATTTTTGCCCAGTAGGGGCCGTCGATAAAATCTATGGCTCCCGCTCCGAAAAGCTTGATGATCATATTTACGAGACCGTCGGTATAAGCGGTCTTTTTGAAAAGTATCATGAAAACCAGACCCACGGCCAGTGTGTTGGTGACGTAGGGCAGGAAAAATAGGGTCTGATAAAGCTCGCGCAGCTTTTTGATCCGGCTTAAGCCCAGGGAGATCATAAGTGCCAAAAAGGTGGATATGGGAACGGTGATGATAACTATGATAAATGTATTCCGGACAGCCTGAAGAAAATAGGTGTCGTGAAGAACGTAGGAAAAATTGTACAGCCCTGTACCGTAATAGCTTTGGGAAGCAAAATCAAATCCCTCTTCAAAGGAATAGATGAGAACGTCTGCCAAAGGGTAGACCATAAAGATGCCCAGGAAAAGGATCCCGGGTAAGAGATAAAGCCAAGCTTTTTTATTATTATCTTCCATATATTTCCTCTGCTTTTTGATCATTTGGCCGGGTAAGCCGTGCAACACCCTTATAATACTACCGAACGGGGAAACACGCAATGAAAACGTACATGTAAAAACTGCTTTTTGGATTTTATCCTGCGGGAGAATATTAGAAAAGTATACAAAATGCACAAAAAATAGTAATTTTTGAGAGTGTATTTGTGCATGTTGGTAAAAAAATTACGTCTTGATGTAAATTATTTACGTTTACTTTATACAAAATTTATAAGAGAATAAAATCCGTTAAGAGGACATAAAGAAATGACTCTTAAAAGATCATCCCGAGAAGGAAAAGGAGGAAACGGCAATGAGAAAAAGGACAGGGATCATCGGGCTTGCACTTACGGCACTTATCCTGATCTCAGGCTGTGGAAACTCCGTATCCGCCGGAACGGCCGTAGGAGCGTATGCAGGCAAGTGGGCTTACAATCATGATGTTGAAAAGACAGCATTGGTGATAAACGATGAAGGCACCGCAAAACTGGACGGCAAGAAATATACCTGTACCGCAGAGGATGACATGGTGATCCTTCAGAATGACAAGGGTGAATCGGTGAAGGTGGTTTTTAAGGACGATGAGGATGACATCCTTGTTTACAAGCCTACATTCTACACCAGAGAGAGCGGTACGGAAGGCATTGTGGGGAGATGGATCTGCGATAAATGGAGCTTTGAATTTACCGAAGCGGGGACTTTTCTTGAGGATGGGTATTTTCCCGGATATTACGCGGTAAATGAAGAAGAATCCGTCATAGTCCTGATCTACAATGACATGTTTGAAAACACGATCATACCCTACAGTCTGACGGAGGAAGGCCTTTGCCTTGACTATCCCTGGGAGATGGTCAGGAAATAAAACGGATTTATGATCGGGGCAGATATGAAAAGCAGAGCTTTTCGGGTAGGGCTGCCCGGGTCAAAAAATAAATCACAGCCCGTTAATCAAATGAAGCAGGTACCGCTTCAGAGAGAGAAAGGGTACATGGCCTGAAACGGCCGCAAAAACTTTATATTTTATTAGGAGGTATTATGAAGAGAAGACTTATCGCATTGGCTCTGGCCGCAGTTATGGTTCTCTCCGCAGCAGGTTGCGGAAACGGCGGAAGCAAGGGCAAGACAAAACTCGAGATGTGGTGTATCGCTACGGAGTCCGACTCCAACCGCAAGTCCTATGAAAAGGCTATAGCTGACGTTACGGCAGCTCATCCTGAGATCGAGTTTACCTGGGAGGCATTTGAGAACCAGTCATACAAGACAAAGATCAAAGCAGCAGTGGCAGCTGATGAAATGCCCGACATCTTCTTCACATGGTCATGTGCATTCCTTGGCGATTTCGTTGAAGCAGGACGTGTTTACTGCCTCGATGACGAGTACAAGAACTGGTCAAAAGAGCTGGATGTGAAGATGCTTACAAACTCCACATATAACGGAAAGCATTACGGTATTCCTCTTACAATGAACATCGTAGGTCTTTTCGCTAACATGGATCTTCTTAAGCAGGTTGGCTACACAGAGGTTCCCGGAACTTACAAAGAGTTCATCGAGTGCTGTGACAAGCTGGTTAAGAAGGGAATCATCCCCTTCGGATGCGCAGGTAAGGAAACATGGTGCGTTACAGAGTACCTTGAGTCCGTTATCGAGAAGAGTGCAGGCGCAGAAGTTCTTAATGACATCTTCCTCGGAAAGTCCACATGGAACAACAAGGACGTGGCAGACGCCGTTGATACATTCCAGGGTATGGTTACAAAGGGATACTTCGATCCCAACGGTATGGCTCTCGGAAACGATGAAGTTAAGGCTAACTTCATGAAGGGCAAATACGCTTTCTATATGAACGGAACATGGAACTGCGCAGACTTCGCGAACAATGCCGATTTCTTCCCGAAGGTAAAGGTTGCTGAGTTCCCTGTTATCAATGCAGACAAGTCTCAGCTGGGACAGCTCATCGGTGGTCCTTCGGATACACTTGCTGTTGCTAAGAGCAGCAAGAATGCGAAGAAAGCTGCAGCTTTCGCATTTGAACTCGGTAAGGAGATCTGCCATTACGGTTATCTTGACGGATGCGGACTTCCCGCTTGGACACCTTACTATGATACATCTTCCGTTAACGGTCTTACACGTTCCGTTGCAGACATCGTAGCAAACTCCAATTTCATGGTACTCTTCGGTGATACTGCTCAGAACGCAGATTCCGCAAACATCTACCTTTCTTATGTTGAGAAGGTATACGGATGCCAGATCGACGGTAAGGGCTTCATCGCCGGACTTGCTAAAGACATTAAGTAATTTTCATCTTCAATTTTTCTCCAATTAACGGGGCGGCCTTTCCCTATAATAAAATATAGGAAAAGGCCGTTTTTTAAAGGAAGATCATTATGCACAACAAGAAATTCATTAAAGTAAGAGATATTACTCTGTTTTTGTTGCCGGCACTGCTTCTGTTTGTCGGTGTACTTATCGCTCCCATATTGATGTCGGGTTATTACAGTCTCTTTGACTGGAACGGTATGGGAGATCGAACTTTTGTCGGATTTGCCAATTATAAAGAACTGTTTACAAGTATAGATATCAATTTCCTTCTTGCCTTGAGAAATTCGCTGCTGCTTGCTGTTTTGTCGGTTTTCTTACAGCTGCCTCTTTCTCTGGCTCTGGCCCTGGCCCTGGGAAAAGGCATAAAGGGCGAAAGACTGTTCCTTTCGGTGTTCTTTGCTCCTGTTCTGATCTCTACGGTGGTTATAGGTCAGCTGTGGTTAAAAATATACAATCCCGATTACGGCCTTTTGAATTCCTTGTTAAGGGCTCTTAACCTGGAAGACAATATCATGAGATGGACAGGAGACACCAAGGATGTTTTGTGGCTGGGAAATATCAAGATAGCTCTCGGTGCGGTGTTTGTTCCCACACTTTGGCAGTATGTAGGTTATCATATGCTCCTTATGTATGCGGGAGTAAAGGGAGTTCCCATCGATCTTCGCGAAGCTGCCATGCTGGACGGAGCTTCCTCCGGACAGGTTAACAGATACATAGTCCTTCCCTATATCAAGCCTATAATTAAGATAAGCATAATCTTTGCAGTCACCGGATCACTTAAATCCTTCGACCTTATATATGTCCTCACCAACGGCGGACCTCTTCATTCCACGGAGGTGCCCAGTACTCTCATGATCAGTATGATGTTCCTTAGAAACCGTTACGGAATGGGAAGTACCATAGCCGTAATGCTTATCATACTGTGCTTTGCCTTTGCGCTTCTTATAGGTGCGGCATTCAGAAAGGAGGATTGAGATGAGCGAGACAAAGGTTTATACCATCAAAAAGACGAATAAGTTCATAAAACCTCTGGTTTATACTCTGCTTGCCATATGGACCATAATAAACGTTTTTCCCATTTACTGGATGTTTACCTTCTCCTTGAAGAACAATGACGAGATCTTCGGTGACAATATAGCCGGACTTCCCAAAAACTGGCTGTGGGAGAACTATTCCAGAGCCATGAGCGGCGGCAAGATGGGACTGTATTTCACCAACAGTATCATCATTTCCGTTGCGGCCATAATACTCACACTTATTGCGGCTGTCATGGCTACCTATGCAATGTCAAGGATCGTATGGAAGGGCAGGAAGCTCATGAACAAATTCTTCATGCTGGGACTCACGATCCCCATTCATTCTGCCATCCTCCCTGTGTACATGAGCCTTAAAAAGGTACATATGCTTAACAGCTATCAGGCATTGATCATTCCCTATGCCGCATTTTCACTGGCCATGGCTATTCTGATCTGCATGGGCTTTATGGATGATATTCCCATCGAACTGGATGAAGCGGCAAGGATCGACGGCTGCGGGACCTGGGGAACTTTCTTTAAGATCATTGTTCCCCTGATGACACCGGCCCTTTCCACGGTAGGGATCTACACCTTCCTGCAGTGCTGGAACGAGCTGATGTTTGCAACCATCTTCAATTCAAGGACGCAGTTTAAAACCCTTCCTGCCGGTATCAATGAGCTTTTCGGAACCCATACCACCGACTGGGGGCCTGTAGGAGCGGCACTTGTGATCGCCACCTTCCCCACCCTTCTGGTCTATGTTTTCCTCAGCAAGAAGATACAGTCCAGTTTTATGGCGGGAGCTATTAAAGGCTGATGCTTTTAATTTTTTGCAACTTGTGATAGAATGCTCTTAGGAAGAGTGTTTTGGGGAGCAAGTCTATGAAGCGGGTTCAAAGATTACTGAATAAACTTAACGGTACAGGCGCACACAATTCTCTTGTTGTGCGCCTTTGGAGTATTATAGTAACGATCTTTGTTCTCCTGGCTCTGACCTTTCTCATTGCCATAGTGGCGGTCACATTAAATGCCCGAAAGGAATATTCCGCCAGAGACGCCGAAACTCTTATAAACGGTCTTACCGCCACCATTAACGGAAATATCGAAAACTACAAGGATATTTCCAGACTGGTGATGATAAATGAAGACGTCATGAAGTATATGAGAGCGAATACCGTGGATGCGGGACTTAAAAATGATGCCATCTATGGGGTAATGGATATCCTACTGGCCTGCGACAGCGTGGATTCCGTGTTTCTTTTCCGGAACGACGGGGAATATATGAGTACGGGAAAGGGATTGTACAACATAGATACCGAGACCATGGAGCTGAATCTGTGGAAGGACGAGATCTATGACAAACGGGGCGGCGCCATCGTCAGGATGAACGGTAATTACGCGGTGTTCAGGCAGAACGGGGATCAGATGATCACCATAGCAAGAGCGGTCTATGACATATATACCCAAAAACGCACCGGCATACTTCTCATGAACATTTCCACGCTGATGCTGCGCACGGCCATCGGCGACGTGGAGAATGCCTATGTCTGCGTGGTATCCGAAAAGGGAACCTTTCTGGCGGGGGACAGGGAGCTGGCGGAGTGCTATACCAGGGAGTATTCCTCCGACCATATAGTCCACAGGAAAAACGGAGACGGAAAGCATCACATGGTATCGGGCTACAGACCGGAAGGCCTGCCGATAATAATCATGTGCAGAGTCACACCCACCAGATCAAATGTGCCGATCGTCATTTTACTGGTGCTTCTGCTGCTGGCGGCGGCTTTTGTGCTGGCGGTGATAATGATCGCTTCCTTCATAGCCAGAGACATAAACAAGCCTATCTTGCAACTGACGGAAGCCATGGAGGATACAAAAAGGTCGGGCTGGTTAAAAAAAATAAATGTGAAGATGCCGGATAATGAGATCGGACAGCTGGCGGATTCATATAACAGCATGAACGAATATCTTCAGGAGGTTTTGAACAGGCTGATAGATAAGGAAAAGATGGTTCAGAGGGTAGAGATGAGGGTACTTCAGGAACAGATCAAGCCTCATTTTCTGTACAATTCCCTGGAAACCATCAGTTACATGGCCTGCGAAGCAGGTGCTGACAAGGTCTACTCGGCGCTTGAAACCCTTGGAAGCTTTTACAGGAACTTTTTGAGCAAAGGAGACAGGGAGATACCTTTAAAAAGAGAGATCCAGATAATCAGAGATTATCTTTCCATACAAAAATTAAGGTACGGAGAGAATATCAATGATGAATATGATATAGATGAAAGTGTTTTGGAGATAATGATCCCCAAACTTATATTACAGCCTCTGGTGGAAAACAGTATCTATCACGGTATCAGAGTTAAGGGAGAACCCGGACTCATAAAGATATCCGCCAAAAGAGAGGGCAATAACCTTGAGGTCAGGGTTCATGATACCGGCGTAGGCATGTCGGAAGAACAGATCAAAAATATACTTGATGGGGAAAATGGGGAAGAAAACGAGGAAGAGGAAGCTCTTTCGGGCTTTGGTCTAAAGGGGACCATAAGAAGGATCAGGTATTATTGCAAGGCTGATGATGCTATCCGGATCATCAGCGAGGAAGGCGAATATACTGAGATCGTACTTAAGCTTAATATAAAAAATGAGGAGTGAAAAAATGTACAGGGTTATGATCATTGATGACGAGATGTCGGCAAGAAACCTGATGAAGGTATCGGTCGACTGGGAGAGTCTCGGCATGAAAGTAGTGGGAGAAGCAGGCAGCGGAATAGAAGCCATCAACATTATTGACGATATAAAACCCGATATAGCCATTGTTGACATTTCCATGCCCTTTATGAACGGTATAGATTTTACCGAAGTGGCGTCCAAAAGATATCCGGATCTTGCTATCATCATAATGACTGCCATGGACGATTTTGAATATGCCCGAAGGTGTGTGAGCCTTCCGGTGTTCGAATATATGCTTAAGCCCATAGTCAGGACCGAGTTTACCACCACACTTTCAAAACTTAAGGAAAAGCTGGATAAAAAGAGGGCTGAGTCCGGGCATACAGATCTTCAGGGCACGGATGAGCCGGACATGGATGTGAGCACGATCGACAGGATCAGGGATTATATAGAAAAGAATTACACGGACTCCAGATTAAATCTGACTTCCGTAGCCCAGCAGTTCGGCTTTAGCTCCAGCTATCTGAGCCGCCGGTTTAAGCAGGAAACGGGAAAGAATTTTATAGAATATCTTACTGAGTGCAGGATGGAAAGAGCCATATGTCTTGCGGGAGAAAACTATAAGATGTTCTGTACCTCTGCGGAAGTCGGTATTCCGGATACGGCCTATTTCGGAAAATGTTTTAAAAAATATACGGGAATGAGTTACTCTGAATTTGTTGCATCCAAAAAGAAATAGAAAAACATATCAAAAAGTCTCTTGCCTTTTCGCAGGAGACTTTTTTACGTATCGGAAATTATGTGGTAAAACGAGACAATATTAAGGAACTTCGCATGACGAAGGCCTTGAATTTACTGCGACAGACTAATCTGTTAACGAGGGACAATATGATCAAAACTAGGCATAAAATGAGTAGAGTATTAGGCACTTTTGTGATATAAATTATATATATGGGAAATCAGATTCTGAAAAGGGGGTTTACACCTATGAAGAAGCTTGAATTTAAGAAGATAAAACCTAAGAAATTAGTTATTTCGGGTAAAGTCAGAAAGACAAGTCTTTTGCGTACTCTGTCACTGGCATTTATGGTGCCGGTTGTCTTAACGGTTATTCTGGGAGTCGTGTCCTATCGTGTCGCTTCCGACAGTATAATCTCCACTTACAAGGAAACAGCTCAGTCTACGGTTTCGGCCGAGAGTGATTATTTTGAACTGATATGCAGTTCTATTTCAAATAAAGCCCTGGAACTGGTGCTTTCTTCGGAAACGGCCACTTTTTATTCCATGTATTACAAAGATAAGACGGCCGCAGGATTTGCTACACAGCTGCAGGCCGCAAAAAAGGAACTTTCCAATATCCTTTCCACCAACGATAATCTGTATTCATATACGGTTATACCCGATATGGGAACGGCTATGTCTTCCTTCTCCTTTAAACTGGAAGCGGGAGATCAGCATAAGGGATTCAAGAACAGTCCCGAAGGTCAGTTCTTTATCGATAATCCGGCGCTCAGAAACAGCTGGTTCGGATATCATTCTTTTATAGATGAGGGCACAAATTGCGATAAGACCAAATATGCCTTTGCTTATATCCAGAGAATGACCAGAGGCGACAATTATCTTATATTCGATATGAAGACCGAAGTAGTGGAAGAAATGCTTAAAAACATGAACTTCGGTGAAAACAGTTATGTGGGAGTCATTTCCAGGGACGGACGTGAAGTGGCCATGGCATGCGGCACAGAAACAGTTACAGAGTTCGGGGAAGGCGAAGCCTACGTATGCAACGAAGGTTTCTATCAGGACCTTCAGGCTATCGAAGATTCTTATTCCGCAGATGTTAAATATAATGGAAAGCAGTATATGATACTTGCGGCACCTGTGGGAAAAACGGGAATGATCATTTACGCTTTGATCCCCGAAGCAAATGCCACAAGTCAGGTGAAATCCATCAGAACCATCACCTTCCTTCTGGTAATTGCTGCGGTTGTGATAGCTCTTGGCATAGGTTACTTTATCTCCACAGGTATCTCCAAGGCTATGAACAAGATGTCCGCAGGCCTCGGCAAGGCAGCACAGGGTGACCTTACAAAGGAATTCAAGACCAGGAGAAAAGATGAATTTGCAGATCTTACCAGGAGTCTTAACACCATGATCACAGGTATAAGAGAAGTACTTGTGGACATGAAGGATTTCAGCCACAAGGTATCCGGACTTTCAAACGATGTATCCGTAGACTCCATCAGCATCAGTGACGCCGCTCACAACACCACTAAGGTTATGGAAGAAGTGGCCAAGGGTATCATGGATCAGGCTGCAAATACCGAAAAGAGCAATAGACTGATGACCAGCTTCTCAGAGAACATAGCAGAGGTTGCCAACAGAACAAATCTTATGGGTAATGCGGCAGACGATGTTATCGGTGCCGTAGGCCAGGGAAGATCCATTATGGATGCTCTGAACAAACAGTCCGGAGTGACGGTAAAGATCACTCAGGAACTTCTTACGGATATTAAGGAAGTTGAAAAGAACTCCCTCGAAATACAGAACTTCGTTAATGTTATCAGTGATATAGCAGAAGAGACAAACCTTCTTTCACTTAATGCTTCCATTGAAGCAGCCCGTGCGGGGGATGCAGGAAGAGGCTTCTCTGTTGTTGCGGATGAGATCCGTAAGCTGGCTGACCAGTCAATGGAGTCAGGTAATAACATCAACCGTTTCGCTGCCATTATAGAGGAAACCACCAAGAAGACCTCGGAAAGCGCAAGCAAGACCGAAAAGATGATACTTGAGCAGGCTCAGTCTCTTGAGGAAACGGTCAAGGTATTTGCGCAGATCAATGAGAGTGTGGAAACTCTTGTTAAGGATATACGTGAAACACTTACAATGCTCCAGCAGGTGGATTCGGAGAAGAATGATGTTCAGAATTCACTGCAGAACATTTCAACAGTATCCGAAGAGGTGGCAGCCTCCGGTGAAGAGGTTACGGCTACGCTTACACAGCAGGCCGAGATCATTGCCCAGCTTTCCTCCAAGGCTATGGAACTTAATGAGGACGCGGAAAAACTTAACGCCGCCATATCAAAGTTCACTGTTTAAAACGCTTACAACTTTTTGTCTTTTTAAAGAATTTTCCTTTTATTATCGAAGGAAGGCACTTGGCCTATGGCCGGGTGCCTTCTTTCGTTGCGCGGAAAACAAAGGCTTTCGGGGAGTTTATAATTATTTTAGAAAAATTATTAGCACTCACTATTGACGAGTGCTAATAATCGTGGTATAACGTAGTCAGAACAAAGGAGATGAATAAAAAATCTCCCAAGTGAAATTATAAACACAGGTTCCGATACATGAAGAACATGTACCGCATGATGAAGGAGGAATGACTTATGTTTATGCCCACAGTATTTGGTAACGATTTATTTGATGACTTCTTTAACTTCTTCCCTTATGTGGATGATAAGGAATTCAAGAACACTGAAAAGAAACTTTACGGTAAGAATGCCGACCACATAATGAAGACAGATGTTAAGGAAATGGATGACGCTTACGAACTTGAGATGGATCTTCCGGGATTTAAGAAAGAAGAGATCCAGATCTCTCTTGAGAATGGCTACATGACCATTAATGCGGTCAAGGGTCTGGATGAGGATGAGAAAGAAAAGAAGACCGGTAAGTACATCAGACGTGAACGTTATGTTGGATCCTGCTGCAGGAGTTTCTATGTAGGAGAAAATCTTACAGAGGAAGACATTCAGGCAGAGTTCAAGCACGGTATCCTGAAGCTTACAATTCCTAAGAAAGATCCTAAGAAAGAGGTCAAGGAAAAGAAATATGTTGCCATTGCCGGATAATGCCGGGAAGAAAGGGAGTTCCCATGGGGAACTCCTTTTTTTATTACTTTATTGGGAGATTTGTTTACTTTTCGAGAATTTTCGAGTATACTGACTCAGGAAATAAGATTTTAGAAAGGTTAGGACAAAGATCATGATCTTATGGAATAATTTTGATGAATTAAAGAGTGTAAAGGAACTGGAAAAGGTCGAAAAGACCGACTTAAGAGAAGTCTTGGCAGGAGAAGAAGGAGCAGCACGTGTGGCAAAATATGCAGTGCCCATGTCAAGCGGACTTTCTTATAATTATGCCGCTAAACAGGTAAATGATGATACTTTAAAAGCATTACAGGATCTGGCCGATGAGGCACAGCTTTCCGAAAAGTATGAAGCACTTTTTAACGGAGAGGTTATAAATACCGGAGAAAAGAGAATGGTTCTTCATCATATGACCAGAGGACAGCTGGGCAAGGCGGTTCTTGACGGAAATGTAGATAAGAGAAGCTTTTATGAGGAACAGCAGAAAAAGATCGCAGAGTTTGCAAATGCAGTTCATGCGGGAAAGATCGTAAACGAAAAGGGCGAAAAGTTCACCACAGCCGTACAGATAGGTATCGGTGGCAGCGATCTGGGCCCCAGAGCCATGTATCTTGCTCTTGAAAACTGGGCAAAGAAGAACGGCTGTTTCAAGATGGAAGCAAGATTTATTTCCAATGTGGATCCGGATGATGCTGCTGCAGTCTTAAACGGTGTGGATGTGGCTCACTCTATCTTCATCCTTGTTTCTAAATCAGGTACTACTCTTGAGACTCTTACCAATGAGTCTTTTGTAAAGGATGCTTTAAAGAAGGAAGGACTGGATGCATCTAAGCATATGATAGCTGTTACCAGTGAAACATCTCCTCTTGCGAAGAGCGCGGATTACCTGGCAGCTTTCTTTATGGATGATTTTATCGGCGGACGTTACTCTTCTACTTCAGCTGTGGGCGGGGCAGTGCTTTCACTGGCCTTCGGACCCGAGATCTTTGCACGTTTCCTTAATGGTGCGGCAGCAGAGGATAAGAATGCCACAAATAAGGATATAATGAAGAATCCTGCTATGCTGGATGCTTTGATCGGTGTATATGAGAGAAATATCCTCGGTTATCCTTCCACAGCCGTTCTTCCCTATTCCCAGGCAATGAGCCGTTTTCCTGCTCATCTCCAGCAGCTGGATATGGAATCCAACGGAAAGAGCGTTAACCGTTTCGGCAAAAAGATAAATTATGTTACAGGCCCCGTGATCTTCGGAGAGCCCGGAACCAACGGACAGCATTCCTTCTATCAGCTTCTTCACCAGGGCACAAATGCTATCCCCATGCAGTTTATCGCATTCAAGAACAATCAGATGGATACGGATGTTGTGATCCAGGGCAGCACCAGCCAGCAGAAGCTCTGCGCAAATGTTGCGGCTCAGATCATGGCCTTTGCCTGCGGTAAGCAGAATGAAGATCTTAACAAGAACTTTGAAGGAAATCGTCCTTCAAGCATTATCATAGGAAAGCAGCTCACTCCCGAAGCACTTGGAGCTATTCTTGCTCACTTTGAGAACAAAGTAATGTTCCAGGGCTTTATCTGGAACGTTAACAGCTTTGACCAGGAGGGCGTTCAGCTGGGTAAGGTATTGGCAAAGAAAGTACTTGCTCATGAAACTGAAGGAGCTCTTAAGGCATACAGTGATCTTTTAAATATTTAAGTACTGCTTTTGCTTGATTTCACAGCTTTACTGTGTTATAAATTAATTGATAAACTGAATATCATGCAAGCTCGGTTCCGGAGTGATCCGGATAAGGGGGAAGTTCGGTGAGAGTCCGTCGCAACCACCATTACCGTATTTGGAACTAGTACATCGGTTATTAAATAACTGGACCCAATGCTTGCCTGTTTACCCGAATGCCCGTACATGAAAGCCTCGGAGTAGCCCGCTACACCTGCGTTTTCATGCACGAGCATTCGAGCAAACATTCTGCGCATTAGTCCATTTATTTTAAAACCGCTGTACTAGTTTCCCTAAGTCGGAATACCTGCCGGGCATGCAAGGTTATCGCTTGACTTTTAAAACAAGTCAGGTGAACATTTTTGGGTAAGAAGAATGCAACCGTTTGATCGCCGCAAGGGCGGTCTTTTAAGAGAAGTTTTTTTAAGCTTTCTTAGAAGATGACCGCACTTGGTTTGTTTTGCGTGGGAACTGTTGCGTTTTGTTATCCGAAAGGAAGCAAAACGCTTTTCTTATATAAGGATGGATCATGGGAAAGTATACAAAAGAGATGAGTATTCAGCTGCTCATCGACCAAAAGAAAAGACTTGAAGAGGCGGGAGAAGATCGATTTCCAAAGAGATCGGATTTCAGTGACGAAGAAGTCTGCGCCATAAAGGCTTTTCTGGGACCGTGGCCCAGAGCTCTGGAAGCTGCGGGAATAAAGGAAGTCAGAAATGACTACCGGATACGCCTTAATACCGAAAAAAGGATTAGGGCGAAAAAGCGGAGAACCGAGGCGAAGGTTCGAAAGCAGGCTGAAAAAAATATTCCTAAAGGAGAGCAATAGAATGAAAAAAGTATTCGCATCATTACTTGCCGCATTTCTGTTGGTCGCTGCAGTAAGCCCTGCTTCCGTAAAGGCGGGAGGAATGCTCATTTCCCCCAAGCCCGCGGATGTAACGGTTTATGTTTCGATCGTTAACGGCGATGTGAAACTGGCTCAGGAGCCGGTTAAGGTGGCAGATATTGATGGGGATGGGTCTCTTACTATTAACGATGCTCTTTATCTTGCACATGAAGCAAAGTATACAGGCGGAGCAAAAACAGGCTACGCTTCTGCACAGTCTCAATGGGGACTCTCTCTTACAAAGCTTTGGGGAGTTGAGAACGGCGGAAGTTACGGCTACTACGTAAACAACGTTTCTGCTATGGGACTTACCGATCCCGTTAAGAACGGCGACTATGTAAATGCTTTTGTCTACACCGATACCACAGCTTTTTCCGACAAGTATTCCTTCTTTGATGTAAACACTGTTACGGGAAATACCGGAAAAAACATCACACTCACCCTTTCCGGAGCAGGCTATGATGCCAATTGGAATCCTGTTACCGTGGCTATAGCCGGTGCAACCGTTACTGTTGACGGCAAGGCTACAAGCTACAAGACAGATGCCAACGGTAAGGTAACCTTTAAGGTGGCTGATAGCGGCAGACATGTGATCAGTGCTGTTTCCGACAAGGAGACACTGGTTGCTCCCATATGCATTGTTACATCTGACGGCGAGGATATCACACCCAAGACAGGATATGATACTCCGATGTTCGTGGGATTTCTCTTAATGACCGTGATAGGCGGCGTTTTAGTAAGCTTTTACTATGGTAAAAGGGAATATGAAAAATAAGTTTCTGAAAATTATATGGGGGATCATGGCGGTCATTATCTTAATGACCGGGATCATGCCTTTAAAAGCAGAAGCAGCAACCGTCGGTGAGATCAATGATCTTATCGACGGTATTGTTGCATATAAGACTGAAGAAGGAAAATGCAGATCTTTTGAGGATTGGGAAAAGCAGCTGGAAGAAACTGCAGGTACCGGTTCGGAATGGTATTTTATTTCTCTTATACAGAATAAAACTGCTACAGAAACTTTAAATTTTGCAAAAAGTCTTAAGGAATATACCTTAAGCAACAACATTCCCGGGGCAACGGCCAGACAGAGGATAGCGCTGGCCATGATAGCCTGCGGGGCAGGGGATGACAGTTTTATAGAGGAAACAATAAATGATTCCACAGGAAAAATGGGTATCATGAGTTGGATCTTCGGTCTTCACCTGGTAAATAACGGAGCTAAAGCAACAGATATTGAAACTGACAGCATGATCCGTGAGATACTTTCCGAAAGAAAGGAAGACGGAGGCTGGGCAATAATGGGAGAAGCATCCGATACGGATGTTACTGCCATGGCTCTTCAGGCTCTGGCACCTTACAGAGAAGAAAAAGAGGTACAGGAGGCCATAGACAAAGCGCTGGTCATATTATCGGAGAAGCAGACGGAAAACGGAGATTTTACCGGATTCGGTCAGCCAAATCCGGAGAGTACGGCCCAGGTGATAATCGCACTTACAGCTCTGGACATTGATCCCTTAGGGGATGAAAGATTTATTAAAAACGGAAATACAGGTCTTCAGGGGCTTTTAAGATACAGGTGCTCTAATGGGGCATGGGCACACATTTACGGGGGTAAAGAAAATGATTCGGCTACCTATCAGGCGCTAATGGCCCTGGTGGCACTTAAGAGATACGATCGGGGAGAAGGATCTTTCTATATCTTTTATGAGACAGGTGGTTGTGAAAGGGAAAATGACAATTTTAAAGAAGGTATTGAAAAAGAACAAAACAGTGAACGGGAAGAAGAGAAGGACCATAAGGATCAAGAGACTCTGCCCGTAAACCCTTATAAGGCCGTGGGTGAGACAGAACCCCGGGAAATAAACAAAAAGACTTCCGATATCAACATAAAACTTTTTATATATGCGGGGCTGATCCTGTCGGGTCTGATCCTCAGCCTTGTTTTATTATTAAAGGGAAGAAAAAACAAAAAGAATTTTATCTTTATTGCCGCAGTTTGTGTGATCCTGGGGCTTATTGTACACTTTACGGAATTCAGTTCGAAAAGTGATTATTATGTAAAGTCCCGGGTACAAAAGGAAAATGCCATAGGCAGTGTCACCATGACCATAAGATGCGATACTCTTATAGGAAAGGCTGATCCTGAACGGATACCCAAAGACGGTGAGATAATGCCGGTCACTTCCTATGAGATAGAAGAGGGCGATACGGTATATGATATTCTGATAGAGGCTGTAAAGGAATACGGCATTCAGGCAGAAAACAGAGGCTCCTCTTCAAATGCTCACGGTATGATCTATATTGCGGGCATTAATTATTTATATGAACAGCAGTTCGGAGAACTTTCGGGCTGGATCTATCATGTAAACGGAGTTGCACCTTCATGTGGCTGCGGCGATTATATACTTAAGGACGGAGATGTGATAGAATGGCATTATACGTGCGATCTCGGAAGAGATCTGTAACAGTTTCTTAAGACACGGGAAGGAACAGACAATGCCGGCATTTTCGGATTACAATCCAATAGTGATATTCATTTATTTCCTGGCGGTTGCAGGTCTTGCCATGTTCATCATGAATCCTGTGATCCTGGGAATCTCTCTTTTTGGTGCGTTGATCTGTTTCGGATCCCGGACAAGAGGGAGAAAAGACAGATCTTCAGGCCTTTTTATAGGCCTCTTTTTGCTTCTCGCATTGCTTAATCCCCTGTTTCATCATAACGGAGCCACAGTGCTTTTTTTGATAAACGATAACCCCATAACCCTGGAAGCGCTTCTTTACGGCTTTACTTCGGCAACCATGGTGGTCTCGGTCATATATTGGTTCAGAAGTTTTTCAATGTTTATGACGGGAGACAGGCTTCTCTATGTTTTCGGTAAAGTATCTCCCAAATTTTCCCTTATGTTATCCATGAGTTTAAGATATATCCCTCTTTTTGCAACTCAGGCAAGAAAGATCAAGGCCTCCAGAAAAGCCCTGGGACTCTGGAAGGAAGACAATCTTTGGGATTCGGTAAAAGGCGGGATCAAAGGCTTTATATGCCTTGCGGGATGGAGCCTGGAAAACGGTATCATCACGGTGGACAGTATGGAAGCCCGTGGTTACGGATCGGGGAAAAGAAGCTTTTATTCCAGATACATTTTTTCACTTTGGGATCTGGGAATGCTGATATTGATCCTTGCCCTGACCTGCGTGGTCATTGTAAGCAAAGCCATGGGTGTTTTGGATTTTGGATTTTATCCCGATATCAAGGGAGAGTTAATGACCGGATCTGCCGCGGGTGCATATGCATGCTATACGGTTTTGGTACTTCTGCCGCTGTGGCAGTTCACCGGAGGATCAGGTTCAGGTAGGGAAAAGGAAGAAAAAAATGGACATCATTAAGGTAGAAGATCTTAATTTCACATATGCTTTGGGAAAGACACCGGCTTTAAAGAATGTATCCTTTTCGGTTTCAAGAGGAGATCTGGTGGCGGTTTGCGGTGCAACGGGTTCAGGTAAATCCACGCTTCTGAGACTGCTGAAAAAAGAGATCGCCCCGGTGGGAGACCAAAAGGGACGTATCTTTTTTGGCTATTTTAAAGATGGGAAGAAAGACGGCTATAGCTTTAAAAATATTGAGGACATGAACACCCGGGAAAGTGCGGAGAGGATCGGCTTTGTAATGCAGGATCCGGAGCATCAGATCGTGACCGACAAGGTGTGGCATGAACTGGCTTTCGGACTGGAAAATCTGGGAGTAGAAAATGATGCCATCAGGCGGCGCGTTTCGGAGATGGCAAGTTATTTCGGGATAGAGAGCTGGTTTGAAAAGAATGTAAATGAGCTTTCGGGAGGACAAAAGCAACTCCTTAACCTGGCAGCTGTAATGGTGATGCAGCCCGAGGTCCTGCTTTTGGACGAGCCGACAGCCCAGCTGGATCCCATAGCGGCAGCTGATTTTATAGCTACGGTGGCAAAGCTTAACAGGGAAACGGCCCTTACTGTGATCATTACCGAGCACAGGCTGGAAAACGTGATACCTGTGGCAAACAAGCTTATGGCACTTGAAGACGGGAGGGTCACGGCCTATGGGGATGTAAGGAAGACTGTGGCAGGCCTTTCAAAGGATCCAAAGATGCTGGTGGGCATGCCTGCGGCGGTAAGACTGTTTTCAGGACTTTCTCTTAAAGGAGAATGTCCTTTGGACGTGTGCGAAGGAAGGCGGTTCATAGAGGATCATTGCGTTAATGAGATAAGATCCCTTCCCGTTAAATCAAGAAACAGAAAAAACGAATCAGCCCTTCGTTTTAAGAACGTGGGATTCAGATATGACAACAGGGGAACGGATGTTATACGGAATATGAGTTTTGAAGTCAGGGAAGGAGAGATATTCTGTCTTCTGGGAGGAAACGGCTCCGGAAAATCCACTACCCTGGGACTGGCCTCCGGAATTTTGAAAGAAAATTCGGGAAAAATAGAAGTCTTCGGTAAAAAGATCAAAGACCATAAGGGAGGTTCCTTATACAGAGAATGTGTGGCCATGCTGCCACAGGACGTTCGGACATTGTTTATTTTTGATACGGTGAAGGAAGAACTTAAGGAGGTTGAGTTCAGACCTGAAATGCTGCCCTTTGATCTTTCCCCGCTGGAAGACAGACACCCCTACGATCTGTCGGGAGGAGAACAACAGCTTTTGGGACTTGCAAAGGTGCTTTCCGCAAAGCCCCGACTGCTTCTTATGGACGAGCCCACTAAGGGGCTGGATGCCTATGCAAAGAAGGAGATCGCGGGTGTCTTAAGGGAACTAAAAAAACGGGGACTTACAATACTGTTCGTGACCCACGATGTGGAATTTGCCGCGGCGGTGGCAGACAGATGTGCCCTTGTCTTTAGGGGTGAGGTAACTTCCGAGGGAGAAACCCGGGAATTTTTCACAGCAAACAATTTCTATACAACAGCTGTAAACCGCATGACAAGGGGCTTTTACGACGGGCTTCTCAGAGTGCGTGAGGTCGAGGAGATCATTAAGCTTAATGGTGGTCATAAAGAATAACAGGATAAGAAACATAATAAGGATACTCATACCCTTCGTGCTCATACCTGCTGCGGTGGTGGTGGGTGTATTTGTATTCGACGACAGGTCATATGCCTTTATCTCACTGGTGGTGGCCCTGCTTTCCGTGCTGCTTTTCGTAGCCGGTTTCGAGAAAAGAAGGACAGGCACGGGGCGTATGGCTATTGTGGCCATCATGGTGGCGCTCACGGTTACGGGGCGGTTTGTGCCCTACTTTAAGCCCGTGGTGGCGCTTACCGTTATTACAGGCATATATCTTGGCGGCGAGGCAGGCTTTCTCGTGGGGGCTATGGCAGCGGTGATATCTAACTTTTATTTCGGCCAGGGACCCTGGACGCCTTTTCAGATGCTGGCCTGGGGAATGATCGGACTGGTGGCCGGATTTATGGGAGAGGTGCTTAAAAAGGGCCGGATACCTCTGGCGGTATACGGAATTTTTTCAGGTATATTTTTCTCTTTCGTAATGGATGTATGGACAGTGCTCTGGTATAATAAGACAATGGATTGGAACCTGTATGTGGGGGCTCTGGTCACGGCCATACCCTTTACCGCTATATACGTGATCTCCAATGTTTTTTATCTGATGATCCTTAAGAAACCCATCGGAGGAAAGCTGGAGCGCATATGTTTAAAATACAGGTTATAGGAGGCAGATAAATGAAGATATGGGCACACAGAGGATGCAGTCAGATGTATCCCGAAAACACATTGACAGCTTTTAAAAAGGCGGCTGAGATCCCGGGACTTGAAGGGATCGAACTGGATATCCAGTTTACGGCTGACGGTCACATGGTGGTCATACATGATGAAAGAGTGGACAGGACCACGGATGGCACAGGTTTTGTAAGAGATTATACTCTTAAAGAGATACAGAAACTTAAGATAGGCTCCGTGAACGGTGAGACAGAGAAGATCCCTACAATAAATGAGGTCCTGGACCTTTTGGGACCTTATATGAGAAAAGGACTTAAGCTTAACATTGAGTTAAAGACAAGTGTATATCCTTATATCGGAATAGAAAAGAGCATAGTGGAGCTGGTTAAGGAAAGAGGACTTACGGAGCAGATAGTATGGTCATCTTTTTCAGCCCTTTCTCTTCCTATAATAAGAGAACTTTTGCCGGAGGCGGACATAGGAATGCTGGCAGACAGAGTATCGGACTGTATGAGGATACATAAGGCGGGAGTGGGATCCAATGCACTTCACCCCTATGCAAGAGCCATGGACTTAAGTAAAGAGGAACTGGAAGGCATGACCGTTAGAGCATGGTTCCTAAAGCATCTTTATCCGGAAAAGCCCACAGGTACAAGGCTTGACATAGCTTCCCTTGAAGCTGCGGGTATCACGGATATTTTCCTTAATGAGCCTGAAGTATATCTGAGATAAAAGAAACCCGAAGGAATTATTCTCCTTCGGGTTTTTCTGTTTCATCTTTGCTTTTTTTATATTCCGCCACCAGCTTTTCCTTTTCGGATCGGGAAAGCTGTTTTATGTGCCATTCCAGGCTCATGGCCTCTTCTTTTGTTTCCGAGGTCTTAAGCCAGACCAGCTCCACAGGACGCTGGGATCGGGTGCATTTGCTGGCGGTTCCTGCCTGATGGGCCGCAAGACGTTTTTCGATATCATTGGTCCATCCGCAATAATAATTGCCGTTTTTCAGCTTTAAGATGTAAGTATAATTCATAAGAAAGAAGACTTATTGCAGGCCGTTCTTCATGAACCTGCTTAAGGGCTTGTAAACCAAAACTGTTATAACTGAAACTATGGTGCACTTAATGATATTTAAAGGTGCGGTTGCAAAAAGGATGAAGCTGCCGAGACCGGTAATGTTCTTGTTTACCTTGGTTCCCAGGCCAATGATGGTATCCATTCCGCCGAAGGCGTTGGCATAGGCGGGAAGAAGAACATATGCATTAAGGAGACAGCCTGCTACGGTGCAGCATACGGAACCTGCGATAAGACCGATGACAGCGCGCTTTCTGGTTTTCTTAAGGCAGTAGGGGATGGATGCGGGAAGAACGAAAGCAACTCCCATGAGGAAATTTGCAAGTTCGCCGATACCTGCGGTACTTGAGCCCTTAATGAGGAACTTAACAACGATCTTAAAGGCTTCGATTATAACGCCTGCCACAGGTCCCATGGAGAAAGCTCCCAGGAGAACGGGAAGTTCACTGAAGTCGATCTTGTAGAAAGAAGGCAGGAAGGGTAAAGGGAAATCCAGGAACATAAGAACCGCAGCAATTGCTGCCAGCATAGCACCTGTGCACATCATACGGGTACTTGAAAAAAATGCTTTCATAAAAAAATCCTTTCTGACGAAAAAAACGTCCAACCGATTCTTCGTAAAAAAGGCAAACTCTTTCTTCTCACATCCAGACTGTACTGTCGGTTCCGGAATTACACCGGATCATGCCCTCTAAGGCTCGCGGACTTTTACCGCCGGTAGGGAAATTTCGTCCCTCCCCGAAGAATCAATGTTAAGTTATAATAAGTTGCCATAGGCAAACTTTCTGATCGCATTCTAAACTCTTGATAAAACTTTGTCAAGATGTTTTTTTGTGAAAGAAATTATGATATAATATATGACTAACTATATTCTATGAGAAAAAGACAAAAACAGATCGTTGTTTGTCCGGAGAAATTATGAAACCAAAAAAAATGCTTTGTTTAGCGGTGCTGGCAATATGTATGCTTGCAGGCTGTTCAAATAAAGAAACTGAAAAAAATGTGATCATCATAACTGCTACTCCTACACCCACAACGGCGGTTACTGTTACCCCGGATGTTACACCCGGGATCACTCCTTCCGCCACGCCCGTTGCAACGGCAGTTCCGGAAAAGATCGATCCTTCCGATATACCCGACTGGAGAGAGATGCTGGAGCTCATGGGGACGGGCTGGAATCTGGGAAATACCCTTGATGCCATTGACTGTAAATGGCTGTCGGACGAGATGGAGTACGAAACGGGATGGCAGGGAGTAAAGGTCAAGACCACCAAAAAAATGATAGATACTGTGGCCGCCGCCGGATTTAAGACTGTAAGGATACCAGTGTCCTGGCACGATCATGTTACAAGGATCGATTCGGGAGAATGTACCGTTACCTATAAGATAAGCGAAAAATGGATGAAAAGGGTACGGGAAGTGGTGGATTATTGTATAGAAGACGGGCTTTTTGTGATCCTGAACATTCATCATGACGACGGAGGAAGCATGTTTGTTTATCCCGATGCCGAGCATGAGGAAGCATCCATGGCCTATCTGGTTTCTGTCTGGGAACAGATAGCCAAGGAATTCGGAGATTACGATCATCATCTGATCTTTGAGACTTTGAACGAACCCAGGCTTACGGGGGCGAATGAATGGAATCCCTGGACAGCGGATGCGCAGCGTGCCCAGGATTATATCAACAGGTACAATCAGGCGGCAGTCTATACCATAAGGTCAGCGGAAGGGGCATATAATCTGTACAGATATATAGGTTGTCCCGGGTATGATGCATCTCCGGACTCTATTGACCGTATCAAGGTTCCCAAGGATCCTTCGGGCATAGAAGGACGGATCATGATCTCTGTTCATGCTTATACGCCCTATAATTTTGCCACGGCACAGATCACATCCTTCGATGCTTCGGTAAAAAGAGATGTGGACAGGGTATTTAAGGACATAAACGATAAGCTCATAAGTAAAAACATTCCTGCCTATATGGGAGAATGGGGTGTTTATACGGTAGATAAAAACTATGATGCCAGAATGAAGTATGTGGAGTATTACATATCTTCAGCACGAAATCTAAGAGACGGATCCGGTAACATCATAAAGATGCCTACGATCATATGGGATAACGGCAGTTACGGAAATCCGGGCGAAAATTACGGACTTTTGGACAGGAAAAACAATAAATGGCATGAAGAGGAATATATAAAAGCTATTATAAATGCGGAATAAGAAATAGCAGTCGAGAGGTCGACTGCTTTATTTTTTACTAAAATAAACAAGGGTTGCATTAAAGTATAACATATCGATCATCCAAACCACCTAACAAGGGCTGTGTGACAAGGTTTTCGCCTGATGAAAAAATGGCAAAAAAAATGCGAGTAGAAATGGGGTTTTCATACTCGCTGAGGGGTAGTTAGGTTTAGGGTCTCTAACTGTTTTGTAGTATAGCATTCAGTAAAGGAAAAATAAATAGGATAATAGTCCCAATTTTGGATTAGGACCAAAAAAATTATGGGACTGATCCGGAGTAATTATTTTTAAAAATACTGTTGACACAGAACTGTTTTAGGTGTATATATAACACATAAACAGTTACATCGACAGTCGAGAAAAACTATGCACGGGGATCCCGGGCAGGAAAGGGGTGCTATAGCTTGAAGATTTCGCAGACTAATGGAATACCCATTTATAAACAGATAGCAGATGCTTTCAGAGCCGACATCCTTGCGGGTAAATATGCACAGGGGGAATACCTTCCTTCTATAAGAGAGCTGGCAAGGGACCTGAGGATCAGCGTGATCACCACCATGAAGGCCTATGAACAGCTTCAGATGGAAGGGCTGGTCACCGCATCTCAGGGAAAAGGCTTTTATGTGAATGCTCAGGACAGCGAGATGCTTAAGGAGCAGCACATGCGAAAGGTGGAAGAGTCGCTGACCGCAGCCATAGATGCCGCGAAGATCGCGGGGCTCGGTAAAAAGGAATTGGTGGAAACACTGAATACTTTATTGGATATGGAAGAATATGATTAAAAAGTAAGCGGAGGAAATTATGGAAAACAGTGTAATTAAGGCAAGGAATATCGTAAAGAATTATAAGAACTTCTCATTGAATGTACCGGAACTGGACATCCCCAAGGGATTTGCCACAGCTCTCATCGGGGAGAACGGTGCGGGCAAGACCACCCTTTTGAACCTTCTTACCGGTATACGTCTTGATTTCAAGGGGGAGATCGAGTACTTCGGAAAATACAGTGCCATGGATGTTGAAAAGAATCCGGAGATCAAGGAAAGAATAGGCTATACGGGAACAGACAGCTATTATCTTCCCGGCTGGTCCGTTCAGCAGGTCAGCGAGCTTTCAAAGCTTCTTTTTGAAAAATACAGCGAGGACAAGTTCAGAAAAATGTGTTATGACCTGGCTATCTTCGGAAGAAGTCAATATGACGGAAAGAAGAAGGTCAGCGCCCTCTCCGACGGTACAAAGACCAAGCTCATGCTGGCGGGCGTGCTGGCAAGGGAAACGGATGTGTTGATCATGGATGAGCCCGCATCCCCTCTGGATCCTCTCATGCGTGACAAGCTTTGCGAGCTGATCAGGGACTATCTGAACTCCGGCGAAGGAAAGAGCGTCTTCTTTTCCACGCACAATATTTCTGATATGGAAGGTGTTACCGACTATGCCATTATCATGGAGAACGGTCGGATCGTTGAAAAAGGCTTTGTAGAGGATCTTAAGGAAAAATATATTGCCGTTAAGGGCGAGACAAAGGATATAGAAGAAGCAAAAAAAGTGCTTTACACCATTACAACCTCCAATTACGGTTTCGAGGGCATATGTCTTGCCGACGACCTTGACAAGCTGGCAGGTATGGACATAGTGACCGAGACCGCAAACCTTTTCAAGATCAGTGTAGCGGTTATGAAGAAAAATTCGCTGGTGAGATAGGGGGAGGCAGAGCATGAAAAGATCGGCTTTGAAGTGTTATTGGGCGTTTGTACCCTTAGCCTATAAGGTGGGAATGATATTATCCGCATTGGTGATCTGCGGAGTCGGGATCCTCTTTTATTACGGTCTGGGTCTGGGATCTGTCATAATATTGGGACCTATGTTCCTGTTCCTGGTAGGATTGGTTGATTATGTGGCTTTTTCCGGTATGTTTTCGAAGAAGATAAAAGCAATGGATTTTTTGAAAAGCTCTGTTTACGGACCGGAGCTGGTGAAAAAGACACTTATAACGGATATGATCGTAAAGACCCTGATCTTTTTTATAGGATGTGCGGGGATCGGCATAGTGGCCGTGATCGACGGCACATTCTGGCTGGTGATGGCAGAGGTGTTCCTGTTATATATGGCAGCTGCCTTTTATACTATGATATTTACCAGAAAATACGGGACTTCGATACAGATGCAGATCCTGATCTTATATCTGGGTATTCACCTTGCATCCGGATTAATGGTGTTATATATGTTTATTACTGTCAGAGCTCCCGAGATCGGAATGGGCGCAGCCCTTTACAGGATCCTTTCGATCGTTGTGATCCTTGCTTTTGCGGTATCCGGAGGATATTTGCTTTGTAAGGACGGTACAGCCGGGTTTAAGAACGGATACAAGGATTGATAAAAAAAGGAGAGAGCTATGAAAAAACTGATAAATGATTTTAAAATGTTAAGATACGGACTTCAGATCAGGCAGTTATTGATATGTGGCATTTTGTTTATTGGGATGGGGACCATATTCGAATGCTTTGGGAATGGATTCACCTTTTCACTTTCGGGGTTTTATTTTGGGGTTGTGGGCGCATATGCCTATCAGATCAGTTTTTCCACGATCAATTCAAAATGGGTCAAGAGCTCACCCCTTCAGAGAAGACTCCTCACCACTACACCGGTCTTGGTTTCTCTGGTAACTTCTCTGGCGGGATATACTCTTTTTGTACTAATGAGAGTGTTTATCACCATAGGGATCAGATATAAGCTTGATCCCCGGTCTTTTGGGATAGAAGATGAATATGAGCTTTACATCGGTATCATATATGCAGCAACAATATTGAGCATTGCTTTTATCTATCAGGCTTTCTGCTACAGGTATTATGTTGCTTCCACCGTAGTGTTTGCCGCTTCTGTTGGATTATGGCTTTACGGAGTGGATAATATGTTTGGCGGAGCCGCGCTGACGGAAAAGCTGAACTGCCTTGAAGCACAGATAGGTTCCTTCGGAACACATGGGCTGGTCATCCTCACGAGTTATCTGCTTGTGCTGCTGTCGGCGATCATATGCTATGCTTTTAATGTTCTGCTTTACAGAATACCTTTATCGGCAGTTGCCTTCAGATTTGCCCTAAAACAGGCGGGGAAGTAGGATCAGATATATACGGCCGCGGGTTCTTGACAGATCCCGGGGCCTTTTTTTATTTCAAACCGAACATTAATCTGATTTTAATCTTTTACCTATTTTTATTTAATTTCCATGGTTTATTATTGGTTCATCGGTTGAGAGAAAACCGGAAATCAATTATAATAGAGATCGATGAGCGATCGGAAAGGGAACATTATGGATAATCTTGAAAAAGTGGAAAAGATCAGGGAGAAAACAGGAGTCAGCTACGAGGCAGCTAAGGAAGCATTGGAGGCATCAAATTACGATGTGCTGGATGCCATAGTTTATCTTGAGAAGCAGGGCAAGGTAAAAGGTCCCGAAGTTCAGGTGGTTACCGTAGAAGAGACCGAAAAACAGGAGCGCAGGGAAAAGTTTAAGAAGACCCAGGACGATTACGAGAAGAAGTGCAAGAAGAAGGCGAGAAACTATATCAATGACTTCTTCAAGTGGCTGGGGGCTCTCTTAAAGAAGAGTATTGATACAAGCTTTATCGTTGAGAGAAAGGGTGAGAACATTCTCACAATGCCTGTACTGATCCTGATCTTATTCTTGATCTGTTTGTTCTGGCTTATCTTCCCTCTTATGATCGTAGGCTTGTTTCTTGATTGCCGTTACAGGTTTGAGGGCATTCACAAGACGCAGTTTGATATAAACGAGTTCTGCGACAAGTGTGCGGACAGCGCGGAAGATCTTAAGAACAGTTTCAAAAAAGACGAAGAGCAGTAATAAAATAGTAAGGGACTGAAGGGCTGCAGCTTTCAGCCCCCGGAGGGAGAGAAAATGGAAAGCAGGATCCTTATTGTGGAGGACGAGATCAAAATAGCCAGATTTGTGGAATTGGAGCTTGTTCACGAAGGATACTCGGCAACAAAAACAGCAGACGGCAGGGAAGGGCTTGAAATGGCTCTTTCCGGCCGTTTTGATCTTGTTATTCTGGACATTATGCTGCCGGGACTTAACGGAATAGAGGTTTTAAGAAGGCTTAGAAAAGAAAGTGATATTCCCGTTATAATGCTGACCGCAAGAGATGCGGTCATGGACAAGGTCTCGGGACTGGACGCGGGAGCGGATGACTACATCACCAAGCCCTTTGCCATAGAGGAGCTGCTGGCCAGGATCCGTGTGGCTTTAAAGAGAAGAGGAGCCTCCGGAACTGAAAACCATGTGCTGGAGATAGGACCTGTCAGGATGGATACGGACCGCTACGAGGTCACCGTAAAGGGCGATATCATAGAACTCAGTAATCGTGAATTTGAACTTTTAAAACTGCTCATGACCAATAAAAATATAGTCATGAAGCGGGATCTCATCATAAATGAGATCTGCGGCTATGATTTTGTGGGGGAGACAAATATCATAGACGTTTATGTGCGCTATTTAAGAACCAAGATAGATGATAAGTACGGTATTAAGTTTATACAGACAGTCCGGGGCGTCGGATATGTCATTAAAGAGTGAGGATGAGATATGACCGAAACCAAGAAAATGTCCTCCATAGCTCGAAAGATCAACTTCAGATTCTGGTGTAAGCGTTTCGGGGATTATCTGGGAATGGATATTGTTCTGACCCTGATCCTTGTAGTCTGTTATCTCTGGTACAGCGGGAATTTCACCATAAAGTTCTGGGAACTGACGGATGCCCAGCTTACGGACATGGTGCGGTGGCTTGATACCTATGTAAGGATACCTGCCATAGTATTGGGAGGTTTTGAACTGCTGTCCCTGTTCTCGGCCCTTTCCTATACCGGAGAGATCAGAAGAGACATGAGACCTCTTAACGATCTGGCCATCAGAGCAGAGCAGATCAGCCGCATGGACCTTAACGATCTTAACGATCCTCTGACCGGAACAAGACCCGTAAAGAAAGACAAGGAAGAGGAAAAAGCCGGGAAGAACAGGGAATCAAGGGCAGAAAAGAGGCAGGAAAAGAAAAGACTTGAAAGCCTGGGACAGGCGATCGAGAACATATCCCCCGATGCTCTGGAAAAGGGTGTACACACCGGAGATTCCGATCTTCAGGGTATAGAAGTGGCATTAAACAACCTGCTTCTCAGAATGAGGGAGAATCAGAAACAGCAGGCCCGTTTCGTATCGGATGCTTCCCATGAACTCAGAACCCCCATTGCGGTTATCCAGGGTTATGTAAATATGCTGGACAGATGGGGTAAGACGGATGAGGCTGTGCTGGAGGAATCCATAGAAGCCTTAAAGAATGAATCCGAGCATATGAAGACTCTGGTGGAGCAATTGCTTTTCCTGGCCAGGGGCGACAGCGGAAGAAATACGCTTAATAAAAAGGAAATGGATCTTAACGACGTGGTGAAGGACGTATGGGAAGAATCCCTTATGATAGACGAAAAGCATGAATATGTCTTTGAGGAGTGCCCGGGAGCTGTGATGACAGGGGACGTGGCCATGGTAAAGCAGTCCTTAAGGATATTTATCCAAAATGCGGCCAAGTACTCCAATGATGGGGATACCATTAAGCTTAAGGTAATGAACAATGACGGTCATGCAGCCTATGTGGTACAGGATGAGGGCATAGGTATGCAGGAGTCGGATGTGGCTCACATCTTTGAGCGGTTCTACCGTTCCGACAGCGCCCGTAACTCTCAGACGGGAGGCAGCGGACTGGGTCTTTCCATAGCTAAGTGGATCATAGATGCCCACGAGGGACATATAGAAGTCCTGTCCCGTCCGGACTTCGGAACCAGATTTACGGTGGTTTTTTAAGAGCATAATAAAACGAGCAGGTGAAACATTTAACCCTGCTCGTTATTTTTGTTCTTATCAGATGTGACGTCCGCCGCCACCATGGGACGTTCCCGAAGAGCCTCTGTGGGTGGAATGGCTTCCTCCCGAAGAGGTTTCCCTGGGAATGGGCACGGCACTCAGCCTGTTATACAGGAAAGCGTCGGTCTGACCCGTAAGTTTAAAGGAGCCCTGTTTTACGTATTCGGTGGCATAGCCCGCGGGAGCTACGCTTTTAAGAGCACTTTTCATGGAGGAAGTGGCTATGGCCGCAACCAGAAGGCCTAAACCTAAGCCCAAAGGAATCCATATTATATGGTAGGAATAGTGATCCTTTACTTCATCATGGGCATTGGTACCGAAGTTGTAAAATGCTCTGTAGTAGTTTCCGGAAATAATGTCATCGGCAATAAGATCGATCTGATACTGGATGTCGCCGTCGGAAAAAACATCTATGCCTCTTCCGGTGGTAGAGATCCACACTTCATAGTCACGACCGTCTTCGGAAATGTATCTGAGGAAGCAGATACCGCTGTTTTCATCATCCAGACCGTACCCGCTGTAATCATAAAAATCATCACAGTAGGCCATGGGAGATTTACCTTCCAGATCATGGGTGGTGACCACCACTATGTCAAAGTCAAGATCCCGGCTTAATTCCTTAAGATGGGCATCCAGGTCGGAAAGCTCGGAAGGATTTAAAAGCCCTGCCATATCCACTGCGTTATGTGCAGGATGATCCTTGGCATATGCTTTCGCGGGGGATATGATAATTGTTAATGCCAAAGCTGATAATACGAGAGATAAAAATTTTTTCATAATTCACACCCCCTATCTCATAAAATGCAGGATGACGGACAATCCGATAAAGATCGCCGAAACAATACCTGTGTATGCAAAGAAATATTTGGTGCGAAGGCCTTTGTCCATGGGCAGGTTACCTACGAATTTACCCGTCTGTCCGTTCATGGCAAAGGTGTAATTTTGGTCCTTCCATCTGGTATTAAGGATCCAGACCGGAAGAAGACCGTAACGGGCAGAGGAGTTGTTTAAGTGAACGCCTGTGTTTTCGGTTTTAACGGTGGCATAGCCGTTTACCGTGGACCTGAGACGGGAAACGGCACTGGCCTTGATCCTCTCATTGGCCCTGTTCTCGGAGGCATCCGATGAAACATCGTACTTATCTGCCACATATCCTGCCAGATAGGCTGTCTGAAAAGGAACCGCAGCCTTGTAATCGTAAGGCTCGATGGAATCCATCAATGCATCGTCCATTTTTGTGGATGCATCCGCAGGTACATTTTCAAAGGTCAGCTCTGCCTTTCTGGTAACGGAAAAAGTGGAAGTCTGAGTATAGGCAAATCTGGTATCGGTCCAGTGACGGGTCCTGGTGGCGGTATATCGTCCGGACACTTCCGCATCTGCGTTAAAGAGCCAGAAGGGAACGTAAACCCCTATGATCTCTTCAATATGATTCTCGTCCTTAAATACCTTCGGAAGAAGCTTCTTTCCCACAAGATGTCCACTCATAGCCTTTATGGCCGCTTCCTTGTTAAGCTTAAAAGGTATTACCAGATCCGGTTTTAAGCCGCCCGCAAAATTCCCCATTACCACCACATGGTTTCCGCAATAGGGGCAGGTGGTGGCCGCCATGTTTTCATCTCCGATTATCTCTCCTCCGCAGGACTTGCAGGTGAATACCCGCATGTTTTCCAGCTCGGAGTTACTCCATTCGGAAGTCTCTCCCAGATCCCATTTTATATCATCGGCTCTGTCTTCAGCCAGATCTCTGTCCAGCTGTTTAAGAGCTTCCATTTCAAATTCGGTATCGCAATAAGGGCATTTCATCTTCTGTATATCAGAGTTGAATTCCACGGCGCCCCCGCAGCAGGGGCATTTGTATTCCTGTAATCCCGCCATATGCAGGCCCTCCCTTTCTTTAAATATGCTGGGCTTATTATAAATGACTTTACAGAGGAATTCAACCCAAAATGAGCAGGGGGTGTGGGGGGAAATGAGCCTTTGGGGACGGGGTTGGTGGTTCACTTTTTGACCCTTTGGGGACGGGGTTAGGGGTTCATTTTGGCGCTTTGCGCCGAAAAATGATCCCCTAACCCCGTCCCCAAAGGGTCAAAAAGTG
>JAEEGK010002752.1_pt1 | contig 44135 bp, 26 predicted proteins | sample 8958771 | NCBI WGS metagenome assembly JAEEGK01 (sample SAMN16246547, study PRJNA631951) | gut metagenome | biome: gut microbiome; feature: rumen; material: SC-attached | host: Bos | place: Iran: Karaj | collected 2018-10
ATACTGATAAAGATGATTGAGATGAATTTTCATCTTCTATTTCTTTTAAATGATGTTTACCATGAATTTTACTTAAAAAAAGAATATCTTTATGACAATCTTTTATTAATTTTTTAAAATTTTCATTTATTATTAATTTTGGTAAATTTGTAATATTTTCATTAAAAATTTCTTTTTCTTCTATTAAAATTTCATAATTTTTTCTAAATTTTTCTAATCTTCTTTTTATTTGATTTTGAGTATCATTCATTATATTATCTTCTGAAGAATTTGATAATGTTCTATTATCATTTTTATTATCTATACATCTTATTATATAAATACATTGATTTTTTCCAAATAAATATTTTTCAAATGTAAAATTAAATTTAATTTCTATTATATTATCATCTTTTAAATCATTATCAATTAATTTTTCCAATTCATCATATTTTTCTTCATTGAATAATTTTTTATATAAATGAATTTTTTCTAAACCATCAATTTCATGATTTTTTTTTCTTCCTTTAAATGCAAAATTAGATATATTATTAGATTTACTTCTTAATATATTATTATCAATATTAATTCCAGGAGTGGGAGTTTTATTTTTTTTTTCAATATAATTTTTATCAGTAAAAGAAAAATTAACTTTTAAATGTTTATGAGAAATATTAGCAGTATTTTCTTTAGATAATAAACTATTATCTTCTTCATTAATTATTTTTAATTGATTTTTATCTTCATTTTCATTATTATTTGAATTTATACTTTCTTTTCTTCCTATTGTATAAGTTAATGATGGATCAAATGAAGTATTATTATTTGTTGTATATAATGAATTTAATCTATTTTCTCTTATTAATTGAGATTTTAATATTTCTTTATTAAATACTCTATCATTATTTATAGTTGAATTCGATAAAGATATTAAAAAATGAGGTATCTTTATCTCATATTCTAATTCTATGTTTTCATTTATTTCTATGTTGTCATTTTCAATATTTTCTAATTTTTCATCTTTTTGTTCTTCTTCTCCGATGAATTCTTCCATTGAATCATCATCTGAGTTTTCTTTCATTTCTATTTGGATCAAATTTTTGCTTTTTTTTGAATTTTTCTTATCTTTTAAAAATATTTTATAAAATAATAAAAAACGTTTACATATCATATAAAAAGGAATATCATTATCATAAAATAAGAATTTATTATGTAAACTTAGTTTATTCATTAATTTTTCACTCATTCCTTGAATGATATATCTTGAATCAATAAAAATTAAATCATTTATTTTTTCATTTATTATCATTGAAATAAAATAAATATCTTTATTTAAAATAGGAAACATTTTAAGATTTTGAACTAAAACTAGAATATTATTATTTTTATCAATTCCAAATATTTTATGTCCTTTAGTATCAACAAGTTTTTTTTCACCAATTTCAAAATAATTTTTCATATAATTACTATGTTCAAGAGAAAATATTTTAGGCATTAATTGATTAATATTCATTCCTCTCATTATTTCATGATGATAACCAAATATTTCTCCTGCTTTAATATTTGATTTAATTATAATACCTTCAGTTCCTCTATTCCCATTTACTATAATTATTCCTGTTTCTTTATTAAATAATAAATTATAATAATTTAATTGTATATTTTCTATTGAAATTTCATTTCTTTTTTTTATTATTTCTAATTCCCTTACTAAAAATGTATCATCATTTATATTTGATACATAATCCAAATAAAAATCAAAAAATTCATTTACTCCCGAATATATTTCATATAATTTAGACCATAATTTTTTCACCTCTTCTTTTGATTTTGATATTTTTTCTACTGTTTTAAATACTAAATTAAAATCTATTATGTTTGGTTTTTCTCTAAGTGAAAAAATCTTCCAAAATTTCAAACAATATTCAATGTCTTTATTAATTATATCAATGAATTTTTCAGCATAATGAAAATATTGGAAATAATAACTAGTATTTAATTCTTCTAAAAGAAAACAAGATTCATTTTTATCTTTTAATTTTTCTACTAAAACATTAGATATAATAATTTCTAATCTTTTCAATAAAAAATGTTCTTGAATAGTTAATTTCATTAATTTTACCTTTTTATAATAAAAAAGAGACATACAAATATTACCAATCATAATTAAATAATAATGAGATAAATTAATAATCATTTCAGGAGAATAATGATTAATAGATACAAAATAATTCATAACTACAATAATAAAATGTTTTAAAAATATTTTATCAAGAATAAAAGGTTTTGTTCTATCACTCCATTCATTATTTATTGGTAAATATAATTTATCTTTTGTTTTAGAAACACATTTTTCATTTGGACATTCTAAAACATGTAATTGCATTATTGCAATTAAATTTGATTTTATATCAGGTTGACTATCCACAATATCAATATAATATATAAGAGTTCTTAAATAAAATAATAAATAAAATTTATTAGATATTTTATGATAAGGTGTTGATTTAATTATTTTATTTTTTTTTTCATCTACTATTATATATGTTACAAAACCAATAAAGAAAGAACTTAATAAATATATTAAACCTTTTTCAGTTAAATCTAAATAATAAAAAATAAAAAAGAATATAGAAGTCCAAATATATTCAGTGAAAAAAATTCCAAATAATATCAAAGTTTTTTCATTATAAATTATTAATCTATTTAAAAAATAAAAAAATAATGAAAAACTAAAAAATAAATTAATAATAAAATATAATCCATAATGAAATTTTTCAATTAAACTAGTCATAAGTGAAAGTATTATAGAAAAAAAGTAAATAATATGATGTAAAGGACAAGTCATTTTACAACAAGGAGAAGGAGATAAATAAAAAGAATCTTCATAATAATTTTCTAAAAAAAAAATAATAAAAATTATATAAACTGAGTTAATTAAACCAATTATAAAAGGAGCAATATTATTTTTTTGATTACATTTAATATGAGTTAAATATTTATTATATTCTCTTCCAAAACATAACATTTGAGTAAATAAATCTAAAGTAATATTAAATAAAATATAACATAATCCCTTTAACATATAATTTAATATTGATAATTGAAAATTAAAAATACTTTTATGATTTATTTTTGATAAACATATAATAAAATAAATAGTAAAAAAAATTAAATAAATTCCAATTCCATAAATTACAATTTTATATGCATTTGGATGATTAAAAAGTAATTCTTTAAAACGAAAAACTTGACTTATATAATTTAATATCATATCTGAAATATTTTCATCTTTATTTAATACTTTAATTGGTGTTGAATAAAAAATTGATAAATATTGTATAAAAAATATCATCACAAAAAGATAAGATTCAAATAACGTTTTTGTCCTATTTGTAACTATTAAATTCATTAATAAATAAAAACGTTCTTTTAATGAATCTTTTTCTTTTTCAAATAAAATAATAGATTTTGTCATATTTATTTTTAATTAATAAACAAAATCTAAAAACAAAAAATTATATTGAAATAATAATTTATATTAACATAAATTTCAAATAATAAAAATTTCAAAAATAAAAAATCATTTTTTAATGCAAAAATAATTAAATTTTTGTTTGAAAAAAATATTAATGACAAAAAAAGTTTAAAATGGTTCTTCATCAATTAAATGTTTAATTCTCTAACAATTTTTTTTTCTTTTAAAACAAAAACATAAGAAATATTAAAACAAAAAATACTACATTTAAAACTTTCATTTTTAGAAAAACATGTTTTTTACAATAACATCATTTTTTATTTTAAACATTTAAAATATATCTCTATTATTTTTATTATAACTTGGATAAATCATAATATCTTTTTCTTGTATAAGTTTATATATTTTTTTTAATCATAGAATATTTCTATAAATTAAATATCAATTTTTTTGAATTTCATATGATTTTAAAAAAAAACAATATATTATTCCAATTGATGATTAAATTTAAACAGCATAGAAAATAGTTTAAAAAAAGAAAAAAAATGTCAGAATCAAAATTGGCAGAAAAATTAAATGCGGAAATAATAGAAAATAGTAAATTAAAATCAGAAAATTCAGAAATGTTATCAATTTTAGAAGTTTTTTCAACTGAAATAAGAGAATTTAAAAAAGAAAATGAGGATTTGAAAAAAAAGATAAAATTATTGAAAGATTTATTATATGAAAATATATCAGAAGAAAAGAAAAAAAAAGTAGAAGAAATATTAAATTCAAAAAATGATACAGAAGTCACTAAGAAAAAAGAAGAGAAAAAAGAGAATAATAAAAAATCAAAAGAAGAAGAAAATAAAGAAAAACAATTAAAAGAGAAATTAACAAAATTTTCAGAAGAAAAAGAAAAAATAGAATTAAATTTTATTTTAATAAAAGATCAAAATGATTCAACATCAGAAAAGATAACATCATTATCAGAAAAGCAAAAAATGTTAAATGATTTATTTTTAAATATAATAGATTCATTTAATATATTAAATGAACAAAAACAAGTTGAACCAGAATTTTTTTTAAATGAAGTTGATTATGATATTGCTAGTGCAAGAGTTTTAAGTTTAAATGATGCTATTTTTAATTTAAGAGACAAATTAAATTATGCTAATAATAATATAAAAGATAAAATTGAAAATTCACAAAGAGAAATACAAAATCAATTAAATTCATTAAATGATTATTTAAATGCCAGAGATGAAAAATATAATTCTGAATGTGAAAATATTATAAAATATTTACATCAAAATTTATCAGACTGTGAAAATCTTTCAAATGAATTTTCTCTAATTAAAGAAGAAATAAATGAATTATATATAGAATTAAAAACAACATTAAATGAATTAAAAATCGTATTAGAAAATTTTCTGAAAAAAATAAATAAAAAAATAGAGGAAAACAATAAGAAAGTAAAAAGGAATATAAATAATGAAATAACAAATCAATTATTAAGAAGGACTATTACACGTGAGCCAAGTAATTATGGTAATTATAATAAAAAAAATTCTCAAGATTTAAGAGAAAGTATTTTTATTGAAGAAGTAATAAATCCAAATGATTTTTTTGAGCCTCAATTATTAAAAACAAATTGGCAAGAAACATCAACAATATCATCAAATGGAATTCAAACTATAGAAGTAAAATTAATATTAAAAGCAGTTGCTTGTAGAAATTTATATTATTCTTCATTTATACATGCTTTTGATCTTGATAGTAATATTAATATAATATTATGTGAAATTAATGGAAAAGAAGTAAGACCGAATTTTGCTTTTCATAGATTAACTTTTAATTTTAAATTATATAATAATCAAAGTCTTCCAATTAGATTTGTTTATTTAAAAGAACCTTTAGTAAAGAAAAAATTTTATAATCAAATATGGGTTGGATTAAGTGGAAGTTTATATGGTAGAAAAGCACATTATACTTTAAATTTATCTGATGATTTAGTTTTATGTAAAATTGCTAATAATTTCTTCAAAGATAAAGGAAAAGGAAGTTATTCTTGGCAAGGTATTGTTCCTTATGGAGGAAAAATGACTAGTATTGCAATAACTCCTATTAAATCTAAGTGGAAAATTTATATTAAAAATAACTTTTTTTCTAATGGTGGTAATATTAAAAATACTATTCTTAATTTACCTAAATATTGTGAAAGTTGTAATAATAAAATTCTCAGTTATAATATTAGAAATAATTCCGCTGATTATATTGATGGTTTTCATATTATACAAGTTAAGGATAGAATTGAATCTATTTATAATAATTTAAACACTCCAAATGGATTTATTATATTTGACATAATTCTTGAAAATTATTCGAATAAAAATTTTGAATGTTTGAAAAACATAACAATCCCCCCTGATGAAAAAGCAAATTCATTAAAATTTAAAACATTATCAAATAAAATAATAGAAGAAGACAAGAGTGGAGATCCAAACTACATAAAAATAGGAAAATGGATAAAAAATAAATTAACATATAAATTAAGTATGTCAGGAAAGAAATTAACAGCACTTGAAATATTAGAATGTAAGCAAGGAGTATGTGAGCACTTTACAATATTATATAACGCATTATTGAATTCAATTGGAATTCCTGCAATTTATGCACATGGATACACAATGGAAGGTTCTTCTAGAGAAGGACCTGTTAACCCTAAAGTTGGTCATTGTTGGACTATTGCACAAATCAATAAGAAATGGATTGGATTAGATTGTACTTGGGGAATCTTAACTGGAAATCTACCCACTAGTCACATCTTCTTTGGATATGGCAAAGATAATGTCAATTATCAGTTCCATTTACCTGATTTAATTGTTTATGACACAAAACATAATGAATTAACTATTGAAAATGTTGATAATTTAGATGCTTTTTAATTTTTTTTTTTTGGATTATTTTTGATTTCATTATTTTTGGGAAGGCTGGATTTTAAATATTTTTAAATTTATTTATAAGAATGAAAAATTTTAAATTAAATAAATATATTTTGTTAAACTTATAAAAAATATATAATTTTAAAAATTATCTAACTTAAAAATCTTTTAATTTCAATAGCATCTTGATTATTAGGATTTAATAAATAAGCAATAGATGCATCTTCATAAGCTTCTTTAATTTTATTTAACTTTAAATAAGTTCTAGCTCTTAAAACATGAATATAATCACTTTTATTATAATATTGAATAGAAGAAGTTAATAATTTAAGAGCTTCTTCATAATCTTTACTATTATAAGATAAAATAGCTAATTTATAAAAGACCATACTTAGTCTAGTTCTAGCTTCTAAAAAAGAATTTTTAATTTGATAACATTTTAAATATTCATCTTTAGCATTAACAATATCTTTTTGTTTTAAAAATATATCTCCTTTACATAAATGAGCTTTTAAATCATTAGGATCATTTTTAATAGCTTCATTAGTATAAAACATAGCATTAACATAATCACCTTCATTTAATTTATGTTGTGATAATTCATTATAAATATTACTTAAATATTCTTTGATATAGTCTCTCATATTAGAATCACTATTAGTATTATTAGCTAAATATTCTTTAATTAAATTTAAATCTGCAATACTTTCATCTAATAAACCTAAACTTTTTAATATTGTACTTCTTAATAATAATGCTTCAGGATGATTAGGATAAATTTTTAAAGCTTTTGTTACTAATAATAAACCAGTTTTTAATCTTCCTTTTAATACATTTAAATTTGCATCTTTCATCACTTCATCCATTCTTTTTTTCATTATTGATGTAAAATTTTTTGTTTCTGGATTTGAAGGATTAATTTCATTCGCTTTCCACATCAACATTTCAGCTTCTTTTATTTTTCCTTGATTATTTAAAACTTTGGATAATAAAATAATAGCGTGTTCGTTTGTTGGATCAAAAGTTAAAATTCTATATATATCATGTACACAATCTTCAATATTTCCTAAAGATAAAAATGATTTTGCTCTTAAATAATAATAATGTGATTTTGTTATTTGTTGATTATGCATTTTTGATAATAATTCAATATCATCTTCTATTGTTCCATTTTCTTGAGAATTTAAAAGTCCTTTGCAAAAATTTAAATTTTTTAATTTTAATTTCACTTCATCATTATCTGGGTTAATTAATAATACTTTTTTTAAACATGTTATACTTGATGATAAATCATATTGTTTTAAATATAAATCTGATAATGTCATGTAAAGTTTAATATCATTTGGTAAAAAAAATAATAATTTTTTACAAAGAATTACTCCTTTTTCATAATTTGAAGTTTCTACAGCCATATTTAATTCAGATCTTAATTCTTCATATTTATCTTCATTATTTTTTCTATTTTCAGTTTCCATATAAAAATTTAATTCGTTTTTATAAAAATATAATATATATTAAAACAATAAAAAATTTTAGAGACTAAAAAAAAGAAAAATGTCAGAAAAAGGAAAAACTAAAAGTAGATATTTATCATCGAAAAAAAAATATTTATTAGCTTCAAATACAGATTCAATTCAACAATTAATGGATAATCAAAAAGAAGAATTGACAAAAATATTAATAAGTCAAAAATCAGAATATGATAAATTATTGAGAGAATCGAAAAAAAAAAGAGAAGAAACTGAAGTATTAGAAAAGAAAATAAAAGCTCTTGAAGGAATAGATAATAAAACAAAGAAGGAATCAGAAGAAAATAAAGAAAGAATAGAAAATATGACAGATGCTTTAAAAATAAAAAAAGGAAGAAAAGGAGAAGAGATATATAATCAAAAAACATTAGAAAAAGAAATAATAAAATTAAATCAAGATTTATTATTAATTCAAAAGGAAATATTAAAAGTAGAAAATGAAGGAAAGAGATTAGATAAAAAATTAGAAAGAGCAAAATTTAATGAAAATAAAATAAGACAGCAAAAGAATAATATACATTCACAAGTAGAAGATGTAAATTCAAAAAATAAAAATGAAAAAAATGAACAAGATTTACAAATTCAATATTATGAAACAATAATAAAACAAAAATATATGTTTATTCAATCAGCAGATGAAAGAAAAGAAAAACAAAAAAAAATTGCTCAAGAAGCAAAAAATGATTCAAATGATAAAACAGAAGTTGAAAAAAGAAATGAATTACATTTATTAATCTTATTTAATCAATATTTAAGAGAAAAAATGAATGAAGAACTAAAAAAAAATGAAGAAATGGAAAAAACTTTAGAAGAAATAAGAAATATTTGTGGTACTGAAGAATTAGATGTTTTAGTTGATATTATTTTATTAAGAGGCAAAAGATATAATTATGATGTTCAAATAGTTTCTCAATTAGAAAAAAATAAAAAAAAATTAGAAGAAGAAGTTAATTTATTAAATGTAAAATTTAATAATATTAAAAGTGATGTTTTAATTGAAGAACCTAATGAAAAATCTAAGAAAATTAATATTATTAAAAGTAAATACGTTGAACAAAGTGATAAGGAATTAATAGAAATTGAAAATAAGTTAAAAAAGAAATTATTTGATTTAGGAGAAAAACATAATAATGTGAATTTATCTTATAATAAAGTAATTGAAAATATAAATTTACTTAAAGACTATTATGATGAAAATCCAATTGATATTAAAGGAAATGAAAATAATAAATTAAATACAAATGATAATTTTACAACAGAAGCAGAAGAAAAAAAATTAGAAATGAAAGAAGAAGAAGAAGAAAAAAAAAATGAAAATAAAGAAGAAGAAAAATCAAAAGAAGAAATAAAATTAAAAGAAGAAGAAGAAGAAATAATAAATAATTATATTTATTTTATAAAAGAATCATCAAAATGTTTTGACCAACTTTTCTTATTACATTCAAAACAAGAATTTATAGAAATAATGAAAAATAAAGGAAAAGAAAAAATTGAAAAGAGAAAAATAATTTCTCAATCTTCAAAACCAAAAGTTATTGTAAGAAAAGTACAAAAAGAAGGAACAAATAAATCTTTACTTTCTTCTCTATCTCGAACTCAAAAGAAAAAAGAAAAATATAGTAAAACTACAGTTAAAGCTGAAGATACTCAAAATTTAATTAAAAAAACTGATGATGAAGAAAGTAAAAATGATTATGAATTTGATAAAGATATTATGAAAAAATTTTTAGATGAACAAAAAAAAGAAAGAAATGATTTTCTTCAAAATGATAAGGATAAAAACACTAAAACTAAAACAAAAAAAAGTGTAAAGAAAAAAAATTAAATAAAAAAGAAAAAAATGTAAATTTGTTTTTATTTATATTCATTTTATATTTATTTTAAGTTTTAAAATTCAACATAATTTATTAAAAAATATATAGAACATAATTAATTTATAATAAATAAAAACCATATAAAAAAATGATAAAAAAAATAATAAAATAAAAAAATGGAAGAAAAAGAATTTTCAAACGCTCAATTTAAATATACATGTATATTAAATGAAGGAGAAGAAATAAGAATAGTAGGAAATAAAGAAGAATTAGGAAATTGGGATTATAATATATCAAAAAAATTGCATTTAACAAAAAATAATACTTGGGTTTCAGATGAAAAATTTAGATTTCCAATAAATACAACAATAGAATATAAATATGTAGTATTTAAAAATGATCAATTTTTAAAATGGGAAGAATTACCTTATAATGTTAATAGAAAAGTTTTTATTCCAGATAAATTAAATATTTTTATTATTGATAAAGAAAATGAAAGTAATTCAAAAGTTGAAGAAAAACTTAGAAAAAGAAAAGAATCAACTCCAGTTCCAAAAGGAAAACAAAAAATATTTTTATTTGGAAATGAGGGTAAAAGATTTAGTTTAAAACCAGATGAATTTATATTAGAAGATGAATATGAAGAACCAATTGAAAATTTAAATAAATATAATGATTTAAATTATGAATCAAGTGAAGAAAATAATGAAAATATTCAAAAAAAAAATAAGCAAATTCAAGAGAAAATTGATATAAATGATTCTGATGATATAATAATTTGTTCTTTTTATCTTCCTTATAATCCAGTTAAAAATTCTGATGGAAATTATGAATTAAAAAATACAAATGATCCTTTAAATCATAATTTAAATAAAATTGTTTCTGAAAAAAAAAATATTAAATGGTTTGGTATGTTAAAAAATACAGAATATTTAAATGAAGAACAAAAAGATGATTTAATTGAAAAATTAAAAGAGAAAAATTTTTATGTTTTTGATATTGAAAAAAATATTTTTGATGATATTAAAATTTTCTTTTTAGAAATATTAGAACCTATATTTCATTATGTTTCTTTAAATCCAAGTTATATTGAAGATTTTTCTCAATGTGATATTTATTGGGAATCATATAAAAAATTTTCAGAAATGTTCTGCGATTTTTTAATGCAACATTTAAATAATGATTCAATAGTTTTTTTAAATGATTATCATTTTTTTTTAATTCCTTCATATTTATATTCTAAAATTTCTAAAAAGAATCAAACTATATTTCAACATTTATCAATAGGTTTATTTATGCATACTCCTTTTCCATCAACAGAAATTTTTAAAAAAATTCCATTTAGAAAAGAAATAATTAAATCAATGTTAAATTGTTCTGTTATTGGTTTTCATACTTTTGATTATAGCAGAAATTTTATTAAAACTGCAAAAAGATTATTACAAATTAATTATGAAAGTACAATTAATGGTGATTTAGCTTTAGAATATTTTGGAAGAACTGCTTTATTAAGAGTTAAAAATGCTACTCCTGAAATAAGTTTTATTGAAGATGATATTAAATCAGATGAATTTAAAAAATATTATCATGCTATTAAAGATAAATATAAAGATAAAACTATTTATGCTTCTTTAGATCATTTAAAATTTTTAGCAAGTATTAAAAATAAATTAGAAGGTTATAGACAATTTTTAAGAGAATTAGGTGATGATGCTAAAAACAATATATATATACAATATATAAGATATAGTACTGAAGTTATTGATAAAGAAGGTAATGTTAAATTAGATGATTCACAAAAAGAAATATTAGAAAAAATAAATAATTTAACAAAAGAAATAAAAGAAGAATTTGGTGAAGATTCAATTGAAGTTATTCAAAGAAAAGTAGTTTATAAAGAAAGATTAGCTCTTTTTGCAAGTGCAAATTGTTTTATCAGAACAAGTAAACAAGAAAGTTTTTCTTTAGGTTTATATGAATTTTTAATATTAAAAGATTTATTAAAAGAAACAAGTAAAGTTAGTTATATTATAAGTGAATTATCAGGAATAAATACTTCATTAGTAGGAACAATAAAAATAAATCCTTTTGATTATTATTCTATTTATAATGGATTTGTTGAAGCTAATCAACAAATGTTTGGTGAAAAAGAAAATATTACTTTAATGGGAGATTTTGAACATGTCAAAAAATCTTCTTGTAAAAAATGGTTTTATGACTTTTTAAAAGATATTAAAAATACTAAATTATCTGAGGAAAATACTTATTATTTAGGAGTTGGTGAAGGTTTAAATTTTAAATTAATGAAATTAAATTCTGATTTTACACAATTAGATACTAATTTATTAATTCCTATATATAATAAATCTCAACATAGATTAATTTTCTTAGATTATGAAGGAACTTTACCTTCAGTGAACGTATCATATGAAAATGAAATATTAAAAGGAAATAAACCAACTAAGGAAATATTACATTTATTATCAGAATTAACACAAGATAAAAGAAATTCAGTATTTATTATAACAGGAAGAGGAATAGTATTATTAAATGAATGGTTTAGTAAAATAAAAGATTTATATCTTGCAGCTGAATATGGTTTTAAATATAAATTAAATACAGGGAAAGAAAAAGACACATGGAAAAGAATATTAAAAGATTATAATAATGATTGGATGAATGTTTGTTATGATATAATTGAACCTTATACTGAAAGATGTGAAGGATCTTTCTTAGAAATTAAAGAAAGTTCTATTGTTTGGCAATATAGTGAATGTGATCAAGAATTAGGAAAAAATTTTGCTAGTGTTCTTACTTCTGAATTAGAATATTCTGTTAAAAATCTTAATTTAAAAGTTGTTAACGGAAAAGGTTATGTTGAAGTCAGTGCTTATGGTATTAACAAAGGATACTTTATTTCTTATATTATTAAAGTTTTTCTTAGTAAAAATCTCATTCCTGATTTTATTATATGTTTTGGTGATGATACTTCAGATGAAAAAATGTTTCATTATTTAAAAAATAAAAAAAAGGAAATCGAAAAATATTGTAAAAATATTAAAATTATTACTTGTACTATTGGAAAAAAACCTTCTGAAGCTCATTATTATGTTAATAATCCTAAAAGTGTTCAAGAAGTTATAGAAGAAATGGTTAAAAATTCTAAAAGTTTACCTTCACATAATTCTCAGGAGAATTTAATTAAAAAAGTTGAAATAGAAGAATAATAAAAAATAAGGTTTTTATTTAAATTATTATTAAATAAAAATTAAAAAAATATTAAAAACCAAGAAGTAATTGTTTTATATTTTTAATATTAAATATATTGTTTAACCCATAAATTAAATAAAAAAAAAAAATTTTAAAATCCTAAACTTTTCCCAATAAACTTATACAAAGCAATTTTATCATTATAATTTAAAAGTTCAATTCTTTTTAATAAATTATCAATGATTTTTTTTTCATCAAAGAAGACAAATTGTCTTATCCAAACATAAGTGAAAATTCCCATTAATAATTGGCAATCCATTCTATCAGTTAATCCTCCATGTCCTGGAATAGTATCAGCAAAGTCTTTAATTCCAATTCCTCTTTTAAATCCACTTGCAAATAATCCTCCTAAAGGAGCAAAAATTCCTGCAAATAAACTCATTGAAAAAGCATGAATATGAATATTTAAAATTTCAATATTAAATTTTCCAAATAATAAATATGTATATTCTACTTTTTTTAAATCTATATTTTCACATTTCATATTAAATTGTTTAAAAGGTACTATTCCTATTTCTGTAACTGGACATAAAAGTGATTCGAATTTAAGTAAATAATTAGTGAATAAAAATCCCCATAAAATTGTAGTGAAAAAACCTCCAATAAATCCTTCCCAAGTTTTCTTAGGGGATAATAAACTTAATTGATGTTTACCAAACATTCTTCCCCATATATATGCACTTATATCATTTATTATTACCATACTTGCTGGAAGAATAAACCAAATCATTCCATTAAATATATTAGATATTATTAATCCTGATGAACAACCAAATAATAATAATATTATATGTACATATGCAAAATGACGAAATTGATATTTATAAAAATTTTTTTGTAATGATTGTAAAAAAAGGAAAAAACCTAAAATATATAACATGAAACATATAAAATTATGATATCTTAAAAAATAATGAATTATTTGATATGAATTTAAATATGATATTTTTGATTTAATTGCTCTTATATAAAAATAATAAACACCAGTTAAGAAAAAATACCATGAAATAAAAGAATAACCTTTAATTTCACTATTTCTTTCTTTATATTTTGATAAATTTATTAATTCTGAATTTATACATATTATTATGAAAAATACTAAAAAAGCACAATAAAAATGTCCCATTGATAAAATTAAGAAAAATAAAAATACCATTATAAAAGTCCATAATGATCTTATTTGTAAATCTCTCCATTTACTTGAACCTTTATTTTCTGGAGGAACAAAACTTTTTGCAAAAGCATTTTGAATTTTTTCAAATCCTTTTTTTTTCTTTTCTATTTTCTTATTTTCTTCTTTTGGTTCATTTTCATATTCTTTTTCCATTTAAAATATTATATAAATAATATTCTGATGTTTTAATAATTTTATAAAAAAAAAATGGAACAACAAAAGAAAAAATTAAGAGAAAAAATTATGGATGAACGTATTTTTGGTTCTATTGTTGATAAAGCTTTTTCAGATGCTGATCTTAATAAAAATGGATTTATTGATAAAAAAGAATTGGCTTTAGTTATTAATCAAGTTAGAGAAGGTATTGGTTTACCAAAAGCAAGTGAAAAAGAAATTCAAAATGAATTAAAAAGATTAGATTCTAATAAAGATGGAAAAATTTCAAAGGAAGAATTCAGAGTTTTGGTTTATGAAATTACTATGTTTTCTATTGATCAATTATAATAATTTACTTTAATTATTTTATTTTTAACAAATTTTAATTGGTATTATTATAAAATTATTAATAATTATAATTTATATGTCCATTCAAAAATTAAATACAAATTATGATGAAAATGACAATGATGAATTAGGGAAAATAAAATTTAATCAATATATAAATGAAAATATAATAAATAATTCAAACAGTGAAATGGAAATAAATAAAAGTGATTTAATAAAAGAAATAAAAGAAAACATAGAAAATGGTTTAAATTATATAGAACAAATAAATTATTATTTTGGAGATAGAGAAACTTTAAAAATATTTGAAATACAAAATCTTTTTAATCCACAAAGAAGTAATTATTATCATTATAATACAGAAGAAGGGAATACAAAAAATAAATTTTATTCTTCTAGTTTAGATTTTTTATCATCTGATCTTCCTAAAGATAAAAATAGAGAAAAAATATTAAAACCTACTTTCTCTCAAAAAAAAAATAAAATAAAAAAAAAAGATTTGAGTGAGGAATTAACAATAGAATTAGACAGATTAAATTTACCTAAAAGAAGTTCGATTATAAAACCAAAAAATAGTAAAATTAATTTTAAGAATCGAAGATATAAATATAATCAAAAAGAAAAGGAGAAAGATAAATTAAATAAAAAAAAAGAATATATTTTTAATATATTAAATGATATAACTTTTTCTCCTTTTATAAAAAAAAACAAACCAAAAAATTCAAAATTTTATAAATTAATAACACCAAAAAATAAAAAAATAAATTTAAATTTAAACAATGAGCAAGTATCATTAGGAATAGAAAATACAATGAAAAAAGATGAAAAAAAAAATGAAACAATCACAATTTTTACAAATGCAAATGTAAATCCAAATGAAGATTTTTTTTTTAAATTTTATCAAACTTTTTCAAATGAAAATCAATTAATTCAATGTTTAGATAATCAAATCTTGAAAGTAAGTAAAAGAGAAAAAATAATAATGGAAAGAAAAAATGAAAATGAAGTTTTAAAAGATTCATCAATTAATAATACTAAATCTAATTTATTAGATTCAATTGGTTTAATTCAAAAAAATATTATATCTTCAAAAAATATAAATAAAGAAAATTTAATTAAACCATATTTAAATAAGGAAAAAAATTCTGAAAATTATATAAAAACAAAAAATTTAAGTAAATTACATAATAGAATTAGTCGATTACAAAAAATACATAATAATTTAAATGAAAATAATACAATTGAAGATATTAATAATTATAAATAATAATAATATTAAAATATCTAAGAAAGATACAAAAAAAGGAAATTAATTTAAATATTAATTTTCAATAAAATAATATATTAAAATAATTAAATATAAAATAAAAAATATTTAATTTATTTTGATAAAAGTTTTAATTAAAACAATGGGAGATGAAGGAGAATTTTATTTTTCAGGAATGACAAATTGTAAATTTTGTGATTCTTTTTTAGTAGAATTCTTTCAATGTAAAAATTGTTATAATCAATTATGTGAAGAATGTATAAAAAAAAATAAAGGGAAAAATTGTCCAATATGTAAAATTTCTCATTTTGAGGTTGAAAAAAATGAAAAAATGAATCGTTTATTAGAGAATATTATTTTAATATGTAAAAATTGTAATGAAAAATTTAATACTAGTTTAGAATTAAGTAATCATATTTGTGTGAATAAAACTTTAAAATGCAAATATTGTGGTTTTAATACTAAAGATGAAAATGAATTTCTGGAACATATAAAAGATTATCATAAAAGCATATTATTTAAAACTATGGCTGAAGAATAAACAAAATATATATATTAAAATATATAAAATTATATTTTATAATTATATTAAAATAATTCAAAAAAAAATTAATTAATTTAAAACTATTTTTTTTAAATTAAAAAATAATATTATTTTTTCTAAAAAATGATATTACAATATTAAAAATAAATATATTAAAAGTTAAATAGTGAAATTTAAAATATTATTTTTTTTTAAAAAACCCAACTGATTCAGGTAAATGATCCATATCTAATTTTTTAAAAATATTTTTTTCTCCACAAATTCCAATTTTCTTTTTATTTTTATCAATAGATTTACTTATTTGAGTATAAGCAGCAGTAGAAACATTATTTTTATTATCATTATTCCTATAATTTCTTTTTTGTGGAGTATACATTTTTTCAAATGAATTTTCTAAATCAACTTTATTATTTTTCTTTTTAGATTTTCCTTTTTTAATTTTAGGAAAATGATCAAGTCCTCTTCTTTTTTTATTATTATAAACATTTAAATTTTTATTTTGACATTCAATGCATTTACACTTTGAAGAACAATATTTTCCATTTTGAAAACAATCACAATAATTTTTTTTACAATTTGAATTTTTACAATGACAAGTCCAACTTCTTTTAACTGATTTTATTTTTTGAATTGCTTTTGGATTTTTACTTATAATTTCATTATATGTTGCTTTCCTTATTTCTTCATTTTCTATTGTATTTTTACAACATACACAAAAACAATTATTACATGTTCTTCCATTTGAAAAACATTCACAATATAATTTTAAACATTTAGAATTTTTACATTTACATTTTTCTTCTTTTTTTTTGCTTTGATCATTTAAAAACAATAATCCTTTATTTATTTTATTCACTTTTATTTTCTTATTATTATTAATATTATTATTATTATTATTAATATTATTATTAATATTATTTGATGGAAGTAATGTTGATGATGAAGAAAAAATTTCATATAAATTACTATTTATTGTATTTAAAATAAAATGATGAGTGTTTTTAAATAATTTATTATTCAAATATTTTTTATTTAATTGTAATTCTTCTTCTGATATTTCTTCAAATATTATTTGATCATAGTCTTTTTCTTCTTCTTCACTTTCTTCTTCTTCTAAAGATATATTATTTTTATTATTATCTTCCATTTTCTTTTCATTCATATCTGTAAATTTTAAAGTTAAATTAGTAGAAGATAATAAAGGAAATTTATCTTTTGAAAAAGAACTAAAAATAATTAAAAAAATTTCTAATTAAAAAAAACTTACATTTTTTCATTTATATTAGAATTGATGATTTTATTATTATTTGGAGTAGGATAAAGAACACAAGGTTTAAAAGAAGAAAGTGGAAATTCATTCATTAAATTTTTAGAAACTAAATTCACAAATCTCATATCTGAAATTTTACTATTTGTTCCTGAAAAAAAAGGAGAAAAAGCTCTTGAATTACTAATTAAATTAGGAGTATCACCATTATTTTGTTGATTAATTATATTTGAAAAATCCATTTTATTTCCTGGAGTTATTTGATTAATAAATGGAGAAGGAATTATTTGAAATTTTCCTTCACTTTTTATTTGTGGTGTTTCTAATAGATTATAGTCTTTTATTGGAGAAAACATATTTTCTAATTGATTCATGTTACTATTTGATTGAATATTTATTTGATTTTCCATTTTTTCCTTTTGATTTAACGTTTAATATTATTTAAATATATTTTTATTTAAATATGCTTTATAAGATTTTAGATAAATATTCTAAATTGAAAAATAATCATGAAATTAAACAAAATGAACAAAATAGAATTATTGAAGAGTATGATAAAGAAATAATTGAAAATTTTTTAAATTTATATGATAAAGATGTTAAAAAGATTCATGCAAATGAAGAAAAAATTGAAAAGAATTTACAATCTTTATATAATGAATCAATAGAAATAGAAAAAACATGTAAAGAAGCTTTTACAATGTATGATGAATTATTAGAATTTTTTAAAGAAACAGGAGATTTATTTAATTGGTGTAATATAATAGAAAAAGAAATGGATGTAATAAAAAAACAAGTTTTAGATAGAAATAAAAAAAATGAAAATGAAAAAAAAGAAGAAAACAATTAAAATTATAGATTAATATATTAAATCTTTTATTTTAATAATATTATTTATACTTAAAATTGAAAAAATAGAATTTTTAATATCACAAAGAATCAATTTAAATAAAATAATTATTAAATATCTTCTTCAGAAATTTTATCCTGAATATCTTCATCAGGTTTAATAGTTAAATTAAACATATCTTGTTGAGCATAATTTAACATTGATTCTTTAAATTGTTCAAAAGTAATTTCTTCATTTCCAGTTCTTTGAACTTCATTCATTAATTCTTCAATAACTTTATCATCATCATTTTTTTTAATACCTAACACTTCTTTAATTTCATTTAAACTGATTGAACCGTTTTTATCTAAATCAAACATATCAAAAGCAGTTTTTAAATTTACATCAGTAAATAAATTTTCTTTTGAAATTGTTGCTCTTATAAATTCTTCATATTCAATATATCCATTATTATCAAAATCCATTGATTGAATAATTCTTTCAAGTTGATGTTTCTTTATTTTTATTCCTGCTGTTTTATAAGCACTCATTAATTCTTCTTTTGATAATTTACCATCTAAATTTTTATCAATTTTGTAAAATATTTTCTTTAATTTTTCTAATTGACTTTTTTCTGCATAATTATGAGATAAAAATGCTAAAACAACTTGATAAAATTTTGAATGTTTTGAAAAATATTTTAATGATGATAAAACTTCTTTTAAATCTATTTTTTCTTGATAAATATTATTAAGATCAATATTAGAAAAAAATTCATGATTTAAAGCTTCTTCAGCAGAAATTCTTTTATTTTTATCATATATTAAACATTTTTTAATTAAATCTTTTGCTTCTGAAGAAATTTGATCAAAAATAGGAAAATTAAATTCAACTTTTTGACTTAATATTTTTTCAACAACATCATTTTCTGTTTTTCCAAAATAAGGAAATTTTCCACTTAATAATAAATAAAATATTATTCCACAAGACCAAATATCACATTTTTCATTATAATTATTTAATAAAACTTCAGGAGAACAATAAACTAAAGTTCCTATTGTATCTTCAAAATTTCTTTTATAAGTTGTAAACATTTTTGAACAACCAAAATCAATTAATTTTAATTCATAATTTTTAATTTCAAATTTTCCCATTATTTTATTTAAATAATTATAATTAACTTTTTCATATGATATTGTCTTTGTAAATTTATCATTAGAATCACTTTTTTCTGAAATAGTATTACTCTTAATTAAATTATTTTTAGAAATAAAATTATCAATTTCTTTAGAATCATCTTTAATAACAGTAACAAAAGATTTTTTTCTTTCATGTAAACTAGTATTATTTCTAAAATTTTGATCTTCTAAAATAGAATCAACCATAATATTTTCTAATTTTAAATCACCATGAATAATTTTTTTAGAATGTAAATATCTAACAGCATTAAAAATTTGAAACATTAACAATTTAGCAATATATTCAGAAACAAATTTCATTTTATGCATTTTTTCATTTAAATCACCTTCACTACAAAATTCATTAACTAAATAATAATTATTTTCATCAACATAAAATTCAAACATTTTAATAATATGAGGATGATCAAGTGATTTTAAAATATTAATTTCTTGTATAATTTCATCTTTAGTAAAACCAGTTTTAATATTATTTTTAGGAATAACTTTAATTGATCTTATATTTCCTGTAATTTTATGAACTACTTTAAATACATGACCAAAACTTCCATGTCCTAATGCTTTTATTACAGTGTAATTCATATTTGGATCTCCTACTTGTTTTCTTATTACGTTTACTGTTCCTATTGGAAGATTTGATAATGATTTTAATGGTTTTGTTTTACGTGTTGATAATGAAAAATTTATTTCGTTTAATGGTAAACTTTTTTGACGAAGAGAATTTGATATTATTAATTTTTGTTTATTATCATATTCGAATATGTTGAATTGGTTTATTTCTTTTATTGAATAATTTTGTTGTTCTTTTTCTATTAATTCTTTTGAATTTATACAACATAATTTTTCTAAGGCTATTCCCATTTTTTATTTTTTTTAAATTAATTATTTTTTTAAATCGTTAATTAAAATATTTTCAATAAATATAATAATATTTATAAATAAGAAATAATAACAATACTTCATAAAATTTTAATTATGAAATAATAAAAAATAATAAAAAAATAAATATTATAACAAAAAAAATCTTAATTTAATATAAAAACATTATTAAAAAAAATATTAAAGAATAAATAAATTACATATAAAATAATATAAATTAACTTTTTTTTTTATATTTTAACATTTTTTTCTTAATTACAAAAAATTTTTTTTATAATTTTAAAAATAAATTATAATATTTAATATAATTAACTATTCCTGCTTAAAAAAGTATCAAGCATAACTTTAGCTTGTTTTCTCTTATCCTGTGGAACCATATGTCCTGCACCTTTAATAGTAACAAAACTAAATCCATAATCATAATCTTGTATCATCCCTGCAACTTGACCATCACATTTCCATTGTCTCCACTCATTCTTTATATCTAAATTTAATTGTTCAATCCATCTTAATGAACCTAAAGTATCAACAGCCATATCTTCAGTTCCAGAAAAAAACCAAGTTGTAAAATTTGTCAAATTTTTAATATATGAATTATAAAACCAAAATGATTCTCCCCAAGGATATTTTATTTTTGTACATTCACTCCATTTTTTAGAAACATTTAATTTTTGTTGAACTTTTTCATCATTTAAAAATTCAGATTTGGTTTCATCTCCAATACAACCTTCAGGCCAAATTCCTACTTCAGGTTCTAATTTTAATTGTTCTTTTAATTGTTTGATAAAATTATATTTAAATGAACTATAATAACTTTCATCATATAAATTAGTGATATTTTTTTTAGGACAAGGATGATAAATACCATAAATATCTAAACCATTTAAATGTTTTCTAATTTGTTTCCTTACAAGATTACATTCATGTGTAACATTCCCATCTTTTAAAATAAAATTATCTTGTGGTATATGAGGACATATTCTCAAATATTTTTCATATAATTCAATACTAATTAATCCTCTCCAGAAAGTAAATTCAACCATACTATTTTCAACATCAACACTTTGAAGAGTTAAACCATTTCCAACTAAAATACCTTTTAATTTAATTTTACTATTAGTATCATTTAATATAGCACTAGCAGTATAAGGAATATAAATACCAGCATAACTTTCTCCAGAAATATAAAATTTATTATTTAAATATTCAGGAAAACTTTTAAAAAAATCATCAATTGCTTTTTTTAATCCACTTGAACTTTTTAAATCATCCCAAGTATAATTAACATCTTTTGTAATAGAGAAACCAACACCTGCAGGTTGTTCAATGAAAAGTAAACTAGCATTCATATTCCATGAATAAGGATTATAAGTAAAATTACCTGAATAAAGATCTGAAGTATAAGGACCAATTTCATCTAAGAAACCTGTTAAAGATGAACAACCTGGACCACCATTTAACCATAATATTAATGGATCTGTTGATGGAGAATTTTGAGATGGAGTAAATATATAAAAAAGTTCATTTGTTTGAATATCTGTTGATAAATATCCTGAATATATTGGGTGAGTGTAATTTGGGAAAAGATCTTTTACTAAAGTTTTAGTCGCTGAGTGAATTTGGGAAATTGAGATTAGCAAAAGAAATAAATTTAGAAACATTTTTTTATATGAGGTTTATTTATTTTTTTTTAAATATAAAAGTTTTTTTATTTTTATCAATTATTTAATAAATGGGAAATTGTATAATTTTTTTTATTATTGTTTAAATTAAATTTATTAAATTGATTTATTAATATAATATAATTTATATAAAAATTTTTAATATGTCTATTTATGCAAATAATATAAAAAATGAATATTTTATAAATAATAATGAAATTTCAAATTTACATTTTCAATTACATCCTGATAATTCTCCTTTTTTTAGAATAAAAGAAAGTAAAGAAATATTTCAAACACAGTTTGAAAAACCAAAAAAAAAAACTAAATTATTAAAACATAATAAAAATAATAAAATATTAAATCAAATAAAATTTATTGCTGAGCGTTATAATTCTTTTAATAATGATGAAAAACTTTATGAAAAAGATTCTGAAAGTGAAACAAAAAATATTATAAATTTTAATTTTTTTCCAACTTCTTTAGAAAATACAAAAAGTAAAATAACTTCATCAACAGAAAAAATTACGAATATAAAGTCACTATTTATGGAAAAAAATAATTTAAAGAAAAGTAATTCTTGTTTTTTATCTTTAAATAAAGATTATTCAAATTTATCTACAAAAAGAAGATTAGTTGTATTATCAAAAAGAAATTCTGAAGAAAATTATAAGAAAAAAAAAATTGGTTTTGTAGAACCAAAAAATATTTTTGTAAAGTTTAAAATTGATAAAACAAAATTACCAATATTAAAATTGAAACAATACCAAATGCATGAATTAATCAATTATAAAAATAAACAAAATCCTTTTAAATTCAAATAAATAATTTTTTGTATATAAATAATATATATTTTAATACATATTAATAAATTAATTTATATTTTGAAAATAAAAATAAATAAAAAAATTATTTTTTTTCATAAATTAATTTTTAAAAAAAAAATAAAATAGCAAAAAATGTATTTTCTCACTTAAAAAAAATAAAAATTTAAACAACTTTCCCTCCATATAAAATCAAAACTAAAAAAAAATAAATAAACTAAAAAAAAACCCAATCACAAAAAAAAACTTAAAAATGGAAAAAGAAATAGACACAGAAATGGAAAACAATGAAGAAATGGATATGACAAGCGCATCAATCGACCGTTTACAAGAGCATAACATAAACGCAGCAGATATAAACAAATTAAAATCAGCAGGTATATGTACAGCAAAAGGTTTATTAATGGTAACTCGTAAAGAATTATTATCAATAAAAGGAATATCAGATCAGAAAATAGATAAAATGATAGAAGCAGCTCAGAAAATAGAATCCCTTGGTTTTTCATCAGCATCAGATATAATGCAGAAAAGAAAGCATATTCGTCGTATAACAACAGGTTCATCAAATTTAGATAAGCTTCTATTAGGTGGTATAGAAAGTATGGCAATTACAGAAGCATTTGGTGAATTTCGTACAGGTAAAACTCAATTAAGTCATACATTATGTGTAACTGCACAATTACCAAGTGAACAAGGAGGAGGATATGGTAAAGTTATATATATTGATACAGAAAATACATTTCGTCCAGAAAGAATAAAAGAAATATCAAAGAGATTTGAATTAGATGAAAATCAAACATTAGATAATATATTAGTTGCTCGTGCTTATACTGTTGATCATCTTAATCAATTATTAATGGCTGCTGCTAGTAAAATGTATGAAGATAATTATGCATTAATGATTGTTGATTCTATTATGGCACCTTTTAGAGTTGATTATACTGGAAGAGGTGAATTAAGTGAAAGACAACAAGTTTTAGGGAAAACACTTTCTAGACTTTTAAAAATTGCTGAACAATTTAATGTTGCTGTTTTTATGACTAATCAAGTTATGAGTGATCCTGGAGGTAATACTGCTTTTGCTTGTGATCCTAGAAAACCTGTTGGAGGAAATATTGTTGCTCATGCTAGTACTACTAGATTATATTTTAGAAAAGGAAAAGGGGAACAAAGAGTTTGTAAAATTTATGATTCACCACTTTTACCTGAAAGTGAATGTACTTTTTGTCTTGGAGATGGTGGAGTTTGTGACCCTAATGATTAAATTTTTTTTATTTTTTTTTTATTTTTAAATTTTTTTTTTGATTTATGTTAAGGATTTTTTTATGTTTAATTTAGTTATTTGTATAAATATATTATATTTTTTTTGTTTTTAAAAAAATTTATTTTTTTTAAATTTTTTTTTAAGGATTGTTATTTTCTTCTGAATTATCATCTATAATTAAATTATTTATATCTGTTATTGTCATTTCTTCAATTTTTGGAACTTTTTTTGTTTTTTCAGTATCATTATTTATTTTAATATCTTCTTCAATTAATTCATGTCGATCAATGTCTTTTTCACCTTCATCTGAACTTTCTTTTTCTTTTAAATTATTATTTTTTTCTCCTTCAGTTATAAAGAATATGTCATTATTATTATTATTATCATTATTATTTTCATTATTATTATTATTATTAATATTATTATTTTTTTCAATTAAATTATCATTTTCATACGAATTTAAAGGTATATTTATTTTTTTTCTTTTTTCTATTTTTTTAATTAACTCATCTTTTCTTATTTGATTTCCTTTATTTTGTAATAATTCTTGTTTTTTCATTATTTCTTCAGTTAATCTTTTTATTTCTTTTTCATTATCAATAACAATAGTTTTATAATCATTTTCTTCTTTTTTATATAATTCTTCTTCTTCTCTTATTTCATTATTTAATTTTATAATTTCTTCTTCATAATTAATTATTTTATTTTTATTATCTTTTCCTAAAGGACCATCGCCTTTAATTAAATTAATTCTTTCTTTAATTTTATTAATAGTAGAATTTAAATTTGAATATGTTAATCTTTGTTCTTTTAATTTTTCTTCATATTCTCTACTTTTCTTTTCAAGTTCTTTTAATTCTAATTTCATTGATTGAATTTTTTCTATTGCTTTATCCTCATTTGCAATATCAAATTTCATTGAAATATTATTTATTTCTTTTACTTGATTATTATAAATATTCACTAAAGATATTTTTTCTCTATTTAAATCTTCTATTTTATCATTTTCATGCTTTAATTTATTTTTTAAATCTTCTATTTTATTTATTCCTAAAATATTATCAATTTGAAAATTTTTTTTCTTTATTTCATCAGAATAATATTCTATTTTTTTATTTATTTCATCTAATTCACTATCTTTATCTTTTGAATAATATTGACTTGTATATTCTGCATTTATTAATCTTTTTGCATTCAAATTTTGATTTCGAAATTCAAATATTTTTTGTTTTATAAATTCAATTTGTGCTTTTAATTCTTTGTTTTTAGCTTGTAATTGTTCTTTCTTTCTAAATAATAAATAATTTTATTACAATTGAGCATTTTGATTTATCATTTAGAAAAAAATTTATTATATTTTTAATTAATTTATGTAAATAAAATTTATTTTCAAAAAACATATTTTTATATATCCAACTATAATTTATATATAATATATTATATATTTTAAATTAATGATTACTTCTTGAACGTAAATGTGAAGCATTACTTTTATTAATTTTTTTTAAATTGTTATTTTCAAAATCATTTCTATTTTTTACTTTATAATAAGCTTTAGATTTCTGAAAAGGAATATTTTCAAAATTGTCTCTTTTATTTTCCTTATTTAGTAAAGAATATGAATTTAAATTTGTAGGACTTTTATTACTTGTATATAAATTATTTTCTCTTGTTGTATTAATTTGATAAATAGATATAGGATGATATGTAGCAATTTGTCTTTGTAATGAAAGAGAATTTTTATTAACTTTTACATTTGTTTTATCTAAACTTTTAGAATGTATTTTTGAAGAATTTAATTTATTTGTTTTATCAGTATTTAAAATAATAGAAAAAGTTTTAACATCTTTTTCCTTATTTAATTTATCTGAATTTTTATCATTTATATAATTAGATGGAGTATTTGCTCTTATTCCATTATTTAATACTCTTTTAATTATATTTTTTTCTATTTTTGGATTTGAAATTATACTAGTATTATTATTTTTATATGAAATATATGATGTATTATTAGCCGATATCATACTATTATTACTATTTGTAATTGAATATTTTAATTTAGATTTATTTGTGCTTGGAATTTCTTTTATATTTCTTGCACTTAATATTTTACTTGTTTTAAAAGAATTATTTACTTTTTTTGATAAAAAGTTAGGTCTATTATTTTCTTTTAAAAATGAAATTTTTTGCATATATGGAATTTTATTTTTAGAAGTATTTTGTGAATTATTTGTTAATTTATTTTCCTTTGTATAATCATTTGTTGCTAAATTAGATTGAGTATTTTTTTTATCTAATTCAGTATTATTAATGTCTAATTGTGATGTAAATGATAATATTTTAGATAGGAAATTGAAAGTAAAATTATCATAATTTTCATTAATATTATTTTTATTTTTTAAACTTTGCATCATTAGATAAGAAGAATTTGTCATTGAAGAATCAGTTAATGAAGTCATATTTAAAGAATTAAATTCTTCTTGAAATCTTCTATGAAATTCTTTAAAAATCTCTTCTTTTAATTCATTTGATAATGAAATTAATTTCCCATGATTCATTAAGAAATCAATTAAATTATCATTTTTTATTTTCTTCCAATCAATATTATTGAATAAGTCAATTGAATTTTCAATATTATAAACATTTTTTCCATTTAACCAATTTAATATACAAATTAATTTTTGTTCTTCATTTTGAATATTTAATATATCATTTTTAAATATTAAATTTAATGCAGATCTTGGTAAAATTGATACTGAATTTAATGCATAATAATCTTTAAAATTATTTAATATTTGATATAAAATAGAAGGAAAAATATAATTTCTAGAAAAATATAGTTGTAATGAAATTTTTTCTTCACCTGTTTCATTGATAATATTATTTAAATACGTTCTAAAATTATTTAATTTAAATATTAAATATTTTGTTTTTGAAGAAGTAAAAATACAATTAAAATTCATTTTTGATTTGAAATCTATTTCTTTAATTTTAGACATTGATATAATACTAATTATATTATTTTTATCATTTAAATTAGGTTTTTTTTCTATACTATCATCTAAATCTTCTTCATCAATTATTTCCATTGCTAATTTAAAAGAATCATTATTACTATCAAAATAACTTATTAATCTAATTTTTACTCCTTCAATTATTGTATCTTCATTTTCTAATTTATCTTGATTTAAATTATTACAATGTATTGTTAATATTAATGTAGGTTCTGAATTATTTTGATTTAAATGAATTGATTCAAAATTCATTATTGCATTTTTCCTTTCATTTTCAAGTAATTCAAATAAATCATTATTTATATTTCTATTGTACATAATTAACCAAAATATTAATTTATTTTCCTCAGTATTTGAAGATGAATAAAATGATTTAAAATATCTATCAATTATTTCTTCAATTTTATCTTGTGATAATTTTAATAATTCTTCTTTTTTATTTAAAATAAAATATGGTAAATGTTTATTCAAATATAAAATACATTTCTCAATTAAGTTAATAAAAATATTTTTAACAATGTCATTATATATTAAATCAATATATATATTTATAATTTTCAAACAATTATCTTTATTAATTTGAGGTATTATATAATTTTTAACGAGAATTTCAATTATTTTTATATGTCGAAAAAAAATGCCTATTTTAAAAATTGTTTTAAGAGAATAAAAATCAATGCTTATATCAGTATTGTTTTCTTGATTTATTTCATTATTGAAATGTTTTATTAAATTGAAAAAAATTTCTAAACTTATTTTATCAATATTTTTTGGTAATATATAATATTTTTCTTTTTCTTCATAACAGTCTTTTATATTATTTAATAAAGGGTATAATGTAATTAATAGCTCATCATCAATTAATCCATAAATTTCTCCTTCTACTAAAAAATTAATTTTTGATTTATCATTAAAACTATTATCAGATGGATAAAAAATGTAATTTTTTTGCTTCTCATCTTCAAGATTTGTCATATTTTAATTTATTTTTTTTATTTAAAATGTAATATTATAAAAATTAAATTTCATTATATAATTAATTAAACAAATTGTATATATATTAATATATTAATAGAAAAAATTAATTCATCCAAATCATTTTTTATAAAATGAAATATTCTTCTTATTTAAAGTGTATTTATTATAATTTTTTTTATTTTAAATATCAAAAATTAAATAATAATCAGAGATAAAAAAATTAAATCATAACAAAATTTCATCTAGAGCTAATAAAATCATCATATAATTAATTTAACTAAAAAAATAATTCCACTAAATAATAAACCCCAATTAAAAAACATTTATGGTTCAATAAAAAATAACTTCAAAAAACAACCCATAAAAAAAATAAAAAAAATTAAAAAAACCTCAAAAAAAAAATAAAATAAAATAAAATAAAATAAAAAAAAAAAAAAAATAAAAATGTTAGAAACTTTAATATCCCAAACAGAGCAATTAGATCAAAACCCATATTTCTTTGGTTACATGGGAATAGCAAGTGCATTAGTCTTAGCAAACTTAGGAGCAGCCTATGGAACAGCAAAAAGTGGAGTTGGAATATGTACAATGGGAATCTTAAAACCAGATTTAATAATTCGTAGTGTAATTCCAGTAATTATGGCAGGAATTTTAGGAATTTATGGTTTAATTGTTGCTGTTATTTTACAAGGTAAAATTTCAAATAGTGGTAAAAATTATAGTTATAAACTTTCATTTTCTCATCTTTGTGCTGGTTTATGTTGTGGTGTTTCTAGTTTAGGTGCTGGTATTGCTATTGGTATTGGAGGTGATGCAGGAGTCAGGGCTCTTGGACAACAAGATAGAGTTTTTGTTGGAATGATGCTTATTCTTATTTTTGCTGAAGCTCTTGGACTTTATGGACTTATTGTTTCACTTATTTTAGGAGGATAAGTTTTTTATTTTGTTTTTTAGGTTTTATTTAAATGATATTTGATTATATTTTTTTTTGAAATATTTTATTTTTAATTATGTTTTTTTTTATTTTTTTTCTATGGTTTTTATATGAGATTAATAACTTTTTTTTTTGGATTTGAGTTTGAATTTTTTTTTATTTTTTATTTTTCGATTATTTATTTAAATGGATAAATGAGTTTTTTTATTATATTATTTAATAAGTATTTATAATGGAGAATTTTATTGAATTTATTAATAAAATAATACCTAAAAGAAAAAAAAAAATAATATTTAATAATAAAAAAAAAAATTAAATATTTTACAACATTCAATGAAATTATCAATTACTAAATCAAATATAAAAAAAAGCAAAAACAAACACCTTATTCTAGAAAAAAATAAATAAAAAGGCATATAAATAAAAATTAAAAATATCTATTTCAAAAAACAAAAATAATAATTCAAATAAAAAACTTAACTTTAATTGATAAAAAACTAATAATCAAATTCACCATTCTAAAAACAAATTAAAAAAACTATAAATATTCAAAAAAAAATATATAAACAAAAATTATGTCCAAAAATATAGCAAATTTCTGTTCAGGAGTTCACTTGATTATAATAAATCAGTAACATCTTATGAGAGACATGGATTTACAAAAGTTCATTCAAGTAAATAATAATGGACAACAAGTTGGATTTATGAAATGTGGAAATTTAATAATTGAAATTTATGATAAAGAAGGTGTGATATGAAAATTGGTGCTATTAATCATATTGCTGTTGATGTTCATGATATTGATGATTTATATTAAATTATTAAAGCTAAAGATTATACTTTTATTCAAGATAAAGTTACTTTCCTTGAATTTGGAAAAATGGTATTAAGTATTTTTCTATTGAAGGATATAATAAAGAAACTATTGAATTCTGTGAAAAATTGTAATCAAAAATGTTTTAGGTTTTTATTGGGTTTTGTTTTAAATTTTTAATAAGTTAAAGAAATTTTGGGTTACTAATTATTTTTAAAGAAATTTTTATTTGTTATTGGGTTTTATTTATTTTTATGAATTGAGTTTTAAATAGGTGTTTTTTTCGAATAAAAAACAACTTTTATTAATTTTTCATTGTTTACAAAAATTTAGTCATAAAAAAATTTTTAAAAAATAATTTAATAAATAAATAAAAAAAAAATAATAATTTAATATAAATAATCTCAAACCTCATCTTAAAAAAATAATATATAATTCCTATAACTTTCAAAAAAAATAAATTTTACTTTAATAAAAAAAAATGAAAACTGAAAACCAACATGTAAAAATATTTATATAACAAAAATAAAATATAGTCTGACTTAGAATTAGATGAAAACCAAAACCAAGATGTAGAATCAGAAAATGAAGAAGGGCAAAATAAAAATTTAATTTCAATAGACAATTGTGATTTTGAATCAAAAGGAAAAAGAATAAACTCACCTCGAACTTTAGAAGCATTATCAATATTAGGAATAAATGAAAAAGACTTATATAAATTATCATTTGAACAATTCAAAAATGAATTTCCAGAAATAAAAGAAAAACCAAAAGACCTTCAAAAATATCGTTATGAAAAATATGAAAATTTTAGAAATAAAACAATTGAAAAAGTTAAAGAAGAAAGACAAAATTTAATTGATAATCAAATTGATGAAAATGACAATTATGGAGATGGAGAAAAAAAAAAAGCAAAAATTGATCCTCAAATGGAAAAAATAATGAAAGAACAAAAAGCAATGATTGAGAAAATAAAAAATAAACAAAAAAAAGATATTCAAGGAATTATTGAAGCTCAATTACAAAAAGAAGTGTTAAAAAAAAATCAAGCTGATAAAGATAGAGAAAAAAGAGAAAGAGAAAGAGAAGCTGCTGAAGCTTTAAAAATTAAAAGAAAAAGAGAGAAGAAAGAGAAAGAAGAAAAAGAAAGAAAAATACAAGAAGCACTTGAGGCAAAAATTAAAGAACAAGAAGAATTAATTAAAAAAAAAGAAGAAGAAGAAAAATTATTATTAAAAGAACAAAAGGAAGAAGAAGCTAGAAAATTAAAAGAACAAATGAAAAAAAGAGAAAAAGAATTGAAAGAAATGGAAGAAAGGAAAAAAAAAATGGATGAAGCTTTAAAAAAAAGAGATGAAGAAATTAAAAAAAAAGAAAAAGAAAGAGAAGAATTTGAAAAAGAACTTAAAAAAGAGAAAGAAAAAAAAAATAAAGAAAGAAAGAAAATGTTAGAAAAACAAAGAGAAGAAGCTGAAAAAAGAATGGAAGAAAATAGAGAAAGACATATTCAACTTTTAGAAGATACAAGACAAAAATTAGAAGAAAAACAAAAAAATGCAGAACAAAAATTAGAAAGATTTTATGAAGAAAGAGAAAAAGCTTTAAAGCAACAAAGGAAGATAAATAAAAAAAAAAATGAAGAAATACAAAAAGTTTTAGAAGAAAAAGATAAAGAACATGAAGAAAAAAGAAAAAAATATTTTGAAAGACAATCAGAATTAGATAAACAAAGTGAAAAATTATTTAAATCAAAAGAAAAATTATCAATTAAAAAATTAAAAGAAATTGATAAAAAACAACTAAATACAGAAAAAAATAGAGCAGAATTAGCAAAAGAAGAAGAAAAAAGAAAAGAAGATATAATGAATAAAATGGATGAAATAGAAGAAAGATTAAAAGAAAAAAGAAAAGAAAATGAAAAGGAACTTTTAAAAAAACAAGAAGAATCAAAAGTAAAAGAATTTGAAAAAAATAAACAATTAGAAAGATTATCAAATAGACAAAAATATAAAAATAAAAAAAGAACAGAAGAATTAAAAGAAAAAGAAAAAAGACAAGAAGAATATCAAAGACAAAAGCAAAAAATGAAAGAAAAACAACAAGAAATGTCAGAAGATATTGCAAGACAAAAACAAGAAGTTATAACTAAATTTGATAAAATGATGAAACAAAATAAAGGAATTGAACCCGAAATGATTAAAGAATTATTCCCTGATGATGAAGAATTTTATAATCATGTAAAAGAAATAAAAGATAGAGAAAAAAAAATACAAGAAGAAGAATTAAAAGCTCAAGCTGAAGAAAGAAATAAAACAAGAAAAACTACAAGAAGAACTACTAGAAAAGTTACTAAAAAAAAATTAGAAGATGAAGAAAATGAAGAAATTGGTTATCAAGAAAATGAAGATATTGATGATAAGAATATTGAAAATAAAACTGTTGAACAAAAAGTTGAAGAATATAGAAAAAAATTACAAAATGAAATTGATAAACTTATTCAAGATAGTAAAGCAAAAGATGAAGAAAGGAAAAAAAAATATGATAGTGTTTCTAATGTGATTGAAAAAGAAAAAATTGAAAAAATAAATAAAGCTGAAAGATTAGCTGAAAAAGCTAAAATTGATACTTTGAAAGGTGCTATTGAACAAAAAGTTAAAGATTATGAAAATAGTTTGAAAAATGAGGCTTCTTAAAAAAATTTTTTTTTTGGTTTTTTTTGAAAGTTTAAAAAGATTTTTTGATTTTGTTTTAAAACATATTTATTATTCCTATTAAAACTTTTTAAAAAGTAAAACAAATTTTTATATTTTTAAAATTATTTGTTAAAAAATAAGATTATAAAAAGTATAATTCATAAGATTTATTTAAAATAAAAAATAAAAATAATAGTATTTCTAAATTTGATATTTTTATTCCAATATATTAAATAAACTTCCTTTATTTATGCATCTTTTTCAATTAGTTATCATTTTTATTATATAATTTTTTTTATTTATATTAAATGAATGAAAAAGATATTTAAATTAAATTATTTAATTTAAAAATTTTATAATTAATTTTAATATTTTTGATAAAAAATTAACTCATTTTGGTTAATTCTAATTTATAAACTTTCAACTTTTATCCAAAATATATTTAACTGAAAATATTGATAAAAATGATATTTTCAAAATTAATAAACTTATTTCAACTAAATATGATAAATTATAAAACAATAAAATATTTTTATAAAAAAATTATAAAAGTAAAATTTATAACAATTTATAATATAAAAATCAAAAAATAAAAAATTTTTCAATGAAATCTTAATTTCAAAAAATATAACTAAATAAGCAATAAAAACAACAATTTAAAAATCCAAAAAAAAAAAGACCAAAAAAATTAACTTCCATATTGATTTTGTAATCTATTAATATATTCATTAGTTTTATTCTTTAATTCTTTAGCTTTCTCAGCAGCTTTTAAAGTGAAATTAACAGCCATATCCTTTAATCTTTCACCAAAACTTTCTTGATAATTATCACTTGTTCCATAAACATCATCACTACTAATTGCTTGAGTATTTCCCATTGATTTAATTTTATTTTTTACAAATCTATCATTTGAATCATCATCTTCAAGGGCTGCATAATCTTCAGAAGAAATTGCTTTTTTATTTGCAAATTTTTTATTTACTTCTTCTTTTGACATTTTTATATTATATGAATTGTTTGAATATATTTTTTTTTCTCTGTTTCTTTCTTCTTCTTCTTTTTCATCATCATCTAAAAAATTATTTTTTGGTTTTTCTTCTTCTTCTTCTTTTTTATTATTAAAATCTGAGAAATTTATATTATTAAATGAATCAAAATCAAAATCAAAATCAACTTTTTTTATTTTATTTTTTTTACCTCCTTTACTTTCAATTTTTAAATTTTCAACTTTTTCTTTTTTATTAATTTCAAAATGAGTTGGTTGTTGAATTTGATTTTCTTTTTCTTTTTCAACTTCTTCTTTTTTATTAATATCATTTTCATTTAATTTATCATTATTTTCAATATTTGAATTTCCAAAATCCATATTATCTTTTTTTTTATTATTTTCATTTTCTAAAGTTTCACTTTTATTTTCCATATACATATTTGGATTTTTTTCTAAATCTTCCTTAACTTTTTCACTAATATCTTTTCTATATTTTAAAACTAAATCATTATTATAATCATAAAAACTACCAACTTTAGGAATTCCCATTTCTGTAAATTTTTCTTTAGCATAATCATTTCCAGTAATTTCTAAACTTCTTAATTGTTTTCTTGTCCATTTATCTAAATCAACACTTCTAACAAATGAAATATGTGTACCATAACTTCTATGTCTCCCTGTACATTCATAACATATTACTATTCCCAAATATGGTGATGACCATTTTGGACCTTTTGATCCACAGTCAAAACATATTTGATTTGATGGTTTTGATAATATTTTTCCTAAGTATAAATCACGTATTTCGTTTGGGATATTTTCTGACATTTATATTTTTTGAATGAAAATATATAATGTTTTTTTTTTTTTTATGTATTTTTTTTTGGATTTTTTAATTTTTTTATTTTTATTTTTTTTTATTTTTGCTTCTTTTTATTAATTTTTTTTAATATGAATGATGATGATAAATTTGAAGAAAATTTAAACGATATTGAACCAATTAAAACTCAATATAGTGTATTTAATAAGAGATATAATTCTTTTTTTAAAATAAAAAATCTTGATAAATTGAAACGAAATATAGATAGAAAAAAAAAAACTTTTGATTTTTTTTCTTTATCAAATAATGAAAATACAGAATTTAAAACTCCGCAAAATAATTATATTAATTATAAAAAATTAATTCCATTGAATCATGATTTAACAGAAATTAATAATTCATTTCTTAAAAAGTTTAATAATGAAATTGAAATGGTCAAACAAAAAATGGATAAAATTGAAAAAAAAAATAATAATGAAATGAAAAAAAAAAAGTCAAAATCATTTAGTATAGACCAATTAAGAAATCAAATAATTGGAGATCCAGGAAGATATAATCCAAATTATAATTCAATATATAAAAAACCATATTATCCTTTTTTTAGAAAATCAACAATATCTTATTTTGACCAATTTAAAATAAATAAAAAAAATAAAAAGAAAAAAATAAAAAGTTTATCAAACTCTCTTGAAATTGTTAAAAAAAATACAAAATATTATGTATCTAAACATTTAAATAAAAGTATGGATGATTTACATGATTGTGAAATAAATATAAAAAATAAATATGATAAAGAAAAAATAAAATCTACAAAAGTTTTTTTTGAAAAAATGAATTCACATTTAAAAAAAAAAAAAATCTTTTTTTATATAATAATAAAACTGATTTAGAAAATTCATTTAATAAAATTATAAATAGAAATTCTATAAATTCAAAAAAAAAAAATAGTTCATCTATTATAAATTTTAATAAAATGAAAGAAAGAAAATATAAAATTATTAGTTCATATGGGAATAATTTTAATTTTTATTCTCCAAATTATGAACCTATTTTTCCTCATATTCCATCTATTAAAATGGAAAATGAAATTTCTTTTCAAAATTTAAAGCAATATTTATCTAATAAAATAATGCGAAATTATAAATTCTATTCTAATGAATTTTTAGATATGAAATTAAATAAATAGTTTATTTCTATTAAATAGAATATTATATTTAAAATATTTGTAATGGTAAAAATTTTTATATTATAAGAATTAGTTAGTTGTAAGAATTTTATATTTTTTTTTATTTACATATTTTAAATTTTATATTATTTTATTAAAAAAGCATATAATTTTTAATTATCTAAAATTTGTTTTATAACCATTAATCTGTCTTTCATCTTTTCTAAAGTATCATTTGTTTTACATTTTTCTTTTAATTTTCCTTCAAGTCTTTTAATATATTCATTAACATTTTTCTTTTTCATTTCTTCTACAGCTTTTTTATCATTAGATAAAACTAAAAATATATCAATAATTAAATCGTTAATAATTTCCTTTTCTTCATCATTTAATTCATCAACTTTAAAATTTTCAAAGTAAATATTATCAATTTCTTCAACTCCTAATTTAGTATTTTTTTCTTGATTAATATCGCAAATTAATTTAATTAAAAATATATATAAAATTGAATCTTTTTCAAGTAACAAATCAATATATTTTTCATATTCAAAAGCACAATTTCTAATTAATCTTAAAATATTTGTAATTTTCATATTATTCATTTTATCAAAGAGAATTAAAAATATTTTAAAGATATTATTTGATAAAATTAATTCTCTTCCTTCTTTTAAACAAGAAACATTTGAAATAATAGCAGAACAAAAATTAAAAGAATTATGATGGATAAATTCAAAAAATTTATCAAGTAATTTAAAAAAAATTACTCCATGAGATTTCTCATTTGGATAATGTAAATCAAGAATATATTTTTGTCCATTTTCATATGAAGTTAAATTAGCAAGAAACATAAAATATAAATTTAAATAAGTTTCATTTTCAAATCCATGTGGGTCAGTAATTTTTGAACTATTAATAACATATTTTTCAAATTCAAAATTAACATTAAATTCTTGTCCATTTTTTAATATTGGATTATTATCTAAAGAATCTAAAATTAAATCATCTACATTATCATAAGTTTTTTCTTCTTTATTTAATTCTGTTTTTATTAAATGGAAAACAATACTTAAAATTCTATGAAAAGTATTAATTTTTAAAAAAGAATCTAAAAATTTTTCATTAGTTGATAAATTAATTAATATTTGAATTATAATGTCTTTTTCTTTTATATCTTCATTTTCAACTAATCTAATCATTACTTTTGGTAATTCTATCTCAATAAATATATCAGTTAATTCTTTTGATTCAATTAAACCTAATATAATTTCTAATGCTTGTTTTCTTGCAGCAGGAGACTTTAAACATTCTATAATTGCCTTTATTTGATTTGTATAAACTAATTTTTGATTTTGTGTATTATTTTCCATTTAATATAAATAATTTTTTTATTTTTTATTATTAATTTTTATTATTATTTAATTTATGGAATCAGTAGTTAATGATAATCAAAATATTAATAATGAAATTGATTTAAATGATTATTCTGATGATTATTTAATTCAAATAATTTCTATTGCTTTTACTTATTATAATCCTAATAAAGAAAAAGAAGAATTTGAAAGTACTGTTGAAAATTTAATCTCTTCATATTCTGAAAATTATAAACCAATTCAAATTAAATCTAATTTAAAATTTTTTATTGATTTTATAGGAAAATATGCTAACTCTGATATTAAATTTATTGAAAGTTCACTTCAAAAAATTAATATGAAATCTGAATTCAGAGAACAATTTATTAAAATGTTAATGAATTATAATGATAATGTTGAAAATATGAAAAATGCTATGATTGAAAAAATTACTAATAATAGAATGATTGATTTCAATTATTCATTTAAAGTAAAATTTGTTGATAGTACTAGTCAAAAAGTAGATTTTATTATTTCTCTTTATTTTAAATTTTATGATGATAATGAACAAATTCAAACAATTGATTTAGATTTATCTATAAATCAATTTTATTATATTTTTGAAGAATTACAGAAAATAGATACATTAATTAAAACATTAATATAAAAAACACAAAATTATATTTAAAACGATTAAATATGAAAAAAACAAAAAATATTAATAAATAATTTTATAAATAAATAAAACCTAAGAAAACAAAAAAAAACAGAATACATAAAAAAATACAAAATAAAAAACAAACTAAAAATGAAAAAAAAACCTATTATTCCTTTTTTTTCTTCGTTTTTTCCCTTTTATCCTTCCTTTTTTTTTTCCTGTTATCAACATTTTCCTCATCATTATCATCTTTTAAATAAAATTCAGGAATATTAGGAAAAAAAAGATCTAACCACACAATATACTCAGCCATATAATAAGGAATAATTTTTCCAACCCAATAACCTTCTTCAATTTTAACTTGAGGACATTCAATCCAAATATCTTCAGGATCTGTTTTTTTAGGAGGTGACCAATACCAAGCGTCTTCTGTACGATAAAAATAAAAAAAAGCAAAAATATCATTTGTTTCTATATAATAAACCATATCTTTATATTGAGTCATATTTACAAATATATTTTCACATGATAATGGAGTGTAAATTTGATTTTTTATACTTAAATAAAATGTTGTTTCATTTTTTGTTACTTTTGGTGGAGTGAAATTTTTTGGTATTTTATCTTTAAATTTTTTATCAAATTTTCTCATCATTATTAAATATTCATCTATTAAAAATTGATTTCTTTCTAAACATTGTTTTAAATATTTTTCATTTCTTTTTCTTGAGTAAATACTATTTTTTTCATAGTCTGTTAATGTGTAGTTTATTTTTCTTAATGATGTGTATAATTCAGTTAAATTTTCTTCAAATAATTTTCTTTTTGTTGTATTTGGATAAAAGTGATTTGATATTATTTCTATTGTTTTTCTATATCTTGCAAATATTTTACAATATTCTTCTGTTTCTAATGAGTCTTGTAAAATATCTCTTGTCCATTTTTCTAAATGTTCTGTGTATTTTGCTAATCTTCCTATTGTTGATTCTATATATTCCATTAGGTTTTAAAATTTTTTTTTTAAATTTTTTTTATATTATTAATAAGAATATATAATTCATAATAATTAAGTTTTGTTTTATTTTTTAAAGTATTTTAATTTGAGAATTTTATTTTTGAGGAAGTTGTTTTTTTATTTAGGATTCATCTTTTTTTTCTTCATTAGTTTCATCTTTTTTTTCTATTTTATTATCTTCTTTATTTTCTTCTTTAGTTTCATCTTTTTTTTCTAGTTTATTATCTTCTTTATTTTCTTCATTATTTAATTCTGTTTTCTCATCTTTATTTAAATCTTTATTTACATCTATTTTCTCTTCTTTATTTTGTTCTTCTTGTTTAATATCATTTTCTTTTTCTTTTTCTTCTTCATTTTCAACTTCATAATTTTTAATTTCTTTAACTAATTCACTATTTTTAATTTCTTTTTGTAATTTAATTAATTTTTTATAATCCATAGCTCTTCTGTCATTAATAAAATTCTCAACTTCTAATTTATTAAAAGGAATTTTTAATCCTAAAAACTGAATAAAATTATTAATTGTATCTCCATTAGTATTTTCAATATCAACAGGTAAAATTTTTCTTGATCTTTCTGTAAATCTTGAAAAAATAGAAAGATAAGTAATTGCAAGTATAAAATCATCAAAATCTAAAAAAGATTGATTTTCTCTTTCTTTTAATTTTTCGTTTGAAATTTTTTTAAAAATCCATTTCATTTGCTCAATTGATACTAATAAATTTAATACTGAAAAATTAAGTAAAAATTCTTTAAAATCATTTTCTCTTATTGATGCATTTGTATAAAATGATATTTTTTTAAATCCTATTTGAGAATATATTTTATAAATACATTCTAAATGTGGTTTATATTTTTCTATTATATTTTTTATATCTTCTCTTTCAATTAATTCTTTTATTGTTGTATTTAATCTTTTTTCAAACTCAAAATACTCTTTTAAATCTTTTAATTCTTTTTCTTTTTTTGGGTCTTTTTTTTTCTTTTTTTCTTTTATTTTTTCAAGTAATTTTTCATCATTATATTCTTGTAATTCTTTTTGTTTATTTAATAAATCTCTTTTTTTCTTTAAATTAATAAATTGATTTTCTAATTTTTTATTTTGTTGATGGAAAAATTCTTTATATTCTTTTAATTCTTTTTGATGTTCTTCATATTTTTGTTTTAATTCTTTTTCCTTTTCTTTTTTTTTATTTTCTACTTTTTCTTCTTCATTTTTTTTTCTTTTTTCTTCAATTTGTTCAAACTTCTTTTTTATCATTTCAAATTCTTTTATTTTTTCTTTTCTTATTTTCTTTTGTTCATTTATTTCTTCTTTTTTCTTTTGTGCTTTAATTTTTTTATTTTCTTCTATTAATAATTTAAGTTCATCACTCCTTTTTTTTCTATCAATTTCTTTATTATTATCACTTTTTAAAATTTTTTTCACAAAATTGTAATTTGATTTTTGAATGGAATTAATAATTTTTTTTCCTTCTTTATCTTTTCCTTTACATAATTCACTTAATTGCTCTTCTAAAATATCAGCAACTTCAATTCCTTCTTTTTTATAATTATCATTTAAATTAACATATGATAAAGTCAAATCGATACTCCATTTATGTAATTTTAAAGGATCAATTTCAATATCTTCTTTATTATTAATTTGTACATAAGATTCAATTGAAGTTGAATCAAAAATATCATAAATAATCTCATTTAATATTTCATAACAAATATATTTATTTTCACCAATTGAATTTATTATCAAATTTGGTAATTGTTTATTATATTCAATTCTTTCTTTTTTTATTATTTTAAATCCAGGTGGCAAATTAAATTTTTGTTTAAGTCTTCTTTTTTTATTAATTAAATTAATAACAGGTTTAAATTTATCATATAAATTAACAATAATATCTGATTGTACTGCTAATGATAATCTTTCTAAAAATAATCCATAACATTGACTTATTGTTAAAGTTGGTCTTGTTTTATGATAAATTAAATGTGCTAATTTTACATTTATTTTTTTAAAAAAATCTAAATCTAATTCTCCATTTTGTAATAATTTTATTTTTTTTTTAATATTTAAATCAATATCATTTAAATAATCTAAATTTGATAATTTGTAATGTTCAATTTCAACTTCTTTTAAATATTCATTTAATAAATCTTTAATTGTTAAATTTAATTCATCTAAATTAATTCTATATTTATTATATCCTCTATCTCTAAACATCCTTAATAAATTTGTTTTTGAAATAGCTTGTCTTTTTTCATTAAAATAAGTTCTATAATAAAAAATAATATTTTTTTTATATTGAATATTAAAACCATCAATTGCTTTTAATTCTCTATTTTCTTCATCTTGTAAATCAATAGGATTTGATAAAGTATCACTTATATCATTTCTAAAATAACAACTTTTTGCTCTTACTAATTTACTATCTTTTATTATTGTTCCTTCTGGATAAATTAATTGTTGAATTGATTTTATTTTTTCTAATTTATTAATATCATTTTCTAAATTTTTAATTTGAATTTTTTTCTCAGGAAAAATTACTCTTCCATGTTTAATAAATATATCATCTATTTTTTGATTTTCATCAATTTCAGTTAATTTATTAATTAACATTTTCTTTTTTTTTATATTTTCAGAAGCTTCAGTAAATATATTATTCATATTTAAATTTTTATTTATAATATTTCCAGCACTATTATTATTTGTAGTTTCATTTAATTTCTTTTTCATTTCTTTTTTCTTTTCTTCTTCTTTTTTTTTCTTACTTTTTTCACTTAATTCATTTAATAATTTTTGATTTTTTGAAACTGGACTTTTATTATCTTCTTTTAATTTTTTTTCAGCTTCTTTTTTTAATGAAATTACAATAGGCTCATATTTAATTCTATTTTCTTCTTCTAAATTTAATAGAACATCATCATGATCATTATAAACCCATAATAAACTTAATAATCCACTTGAATATTTCTTTTTATTTTTACGATATGTTTTAATTGATTCGATTATATTTTTATGCACGTTTTCATTTACTTTTTCAAAATCTTCATTTATAATATCATATGAAGTTTCTAATATTGAAGGATCTTCTTCTTCTTTTTTTATATTTGCAATAAATAACTTTAAAGTATTTGAAATATAATCTGAAAATATTTTTGATATTTCAATGATTTCAACTTCATTACATAAATTATTTATTATTTCCTTTTCAAATATTATTGCTAAAATTAAATTTGCTAATTTTTTAAAATGATTATTTTTTAATGTTATTTTTAATATGAATTTAATTATATTTATTAACATTCTACCATTTAATCTTGGATGTTCTATTAATTTTATTAAAAATAATAAATCACAAAGTGAATAATTTTCACTGTTAAATAATTTTTTAATATAAGGTTCTATAAAAATATCTATTGGAACTGTTTGATGATCATTTAAAAATCTCTCAAAATTAAATAAAATAAATTCTCTTTTAATCTCATTATCAAAGTTTTCAATAAATAAATTTACCATATATTTATATAAAATAGGTGCATATTCAATTCTAAATTCACCAAATCTTTCCATTAAACTAAAAATTTGAGCAATTGCAGTTGAAAAAATATTTTCTTTTTCACTTCTAATATTATTATTAAAATATTCTAAAATTTTATCAGTAATATTATTATCTAAAGGATAAAAATAAAAAAATGCATCTCCTAAAATAGAACTACTATATGATATATCATCACTTTCATTAAAACATATTTCAAATAAAAAATCTTGTAAATTTTGAAAAAAATAATCATTTACATCTTTCAAAATAGGTAAAATTGAGGAAAAAAATTCAAAAATATTTTTTTTTTCATTATTATTTAATAATTTTTTTCTTAATTGATTAAAAAAATCATCGATATTATCTTTAATATGAAAAAATAAAGAATTAATTAAATCTAAACGTAAATTTTCATGTTTTAAAATAGCAAAAATAAAAGAATCAATTCCTTCTTTATTTAACCAAGCCCAATCGCAATTAAAATTTTCTTGAATTTTATTCAAAATTTTACAACAATTTAAAACAACATTTTCATCTTTACTACATAAAGCAGTCCCAATTATAGCATAACTTATATTAATACCATCATCATATAATTTTAATAAATTAAATAAAGTCTTAATATTAAAATCTAAATCATTTAACCAATTATTTACTTCTTCAAAACTTCCTTTTGTTCCTTTATTACACAAAATTGATAAATATTTTCTATTATTAGTAATTAAAGCTACAGATTGTCTTGGTTCTAAATTAAAATTTTTACAAAATGAAACAATAAAAAATTCAAGTAATGTATTACATAATTCATAATTTTTATTAGGATTTAATTCATTAATATTAATAGATTCAATATTATTTTTATTTGATTTTTTACTAATTGATGATAAAGTTTTATAATTTTTAATTTTTTCTTCATTTAAATTTTTTTCTATAAATTCATTAGGATCAAATGAATGATTTTCTAATTGAGTATGTTTTAATACTTCATTATGTAATTCATATATTTCATTTAAAACTTGAATTAAAACTTTTTTATCACCTTCACTAATTTTATTAATTATCTCATCTTCATAATTTAATCCAAAATGACTTAAAGATTCTTGTATTAAATGCCAATTTGTATATTTTATTGAATTTGAAATATATTCTTCTTCTTCATCTATTTCTTTCATTTCATTTATATTTTCAAGATAATTTAATGATAAATTATAGAATTGATTATATGCATCTTGTAAAGATTTTAATATTGTATCCATATATTTCCCTCCTGATAAAAGTTCTAATGTTCTTTCATCAATATAAAATTTATCTGAAGTTGCTAATTCAGATTCAAATGATTTAAAAGGATCAATTACTTTTTGACTTGATAGCCATGCATAAAGTTCTGGTGTAACTTCCATTTTTTTTATTTTTTTCTCTTTTTGATAATTATTTCAGTTTTATTTATAAAAGTTTTTTTTATTTTTTGTTTTTCAAGTTTTTTATATGAAATATCTATACTGAAATTGAAATATTTATTTTATTAATTGTTTAGTAATAACTAAAAGGACACTTTTATGATATGAATGTTTATTTTATAATTTTATTGTTATACAAAAATTTAAAAAATTATTTATATTATTTATTTTTTAAATTTATATTTAATAAAAAATGAAAAATGGAAAAAAATTAAAATTCAAATAAAATATCAAATGGAAAATTAAAGAAATGGGGATTGGGGATTGGGGATTGGGCCCAATCCCCAATCCCCATATGAATTATAATT
>JAEEGK010002753.1_pt1 | contig 44132 bp, 43 predicted proteins | sample 8958771 | NCBI WGS metagenome assembly JAEEGK01 (sample SAMN16246547, study PRJNA631951) | gut metagenome | biome: gut microbiome; feature: rumen; material: SC-attached | host: Bos | place: Iran: Karaj | collected 2018-10
GAGCAATTGCGTGTCGATGCAGTGGACGAATCGATGGAATATGTGTTACAGTTCCCGTTGGCCTCTATCACAGCCCCTGTGATGATTGACAACATCTTCTACGACTTCAACAAAGCCACCCTGCGCCCCGAATCTACCGAGTCATTGGACAAACTGGTGGCGCTATTGAAGGAGAATCCCAACGTGGCTATAGAACTCAGCGCCCACTGTGACTACAAGGGACCTGCTGAATATAACAAACTGCTGAGTCAGCGACGTGCTGAAACCGTTGTTCAGTATTTGGTGGAGCACGGCATCGAGGCTGATCGTCTGACCCCTATGGGCTATGGCAAGGAGAAGCCTAAGACTATTCGTAAGAAGTTGACAGAGAAATACCCCTTCTTGAAAGAAAACGACGTCTTGACGGAAGAATTCATCAAGACGCTGGAGAATGAGGAACAGCAGGAGCAATGCAACCAGCTGAACCGTCGTACAGAATTTATTGTGCTGAGAACTACTTACGGGCTAACTCAGAAGAAATAACCTCACCAGTACCCACAAACAAGAGTCCGAAGACCACTGAGAACAGCATCATCAGGTTGATGCTGAACGACTGTGTAGCCATGGTGCGCACCATCACCTCGAACTGCACAATCAGCAATTCCCAACCATGGAATACCACAAACAGTACTGCGAAGACGGAGACACAGAAAATGGTCCACAACTTTGAGAACCTGCTCAGCCAAGCACGCTGAGAGGCGACGGGCAGACTCTGCATCACACGTTCCGTGAAGCCGTTGTCTTCTATTTGCTGATTGGCTGCCTCGCTGAAAAACTGCTGAAGCAAACGCTCGTTATCATTTATCATATCCATTCTGTCTTAAATACGTTGCTAATTTCTCCTTGCCTCTTGACAGGTGCGACTTCACCGTGCCATCCTTGAGACCTGTTATCTTGGCGATGCCTGCAATATCGTAACCATCGATGAGTTGCAGGGTGATACAGGTACGTTCGTCAGGCTTCAGGAGTGCCAAAGCTGCGTAGAGGTCCATCTTTAACGACGAATTATCGCTGCTTCCTCCTCGCTGAGGGACTACATCGACATCCTCCGTCTGATGATTACTACGCGTATAATCATAGAACACGTTATAGGCAATACGCATCAGCCACGTCTGAAACGACGCCAAGCCCTTGAAAGAGCGGATATTAGTGTATGCCTTGACAAACGTGTCTTGTGCCAAGTCGTCACTCAACTGACTATCTCCCAGCGTCTGGCTCAGAAAGAATCTGCGCACAGGTGACTGGTATCGGCGTACGAGCTCGTCGAAAGCCCGTTTATTGCCGAATACCGCCACCTGCGCTACGAGAGAGATATCTGTTGTCATTGACATTTTTTCTTATTACAATTGAGTCTTAGCGGGAATGATGATCCACGCCACAATGTAGAAGGGAATACCTGCGAAGGCTGTAAACAGCGTCAGAGCTGCATAGCCCAAGCGAACTGCCACTGGATCAAAGTCCATATACTCTGCGAATCCTGCGCATACGCCGCCAAATACGCGGTCGTTGCTACGTTGTAATTTCTTAGTCATAATTATTCTGTGTTAAATCGTTATCTCTATCACGTTTCTTCTGTGAAGTCTTACCTGCAAACACCTTACCAAGTCCGATGCAGAACACCAGTGCACCAATGCCAAAGCCAACCTGACCTGCCGCATATCCCAGGAAAATCATCAGACCGACACCTACGAAACACTGGCGCATACCCTTCTGATACTCTTCGTCGGCATCTGCAGACCTCTCGTTCAGCAACTGGTCAGGAATGGGCTGTCCCTGCTGCATGGCCATCTGTGCCAGACGCATCTTCTCCTTGCGGTTCTTGTTGATGAAGTAGAACAGCGCAATGATGATGAATACGGGAGCCAAGACGAAGAGGATGAACAGGACGCACAGCACGAAGAACATACCTGCGATATCTTTGCCTCTCATGTCGCTAAAGGCATTGTGAATGATGCTACCAAAGTCGTCATCGTCCATCTCGTAGGTTGTCGTATTCGAACTCCAGGGGGACGTTGAGGTGGTAACGCTCACTTTCGTCTTATGCTTCACCGTCGTATCAGCACTTGTGGTGTCAGAGAACGCCTCGATAGCGTCATTTTTAGTTGTGTCCACCTGCTCCTTACGTGGCGTATGACGATGCTTCTGTCCTGCTGCCTGCATACCCATATTGAGCGTGAGCAGCAATACCATTGTAAATAATACCTTCTTCATAGTTGTTTTGTTATTTATCATTTTACATTAATCACAGTTCTCTCTTTATTGACCCGCAAGTCGTCAGTATGCATATCACCAGAACCACGCACATTCGACTTGTAGTTCTGAATGCTGCCCGTCAGCGTGATATCGCCAGAGCCTGTCAGATGTGATTCAACGGCACCACTATCATCGAAGTGAACCTTGACATCACCTGAGCCTACCAACTCTACTGTAGAGCGTAACGTCTTCACGTTCTTGAGTTCCACATCTCCTGAACCTACCAGCGAGACATTGACCTGATCGCAGATGATGTCGTCGAACTGGATGTCGCCAGAGCCTTTCAGAGAGATATCCAAATTGTCTGTATCCAACAGATTGACACAGTCAAAATCACCAGAGCCTTTCAACTCGATGCCGATGAAATCGGGAGAGCTGACATATACCGTCACGTCATCACTATTCGTCACACCGATATTGAGGAACTTGTTGCTACCCTTCATATTAACCACCAGTTTGTTGCCTTCCACACGGGTTTGCACATCCTTGATGACTTCTACGGGAGCCTTTACCAATACAGAGAACGAATCTGCCTGAGTGTACTTCACGTCTAACGAGCCCAGCAGTTCGATGCGCTCAAAGCCCGTTAGCGAACGAGACTCCTCTGCCAATGCCTCCGTTTTTGAATAATTAACTCTCAACCCGTGACATGAACAAGACGTCAGCATGCCAAGTGCCGCAAGAGCCACAACTGATAAAATCACCTTTTTCATACTTTCGTTTTTTAATTCTTTTGTCTGTTAGACGTTATAATTTCCAAATTAGTTGCAAAGGTACACATTTTTTTTCGTACCTTTGCATCGGAATGAATAATTTGCCAGTCGAATTCACAGAAAAAACACGCCAGCTGATGGGCGATGAACGCTTCGAGCGATACCTGAAATCGTTTGAAGAGGACACTCCTGTCAGCATTCGGCTGAACCCAAAGAAGATGTCTGAAACTGGTGGGCAGAGGTTTGAGGTCATTGACGGTGAGCCAGTGGCTTGGTGCCGCGAGGGCTATTACCTGAAGCAGCGTCCAAATTTCACCTACGACCCATTGTTCCATGCTGGTTGCTACTACGTGCAGGAAGCGGCATCTATGTTTCTTGACGAGGTGTTGAGACAAATGCATAACGCATACGCCAGCCATCAGCCATTAGCCATCAGACCTCTTACTGCCCTTGACCTCTGTGCTGCTCCTGGTGGCAAGTCCACCCTACTCCGCTCAGCCCTACCAGCGGATTGTGTGCTCTACTCCAACGAGCCCATTCGCAATCGCGCCAACATCCTTCTGGAGAATGTAACAAAGTGGGGCTACGAGAATCACATCGTCACCAACTGTTATCCGCGCGACTATCGCGCGGCGAAGATGAAGTTCGACCTCATTCTGTGTGACGTGCCATGTTCAGGCGAAGGTATGTTTCGCAAGGACGAGGCCACCATTCGTGAATGGAGTCCACAGAACATTGAGAAGTGCTGGCAACTGCAACGCGAGATTGTCAGCGATGCATGGGCTTGTCTGAACGATGGGGGCCTATTAATATATAGTACGTGTACATTTAATATAAAGGAAAACGAGGAGAACATCCGCTGGATGCTCAGCGAGTTCGACGATGCCAAAGTGGTACGTATCGAGACAAAGCCAGAATGGAATATCACTGGATCGTTGCTTGACGGCTTCGATGAACCCGTCTACCGTTTCATCCCCGGTATCTCACGTGGCGAAGGTCTCTTCGTTTGCGTGCTCCGCAAAAACGGGGTTCTTGCTCATCCTCAACGAGATTACGGCTCGTCGCCAACGAGATTACGGCTCGTCGCCAACGAGATTACGGCTCGTCATGACAAGGCAGTAACGGGCATTGACCTTTCCTACCAAGAAGCCATGAAGTTCCTGCGGGGTGAGACATTGACATTCTCCCCCAATACTCCACGAGGCATCGTGGAAGTCTGCTTCAAAGGTCACCCCTTAGGCACCATGAAGAATATCGGGACACGGGCTAACAACCTGTACCCCAAGGAATGGAGAATCAAGACAACACATATACCTACTGAATACGAACCAATATTACAACAGATATGAAACAATATTTAGACATACTGAACCGCATCCTTACGGAAGGAACGGAAAAGGGCGACCGTACAGGCACGGGCACCATCAGCATTTTTGGTACACAGAGCCGTTATCGTCTGGAAGACGGTTTCCCGCTTTTGACGACGAAGAAGCTGCACCTGAAGTCTATCATCTACGAACTGCTGTGGTTCCTGAATGGCGACACCAACGTGAAGTACCTGCAAGAACATGGTGTACGCATCTGGAATGAGTGGGCCGACGAGAACGGAGAACTGGGTCCCGTCTATGGACACCAATGGCGTTCGTGGCCCGACTACAACGGAGGCGTGATAGACCAGATACAGTACGTAGTGGACCAGTTGAAGACCAATCCCAACTCACGTCGTATGATTGTCTCTGCGTGGAACGTCGCTGAGGTCAACAAGATGGCCCTGCCCCCATGTCACACCATCTTCCAGTTCTATGTGGCTGGTGACCGTCTATCGCTGCAACTCTACCAGCGCTCAGCAGATACCTTCTTAGGCGTACCCTTCAACATTGCTTCGTATGCATTGCTGCTACAGATGATGGCACAGGTCACAGGTTTCAAACCTGGCGACTTCATTCATACGACAGGCGATACGCACCTCTATCTGAACCATATTGAGCAAGCCAAACTCCAGCTAAGCCGTGAACCTCGCCCATTGCCCACTATGAAGATTAATCCTGACGTCAAGAGCATCTTCGACTTCCATTATGAGGATTTCGAACTCGTTGGTTACGACCCACATCCACATATTAAGGCAGAAGTCTCTGTCTGATGACAATTGACAATTGATAATTGATAATTATGATTTCAATCATTGCTGCAGTGGCGAAGAATCGTGCCATTGGATTCGAGAATAAGCTGATATACTGGCTGCCCAACGACCTGAAACGTTTTAAGGCATTGACGACTGGGCATACGATTATCATGGGGCGTAAGACGTTTGAGTCATTGCCCAAAGGAGCACTACCCAATCGTAGGAATGTCGTGTTGTCACGAACAACCAAAGAATTGCCCAGTTGTGACGTCTACCCCACCCTTGAAGCTGCCTTACAAAGTTGCAAGGCTGACGAGGATGTGTATATCATTGGTGGTGCACGTGTCTATGAGCAAGCCATCAGCATGGCAGACCGCCTCTGTCTGACAGAGGTTGACGACACGCCTGCAGAGGCTGATGCCTTCTTTCCTGACTATAGCGACTGGCGCATTGAAAGTAAAGAAGAGCACGAGAAAGACGAGAAGCACGCCTTTAATTATGCCTTTGTGGATTATTTGAAGAGGTAGCCGAATAGTTGATGTTCAAGGCCCCTGCTCTGCGCAAAGCCTGCTTTACATCGTTGATGACACCCATCTCCGTATCCCTATCGGCACGGATGCTGATGGTCATGTGCTGGCGTTCATCTTCTGACATTTTTTCGCGTTCCTTCTTGATTTCCTCAGGAATCTGGGCTACCGTTACATAGCGGTCGTTCAGTTGGATACGCGTCTCGTCGCCAACCACATGACCTTGTGCGTCTACAGGCTTACCAATAAACAGATAAACCAAACCAGCCTTGCGTCCTTTCTCCACTTCCGTTCCCTGTGGCACCTCATAGCGTACCTTAGGCGTTACTTCGCGCATGTGGGTGACTATCATAAAGAAGAAGAGCACCGTAAAAATCAAGTCGGGCAGAGCTGCCAAGTTCAAGCCTGGCACCTCACGATTTCGTGTTGTTTTGAATCTGCTCATCCTTCTTACCTCCAACTTCTTACATCCCACATCTTACATCATACATCATACATCTATTTCACCCCTTCCGAAATACGTTGCGGATAGCGTGCCCTGATGGCATCACGTTCTGCCTCAGAACACTGGGCAAACGAATGTCCATACTGTTGTCGCGCCATTTTTTCACGCAGTTGTCGATAAGCCCTCACAATGGCGTTCTGCATCTCGAAATAGGCGTTATAGCTGGTGGTGCTGGCGGTTTCTACAGCTATCACGTGCTGGTCTGTCTGACGCGAAGCGACAAACGACTCCACCTGTTGCTGGAGTTCCTCATGTGTCACCACCTTGTCGTCACAATACAGCACGTCGTTGGCATCAATCTTTATCTCCAGCACATTGCTGCGATTGATGTCGCGCTGTTCTTGTTGCTGTTCGTCCAAAGGCGACAATTTACGTCCCAGTCCCTTGTCAGTATCCATTGACGAAGTGACCAGAAAGAACACCAGTAACATAAACGATATGTCGGCTGTCGACGTGGTGTTGAGTTCAGGAACATCCCTATGCTTCCACCTAAACATCATACCCACCCCCGGCCCCTCCCGAACGGGAGGGGAGTTACATCAGACATCAGACATCTTACATCATACCTCATACATCTTACCTCCTATTGTTCAACCAGTACGAACGCACCGCAGATACGATGGTAGCTATGACTGCCACTCCCACGACGATATACATCAGCCAAAGCATGGCCTCAGCCAAGAAAAAACTACCTGCTTCAGCCATTGTTGCGTGATTTATATTGTGTAACAGAATCCATCAGCGTTATGGCACCCTCCTCCATCTGCGAGGTCAAGTGCTCAATCTTCGAGAGGATATAGTTGTAGAAGAACTGCAGCACGATAGCCACCACAATACCGAATATCGTCGTAATCAGCGCCACCTTCATACCCTTAGCCACAATGGTTGGACTGATATCGCCAGCTGTCTGAATCTGGTCGAATGCCATTACCATACCAATCACAGTACCGAGGAATCCTAATGAAGGTGCCACAGCGATGAACAGACGAATCCATGTGCAGCCTTTCTCCATCTTAGCAATCTGAACAGTGCCATAGTTAGTCAACTGACGATCTATCTGCTCCAAAGGTTCCTTGATGTGCAACAGGGCCTGATAACAGATTGAGGCCACAGGACCACGCGTATCACGACAGAGGTTCTTCGCTCCCTCGACGTCGTTCTGTTCCAGTTTACTGTCCACAGCAGCCATCAACTTTTTAGTGTTTACCTCTGACAGCGTCAGATAGACAATACGCTCAATACAGAAAGCCAGTCCCAATACCAATGCCAATGCCACGAGTGACATGAAAGTTGGCGATCCCTCGATAAACTTACGTTTCAGCTGTTTATGCAATCCGCCACCCTCTCCCATTTCGTCCGGACCTGCCAAGTCGGCATCAATCAGCGCCATTGCCGAGTCGGCTGTCAGCGTATCACCTGCTGCTGTCAGAGTGGTATCAGGGGTAGCAGGCACTTTTGTGCTGTCTGCTTTCTGGGCATTTGCCAACAGCAAAAAGCTAAAGGCAAAGAGTCCGATAAAAGCCATTTTCAATCTATTCATCTTTATTTTTATTATTTGATTTTACTTTCCTGACTCATATTTCTCACGAATCTTCTTGATGCGTAACAACAAGTTGTGGTAGTGACGGCCATTCAATCCGTCCGTATTTTGTGCTTTCAAATATTTTTCAACCTGGTCCAGATGCTGCTCGACATAGAGGATAGCGTCCCCACGCTGAGTGGCCACATTCGAAGAACTACGCTCCTGCTGGGCAGGATTCAGGACAAGCCCCAGATGGTCAACATACGCACGCTGTTCCTGACGGCGGAAGTCGTTCAGGCGCTCGTCCTTGGCATTCAATGGTACCCAAACCTGGGCAAACACGTCGTTCAGGTATTCATCGACAGGATAGGGCTTGTCGGCACGAAGCGAATTATTATGCAAGTTTGTGAGCAGTCCTGATGACAACAACATCGCTATCAACGTCTGCTGACGACTGCGAATCTCGTCGGCAGCATCAAGACCTAACTTTGATACGATACTTGACGGATAAAGCCATAATGGAGAGTCTAACACATGACGTCCCAGCCACTGAACAGCTTCCTGCTGCAACTCACGAGACAGATAGGCTTGCGCTGGTTGTCCAGGGGCATTGTTAGTGTACTTGCCACCCAGATAACGCTGGATATGGTTGACATATTTCTGGAACTGAGCACGTGTGGCACGATGCATCGTGTTCAAGTCATCATACTGATAGTCAGATTGTGCCGTCCACTTCTCCAAATTCTGTACAACACGCTTCAGGTTCTTGATACCGTATTCGTTGGCACGCATCTGATTGTCACCCAGGTCTTCCGTTTGCGAGCGTGGGTCCTGACTCTTACCTTCATCACCACTCCACCACAGACGACGATTGCCTTCCAACACCTTGGTAGTTTCAGCATACAAAGCTTTCTTCTCCTGATAGGCATCCTTGAACTCAGGACGGTACTGGTACCCCCACTTAATAGCCCACTTGTCATAGTCGTTAATACGCGGGAAGAGTCCCTTCTCGCCTATCTTGTCTTCAGGCTGTGCCACATAGTTGAAGCGGGCATAGTCCATGATGCTGGCGGTATGGCCGTACTTCTCCACCCATGCCTTATCGCGCAGTTTCTCGACAGGCGTTGCCTGCGAGGCAATCATGTTATGACGTAAGCCAAGCGAGTGGCCTACCTCATGTGATGACACAAAACGAATCAGCTGTCCCATCAGTTCGTCAGGAAAGTCCATCGACTGACCACGTTTGTCCAATGGTCCACACTGTGTCATATACCACTTCTTCAGCAGATTGATGACACTATGATACCAACAAATGTGGGCTTCAATGATTTCGCCTGAACGGGGGTCAACGATACGAGGGCCATAGGCGTTCTCCGTCTCGGAAGGCAGATAGCGCAATACCGAGTAGCGGGCATCGTCCATCGACATCGTGCTATCGTTAGGCCAGTCCTTAGCCACAATAGCATTTTTGAATCCTGCAACCTCAAAGGCAGCATTCCAATCCTCGATACCCATCTTCAGATACTTCACCCATTTCTTGGGCGTAGCGGGGTCAATATAGAACACGATCTGCTTCTTAGGTTCTACCAGTTTACCAGCCTTATAAGCCTTCAGGTTCTTGGGTTCCAGACGGTAACGCGAGATATATGCATCATGTTCAGGGATATCGTCGTCAGTAAACTGGGTGATCTTAGTATTAAAGAAGCCCACACGATCATCAGCCAGACGCGCCAGCATCGGTTCACGTGGCAACAACACCAACGAAGTGGTAAGACCAACAGTAGCAGAACCAGCCCTCGACGTTGGCGACTTGCCCGACGTCATAGCGTAAGTACGCAGTGTCAGTATTTCAAGATTGATGGGATAAGTCTTAATCGTGTCAACAAACGAGCGGTCTGCCTGAATATTACCTACTCCAACCACCGTACGATCGCTGGAACTGAAACTGGTAATCTTGTTGTCGCTGGCCAGCCACTTCGTGATATTGATGAGCTGGTCCTTCGTTTGGGGGTTACGTCCGATGACCTCGAACTTATAGACGATGGGATCGGCCACAGAACGCTCAAGGCTCTCTGCTATCTTATCCTTCTGATTGGCAAAGGCTGAACGTACATACTCACGCATCAGAATGGTTTTCGTGCCATGCTGCTCCAGATAGATAGCCGAATGGTTGACCTCCTCACCACTAAGCATCTTGAACCCCTGAGGCACACTGGCAAAGCGTGTCACGGCCAGCATCAGTCGGTTTAATAACGAGTCAGGTATTTCCAGATACCAGTCATCCTTGATATGACGCACGGTAAAGAGACCTTCACGCATGGAGCCCCCCTCCTTTATCACCTTGTGGTAGGGGTCTTTATGGTCAGTCACTGTGGTGTCTTCACAGCACTCCATTTTAGCCTTTTTCTTGGCAGGAACTGAGTCGTTAACATCAGCAAAAGCCGTCTGCTGCCCCACGACGAGCAGCACGACGGCTATCAGTCTCTTAATCGTTTTCGTATAATTCTTTGCATTCATAGGTGCAAAGGTACGAAAAAGTTTAGAGTTTAGAGTTTAGAGTTTAGAGAAAAGTTCAAAAATAAACTATATTTATGTTTATTTCACAACACGCTTTGTTCCGTTGACGATATAAATGCCCTTACGGAGTCTTTCTGTCTTGTTGACTACACGTCCGTCAAGTGTGCTTCCTCTTCTTTGTTTACTATTGTTTAGAATTTGAAGTCGACGCCCAAGCCGATGACATGGTTGGTACGCGAGTAGGTTTCAGAGCCGGCATAGCCCTCGCGAGTGGGCAGGCACGTCTTCTGATAGTCATCGTAGATGCTACAGAAATAGCCGGCATTCAGACGAATCTTATCGGTCAGCTTAACAGCGGCACCCAAGCCGATGCTGTAGCTGTCGCAGGCAAACGACGTATTCTGCTCGTAGTCGTCAGAAATACCATAATCGGTACGCTGCACCCCGCAAGAGAGTGTCCAGCGGTCGTTGACATCACCCTCGATACCAGCCAAGAACTCATGTGTACCGTGGGTAAGTTGTTCCTGACGGTTGTTGGCCATCTTGGCATTCTTGTCGTCGAAAAAGTGATACTCCAGCGTGGCACGGACGTTCTTCTCGAACTCATAGCCAACGGCAACAGAGAGCAGGGCAGGCATGTCGTAACGGGTCTCGACACCATCCTGATAGGCAACGGTCTTGGCGGACAGTGATGTGGCGATAGCAGCCAGCGAAGCGGGATCGGTAGCAGCCAGATAAGCCTTCACATTTGGACCGAGGTCAGCGGTGAGCTCGTTGGTCTTATTGGGCACGCTAATCTTGGTACGGAACTCGTAGCGGGCAGCCACCGTCAGCGGCCCCTGATGGTAGTTGGCGCTGATAATGGGTGTATAGCCCCAGCCGCGCTGGTCAACATCAAGCTGTAGCTTGGCCAAGTCGCCAAAGGCCTTATGACCGTCGGCAATAACGTGGCCGCGATAGTAGCCGTCGTAGTAGTTGGCACGGGCACCAGCGGCAACTGACAGCCAGTCGGTAACCTTGTAAGTCAGGTTCAACTGTCCGCCATAGATATACTGCTTACCCTTCATCTCAGAACTGAGGTTGTAGTCCGTGGGGGCAATGCCCTTCTGGGCAAACATTCCTGCTAACACGACGTTGAACATGGGTACGCCTTCGTCGTACTTTACGAAACCACCACTACCCACAATACCAATCATAGCTGATACAGCAAAACGGTTCTTACGATAGCTGGCAAACAGGGCAGGCACGATAGGAGCCGAAGCAACGCCCTCATAGAGGTGGGAGCTTTTACCGTTGTTGTAGTCGATGTTACGCATCTGCCAAGGCTTCTGGAAGTTGATAGATAACTGGAAACCCTCGTGACCCCATGCCAAACCAGCAGGATTCGAGTAGGCTGCGTCAATGTCGAACGATGCACCGCGGGCCATCATACGGTCGAAAGCGATGTGATAGTTTGTGTTGGTCATCAAACCACCTGCCTGTGAGGTGGTAAACACTGTGGCAACGAATGCCATCAAAAGAATAATTTTTCTCATCAAGAAATAAATTGGTTGAAATTTCGGGTGCAAAGGTACAAAAAAAAGTGAAAAGAGAAAAGTGAAAAGAGAAAAATTTGCAGATAAAATAAAATTAATAGATTGATATACATTATTTATTATTAAATATGGAGATTTTTTTGGAAAAAAGTGTGGCGATATGCCTTATTTTTTGTAATTTTGCAAACTCAAAAGTGAATATATTATATAACGTTATATACAAAGGATATTTTTTATGGCAGACAACAAAAAGATTAAGACAGCGCTGATTTCTGTGTTTCACAAGGACGGCCTTGAGGAGTTGCTGAAGAAGCTGAATGACGAGGGCGTGAAGTTCTTGTCAACAGGCGGTACACAGTCGTTTATCGAGTCACTGGGCTACGAGTGCGAGAAGGTGGAGAACGTGACGACATACCCATCAATCCTGGGTGGTCGTGTGAAGACCTTACACCCGAAAGTATTCGGTGGCATCCTGGGACGTCGCGAGTTGGAGGGTGACCGTCAGCAGATGGCCCAGTATGAGATTCCTGAGATTGACCTGGTCATCGTTGACCTCTATCCTTTCGAACAGACTGTTGCCAGCGGTGCCTCAGAGGAGGATATCATCGAAAAGATTGACATCGGTGGCATCTCGCTGATTCGTGCAGCCGCCAAGAACTTCAACGATGTGGTCATCGTACCCTCAAAAGCCGAATATGCTGTACTGCTTGACATCCTGAACAAGCAGGGTGCAGAGACTACCAAGGCGCAGCGCCGTATGCTGGCTACCCGTGCTTTCGGGGTTAGCTCACACTATGATACCGCCATCAACGCATGGTTTGACAAATAATTAAGAGTTAAGAATTAAGAATTAAGAAAAGAATGGGATTTTTTAGTTTTGTCCAGGAGATAGCCATGGACCTTGGTACGGCCAATACCATCATTATCAGTGATGATAAGATTGTAGTGGACGAGCCTTCAGTAGTAGCCCTTGACCGCCATACCGACAAGATGATAGCCGTAGGCGAGAAGGCTAAGATGATGTATGAAAAGACACACGACAACATTCGTACTGTACGTCCGCTGCGCGATGGTGTGATTGCCGACTTCTCGGCATGTGAGCAGATGATGCGCGGACTGATTAAGATGGTACATACTGGTAGCCGCCTGTTCTCACCCTCGCTGCGTATGGTAATTGGTGTACCTTCAGGTTCTACCGAGGTTGAGTTGCGTGCTGTACGTGACTCTGCCGAGCATGCCGACGGTCGTGACGTCTATCTGATTTTCGAGCCTATGGCTGCTGCCATCGGTATCGGTATCGACGTAGAAGCACCAGAAGGCAATATGATTGTCGACATCGGTGGTGGTTCTACCGAGATTGCCGTCATTTCGCTGGGTGGTATCGTGTCGAACAACTCGATTCGTACTGCCGGTGACGATCTGACTTTCGATATTCAGGAATATATGTCACGCCAGCACAACGTGAAAGTGTCGGAACGTATGGCAGAGCGCATCAAGATTGCCGTAGGTTCAGCATTGACCGATCTGGGTGACGATGCCCCTGAGGACTATATCGTACACGGTCCTAACCGTATTACGGCTCTGCCTATGGAGGTGCCCGTATGCTATCAGGAGATTGCACACTGTATTGACAAGACCATCGTCAAGATTGAGAATGCCGTACTCTCTGCATTGGAGAATACGCCGCCCGAACTGTATGCCGATATCGTAAAGAATGGTATTTGGCTGGCTGGTGGCGGTGCATTGCTGCGTGGACTGGACCGTCGTCTGGAAGAGAAAATCAATATCCCCTTCCATATTGCCGACGACCCCTTGCATTCAGTAGCCAAGGGTGCCGGTATCGCCTTGAAGAATGTTGACCGCTTCTCATTCCTGATGAGATAAGAGTTCATAGCTTTTGGCTATTGGCTAATAGCTAAAATAAAAGCTAAATGCTAAAGAATGAAGAATCTCTTAGAGTTTCTGCATAAATATCACCACTGGTTCCTGTTCGTGCTTTTCGAAACACTGAGCATGGTATTGTTGTTCCAGTTTAACAACTATCAGGGCTCGGTGTGGTTCTCGACGGCCAACGCTGTCGCAGGACGTGTGTACGAATGGGATGCAGCGGTAGAGTCATTCTTTACGCAGGCTGAAAATAACGAGATGCTTACCAAGCGTAATTTCTATCTGGAGCGCCAATTGGCACAATTGCGCCGACTGTACTTGGAAGCTACGCAAGAGACCAACCCTAAGGAGTTACAGGAATTAGAGAAAATTAGCCAGTACAAACTGATACCTGCCAAGGTGGTAACCAGTGAATTGCATAAGAAGAACAATTTGATGACCATCAACAGCGGTAGTGCCGAGGGCGTGGAGCCTGGCATGGGCGTAGCCTGCGGACAAGGCGTAGTGGGTGTCACGTTTATATGTAGCGACCACTATTCGGTAGTGATTCCTGTGCTGAACGCCACATCGTCGCGTATCAGTTGTACCATCCGCAATCGTGGCTACTTTGGCGTGTTGCGCTGGTATGGCGAAGAATCTGGCTATGCCTATGTCGAAGATATTCCCCGTCATGCGCGCTTCAAGCGTGGCGAGTGGGTGGAGACCAATGGCTACAGCAGCATATTCCCTGCCGGTGTGTTAGTGGGACAGATTGTCGAGGTGTATAACGCACGCGACGGATTGTCGTATAAGCTGAAGGTTCGCCTGTCCACCGATTTCGGTACGCTGCGCGACGTGGTAGTCATCAGCGACAAGTCGATAGCCGAGCGCATGCGACTGATGCAGGCTGCAAGAGATTCGCTGAAGTTGAACGTTCATGAGTAATTAGGAGAGATGTCAATAGATTTTCTGAAACGAGTTGCACTGTTTGTTGCCTTTGTACTGGCACAGGCGTTGGTTTTGGGACGTATCCATCTGTTCCATTGCGCTACACCGTTGCTGTATGTCTACTTCATCACGCTGTTTCCGCGTAACTATCCCAAGTGGGGTGTGCTGACGTGGGCCTTCGTGATGGGACTGACTATTGACATCTTCACGAATACACCAGGATTGGCGGCAGCATCGCTGACGGCAGTAGCTGCCATACAACCTTATTTTTATGCACTCTTCATACCCCGCGATGCAGCAGAGACCCTGGAGCCGTCGCTCATCAATCTGGGACCAACCAAGTACAGCTATTATGTTGTGACACTGGTAACCATCTATTGTCTCTTGTTCTTCACACTCGAAATGTTCAACTTCGATAATCTGCTGGAGTGGACGATGAGTGTGGGGGGCAGCATATTGGTAACGCTGGCATTGATTTTTACTTTCGAGATTGCGAAACGTAGGGTATGAGGGACTATAATCTGGGCAAGCGAAGTATTGTGATTGCTGGGGTGGCCATATTGATTGTGGTCGTCTACATCCTTCGTTTGTTCCAGTTGCAGATTACGAGTGACGACTACAAAAAAAGCGCTGACTCGAATGCCTTCCTGAAAAAGATAGAATACCCTGCACGTGGCGGTATCTACGACCGCAATGGCAAGCTGTTGGTATATAACCAACCTGCCTATGACATTATGGTGGTCATGAACGAAGCCAAGGACCATCTGGATACAGCGGACTTCTGTAATGTGATGAACATTACACGCGAAGAGTTCGACCGCCGTATGGCGACTATCAAGGACCGCAACAAGAATCCCGGCTACTCACGATTTACGCAGCAGGTGTTTATGAGCCAGCTGAACGATAAGGACTTCTCTGTGTTTCAGGAGAAGATGTTCCGCTTTCCCGGCTTTTATATCCAGCGCCGAAGCATCCGCCAGTATGAATTCCCATTTGCCGCCCATGTGCTGGGCGACGTGGCTGAGGTGTCGCCTGCCGATATTGAGGAGGACGACTACTACCAGCCAGGCGATTATATCGGCAAGTTGGGTGTAGAACGTAGCTACGAGAAACAGCTGCGCGGCGAAAAGGGCATGCAGATTCTGTTGCGTGATGCCCACGGACGTGTGCAGGGACGCTATATGAACGGAAAATTCGACAAGCGTCCGACGGCTGGTAAGAACTTGACGTTAGGACTCGATGCTGAGCTCCAGACCTTGGGCGAACGACTGATGGAGGGCAAGATTGGCAGTATTGTAGCCATCGAACCTACAACGGGCGAAATACTCTGCATGGTCAGCTCTCCCAGCTACGACCCTCGTCTGATGGTGGGTCGCCAGCGTTCCAAGAACCACCACATGCTGAGTCAGAACGTATGGAAGCCCCTGCTGAACCGTAGTATTATGGGCCAGTATCCGCCAGGCTCAACGTTTAAGACCACACAGGGTCTGACATTCATGACCGAGGGTATCCTCCACCCTACTCACACAGCCTACCCTTGTGGTCATGGCTTTAACTTCAAAGGACTGCATGTGGGCTGTCACGGACATGCCTCACCATTGTCCTTGGTACCTGCATTGAGTACCTCGTGTAACGGTTATTTCTGCTGGGGTCTCTACCACATGATTAACACCCACATCTCAAAATACGGCTCTGTGCAGAATGCCATGAACAAGTGGCGCGACTATATGGTGTCAATGGGTTTTGGCTACCGTCTGGGTGTTGACCTGCCAGGTGAGAAACGTGGTCTGATACCCAATGCCGCCTTCTACGACAAAGCTTATAAGGGATCGTGGAACGGTCTGACCGTCATTTCTATCGCTATCGGACAGGGTGAGGTCAATGCCACGCCGTTGCAGATTGCCAACTTAGGTGCCACGATAGCTAACCGAGGTTGGTTTATCACACCGCATGTCGTCAAGAAGGTGCAGGGCGAGGAACTGGACACGCTCTATACAAAGAAACGTCATACCATGGCGTCGCGCGAGTCCTACGACTATGTGGTACAGGGTATGCGTGCATCGGCTACAGGTGGTACGTGTCATGCGCTCGCTAAATACGATTTCAAGGCATGCGGCAAGACGGGTACGGCACAGAACCGCGGTCACGACCACTCGGTATTTATGGGTTTTGCACCGATGGACAATCCGAAGATAGCCGTTGCCGTGTATGTGGAGAATGGCGGATGGGGTGCCACGTATGGAGTGCCCATCGGTGGATTGATTATGGAACAATATCTTCATGGAAAGCTCTCGGAAGCCTCTAAACATCAGGCTGCAGAGCTGCAAAGCAGACATATAGCGTATGGTACAACCAGCAGATAGACGACAGGCAAGTGTATTGCGTAACATCGACTGGTGGACGATTCTGATTTATATCGCCCTCCTCTCGTTCGGTTGGATCAGTGTCTGTGGAGCCAGCTATTCGTATGGCGAGACTGATATCTTCAGCCTTGACACACGTTCTGGTATGCAGATTATCTGGATTGCCACCAGTCTTGTACTGGGCTTCGTCATTGTAATGCTTGATGACCGTTTCTACGACACATTCTCCTTCGTCATCTATGGCTTGCTATTGATATTGCTCTTTGCCACTATTTTCAACCCTCACTCCATCAAGGGGTCGCGATCGTGGCTTGTGTTGGGGCCTCTGCGCTTGCAACCCGCTGAGTTTGCCAAGTTTGCTACGGCTCTGGCACTGTCGAAGTTGATGTCAACCTACGGCTATAACATCAACCAGTGGAAACACTTTGTTGCCACGATGGCTATTATCCTGCTGCCCATGTTGTTTATCGTGCTACAACGCGAGACTGGTTCGGCATTGGTCTATCTGGCTTTCTTCCTGATGTTCTATCGCGAGGGTATGCCGGGCAGCATCTTGTTTACGGGCGTGGCTATGGTAGTCTACTTTGTAGTGGGTATCCGCTTTGCCGAGGTTTATATGGGCAATACGCCCACTTCAGTGGGTAAGTTTGTGGTCTTGCTATTGGTGCAACTGTTCTCCATTGGTATGGTGTGGGTGTATTGCAACAAACGGAAGGCCATACAATTACTGTTCTATTGTGTGGTGGTCACGTTATTATCGTTGTTCCTGCTCTTGATTCCCATTGACATTGTCTATGTGCAACTGGGCATGACAGTCGTACTGGTAGGCTATCTTTTGTGGGAGGGGTTGAGTTCGCGCCTGCGTCCCTATTACTTTATTGCCCTGTTTGCCTTAGGCTCTGTGGCTTTCTTCTATGGTGCCGACTTCATCATGCAGAATGTGATGGAACCCCACCAGCGTTCACGTATCAATGTACTGTTGGGGTTGGATGAGGACTTGCGTGGTGCAGGCTATAATGTGCACCAGAGCGAGATAGCTATTGGCTCTGGTGGCTTGCAGGGCAAAGGTTTCCTGAACGGCACACAAACTAAACTAAAATTCGTACCTGAACAGGATACCGACTTCATTTTCTGTACTGTTGGTGAAGAAGAAGGCTTTATAGGTTCGGCAGGCGTATTGCTGTTGTTCTTAGCCTTGATTTTGCGCCTCATCTATCTGTCAGAACGACAACCCTATCGCTTTGCACGTGTCTACGGCTATTGTGTGCTCAGCATCTTTCTATTCCACGTATTCATCAATGTGGGCATGGTGCTGGGCTTGACCCCTGTCATCGGTATCCCGCTGCCATTCTTCAGCTATGGCGGTTCATCGTTGTGGGGCTTTACTTTCCTTCTGTTTATCTTCCTTCGTCTGGATGCCAGTCGTAACCAGACGCGATAGCGTCAAACCTACGTCAGTAACACCCGGCAGTATTTCGCGTTTCATGCAGTGGTGAATGGCCACATGCACTGACTCTCCCTTGTCAAGTTTGACTGTGGTGAGTGGAAACAGGTATTGATAGTGGTTGATACCTTTGCCATGGGCATGCCCCACGTCGTCAATCAGGTCACAGCTAAGGGTGTCTATAAACTTTATGTTAGAGGGGTGCAACGTTTGTTCCACAACCAGACTCAATCCCTTAAAAGGATAGTCACCCGTGATGCGCAGGCCTACCTCCTCTGCATACATGTTCGTTTCCTGCATGGGATCAATATTGAACGACAGCGTATCGTTTCGCTCCCACCCTCTAACGGGTGTCGACTCATAACGGCTGAAAACAATACGGTCGTCGCATGACACAAGCATCATGCCCATGCACATGACTATATATATATATAATAAGGTATGCCTCTTCATCTTAGCAGTTAGCTGTTAGCTGTTTGCTTGGGGCTTTTCTGCCTTGGCAGCTGGTTTCTTCTTTTTCTTCTTTTTCTTGGCACGGTCAAAGCGGTTGATATTTTCCTGAGTAGCCAGGTCAATAGGTCCTTTAGGCTCTTTGGCCTTACCGTCTTCCATCAATGATAAAGGCTTCTCGCCTCGACGGTTCATCTCAATAATATCCTTGGCACGCTGGGCTGTTATCGTCTCCAGATTAGCAGCAATATTCTTGTCGGTAGAGTATGTGATGAGACCTGCCAGGATGTCTGCCTTGAAATAGTAGTAGTCGGCATCCTGCGTCTGCAACTGTACTTCCTTAGAAGGCAACTTGCGGCTGGCTTCTACATAGTCGTCAACCTCGTAATTCAGACAGCACTTCAGTTTGGCACACATACCAGCCAGCTTCTGCGGGTTCAGCGAGATATCCTGAAAACGGGCAGACGACGTACCCACACTGACAAAGTTCTTCATCCATGTGGCACAGCACAACTCGCGTCCGCAAGGTCCTGTACCACCAATACGGCCAGCCTCTTGACGGGCACCTATCTGCTTCATCTCAATGCGGACATGGAATGTGGCAGCCAGGTCTTTGATGAGCTGACGGAAGTCCACACGCTCGTCGGCAATATAGTAGAAGATGGCCTTGTTGCAGTCGCCTTGGTACTCGACGTCACCAATCTTCATTTGCAGTCCTAAGTTCTTGGCTATCTGCCGACTTTCAATCATCGTGCCATGCTCGCGCCCCTTGGCCTCATAATACTTCTCCATATCCACAGGACGTGCTATGCGATACACACGCTTGATGTCGTCGGCACTCTTTAAGTTGGCTTTCTTTAGTTGTAGCTTTACCAGTCGTCCTGTCAGCGTTACCACACCAATGTCGTGACCCGGATTAGCCTCTACAGCCACAATGTCGCCTTTCTTCAGGTCCAGTTTGTTCACGTTATGGTAGTAACCCTTGCGGGTATGCTTGAATTGCACTTCCACCAAATCGGTATCGTCTACGTTGCCTGGCACATCAGCCAGCCAGTCATAGGTATTCAACTGTCGGTCCTGTCGTCCCACAGCCTCTTTACAGAGTCCGCGGTCACAGCCAGTCATCATATTTAAGTCTTTTTCCATATATTTTATTTCTGTATTAACAAAACAATCATTTGCAGTGCCATGTCAAAAAACACAATCTTAGCGTTTGCATTCTGGCTGATATCACGAATGGCAAGGTTAGCCATATCGCTGATGGGCAGGATGTTAGCCTCATTGATGAAGCGTGCAAAATTGCGGGCAAACTCCTCTTCGCGCTGCGTCATATAGCATAGCTCCGCGTTCTGGAAGTTATACATGAAGTTCTCGCGCAACAGCCGTAGGAAGTATTCCAGAAAACGTTTCTGCTTCTCGCGCCCCATCATGCCCATCTGTTCCGACCATGCCTTCAAGTCCTTGACCTTGCGCATATAGGCCAGACGCATCAACGACTGAAACATATCCAGAAACAGCTCGTTCTCAGAATCGGCACTCAGCATTTCCAGTGCTTTCAGCCAGTTGCCGTTAGCCATGCGGGTAACGCGTTGTGCCATGTCCTCAGCCAGTCCGCGTTTCTCTATGAGTGCCTTCTTGATATCTTCGTCGGCAATCTTCTTGACATCGATGCGCTGCACGCGACTACGAATGGTCTCAAGCAATTTGTCCGGCTCCTGGCATACCATGATGAACAGTGTCTGCGAGGGTGGTTCTTCTAACAGCTTCAATATCTTGTTGGCACACTCGACGTTCATACGCTCAGGCAACCAGATGATGCTTACCTTATAGCCACCCTGGCTCGATTTCAAGCTCAACTTGCGCACCAGTTCGTCACTCTCGCCTGCCGTAATAATGGCTTGCTGATTCTCACCACCCATCTGCTCCAGCCATTCATTCATCGTAAAATAAGGACTGGCCATGATGAGGTCGTGCCATTCGTGTGCAAAGTCATCGCTCACGGGCTTATGGTCCGTACCCATTGACGGCAGCTTAATGGTGGGATAGGTAAAGTGCAGGTCGGGATGCTCCAACTTCTTAAGCATCGGACTCTCGACGTATTCAGGTGTATCGGAAAACATCGAGTTCTCCACCTTGGTGGCCAGCAGCCGTTGTGCCAGTCCTACAGCCAGTGCCAGTTTACCAGCACCTTGTGGGCCGCACAGCATCATAGCATGAGGCAGGCGGTCTTCGTTGACCATCTGCAACAAGCGCTCTTGCACCTCCTGTTGTCCGATTACCTGTTCAAACATTCTTCGCGTATGTATACAATACGTTTGCAAAGTTACGAAAAAGTTACGAAAAACGAGCGAAGAACATAAGAAATAAGACTTTTTTCCGACAAATTTAGTTAAAAAGATGTCTAAATGCTTGGAATTACGAAAAAAAGTATTACTTTTGTCATTAGTATAAAAAATCTAAAAATAAATATAGAGTATGAAAAGAATTTTAGTAGCAGAAGACAATGACAGCAATTGGACGCTGATGACCTATGTGCTGAAGAGGAATTATGAACCCGTTCGCGCTTGTAATGGTGAAGAAGCTGTCAAGATGGCATTGACAGGTGAATATGCCTTGGTAATCATGGATTTAAAGATGCCCGTCATGGATGGACTGGAGGCAACGCGCCAGATTAAGATGGCGAAGCCTGACCTGCCAATCATTGCCCTTACAGCCAATGCTTTCGACAGCGACCGTCAGGATGCATTTGAAGCGGGTTGCGACAACTTCATGTCGAAACCTGTCAGTGCAGACAGCTGCCTGAAGATGATTGCCGAATATATTGGCGATTAGCTGTTAGCTATTAGCTATTAGCTATTGACTACTTGATTTTACATGGAATCCAGAACCAGAAGGTTGCACCTTGACCTTCTGTGCTCTCTACGCCTATCTTGCCATGAGCAGCATCAATAATGGCCTTACAGATAGACAGTCCCAATCCAGGACTCTGTTCCTGCACGAAGGTGTGCTTGTCACTCAACAGCATAAAGATATTCTCCTTCAAATCATCAGGAAGACCATCGCCCGTATCCTTTACTTCTATGTAAAGGCCGTTGTCCTGTATCCTATAGCTAATGGTAATACTACCCTGAGCGGTATGCTTGACAGCATTGTTTAGCATGTGCATAGTGACAAGGCGCAGGTGGTTAGGGTCAGTCATGACTATCACCTCCTGTTCTGCAGCGTTGGTTTGTAGCACTACCCCCTCTTTCACGTCAGGTCTGATTAGGTTGGCATATTCGCTAATCAACAAACCGATATTACACTCGACCAATTGGAAATCAATACCATTGCCTTGAATAGTCGACAACTGCAGAAGTTCGTTAATGAAATAAAGAAGCTGTTCGCCATTGCCATGAATCTGCTCCAACATTTCCTGTTGTTCGGGAACCGATAAGGCACCTTCTGGCATCGAGCACAACATGTCGCTGAAACCAATGATGGCATTGAGTGGTGTGCGCAACGCATGACTCACATTGGCCAAGAATACTATTTTAAGCTGTTCGGATTTCTGGGCACGACGCATTTCCCTATGCAGACGACGCGAATGAAGATGTTGTTGGAATATCAAGGCCAAGAAGGCTAACAACAAGGCAGAACCTAATGTCCACCAAACCCAATGGGGTATCTGGAAACTACCTAACTTCGATATGTATTCACCATAGATCTCGTCGATGACACCTTCCTTTTCCATCTTTATCAGCTCGCGGTCAATGACACGAATCAGGTCACTGTTGACACTGACATAGCAGTATTCGCGTGGTGTCAGCGTCAGGTCCTCTGTCGTGAGGTTTGTCAGGTTCTGATGATGGATATGGTATTTGGCCTGATAACGGAAACAGATGACGGCATCGTATCTGCCACCACTCAAGTCTTTCAATGCTTTGGGCAGGTCGCGCACGACATGCAGGACGGCCCCTGCCTTAGTAAGCGTATCGGTAATGGGACGGCTGGCCATATAGGCAATGTTCTTGCCTTCCAAATGGCGCATGTCAAACTGTTCCGACTCGTTCTCGCGATATGCCACCTGATAATACAGACGGAATACAGCGCGTGAATAGTTGACGATGTCCTTACGGTAGGGCGAATAAACCATCATGCCCAAGCCTACACGTCCGCTGAGTACATCACCAGAGATGTTCTCCCACGAATTGGGACTATAGGTATATGGAATATTCAGGCGTTTCATCAACACCTGAGTCAGTTCCACATCCAATCCTTGAGGTCGTCCGTTGTCGTCCACATACTCCAACGGTGCATAGTCCAAATCCAAACCTATCTTCAGTGGTTCAAACTTGGTGTAGCCTAAGTTTTCTGCTTTTGCAAGGCTAGTCAGGCTTAGTAGTAGGCAAAGGCTTAGCAGCTTAAACTTCATACGTGTATCTCATACGACTGCAAAGATACAAATAAAGTTTTAAACTACAAAGCCTTTGCGTAGATTTTTAAAAAACTGTCTGATTATATATATCCTAACCAGCGTAGAATGTCGTTCAGGTTGGCTGCCACCATCAGCAGGATAAGCAGTCCGAAGCCTACATATTCGGCACGTATCATGAACTCCTCAGAGGGTTTTCTGCGGGTTATCATCTCGTAGAGCAGGAACAGCACGTGACCACCGTCCAAAGCCGGGATGGGCAGGATGTTCATGAAGGCCAGGATGATGCTGAGGAAAGCTGTCATCTTCCAGAACATATACCAGTCCCACATGGGCGGGAACAGACTGCCGATGGCCCCGAAACCGCCCAGCGACTTGGCACCCTCAGCAGTGAACACGTATTTCATGTCGTCCACATACGAAGCCAGCACGTTCCAACCGTATTTGATGCCTGCGGGAATACTCTCCAGGAAACTGTATTCTATCGTCTTGGGTTGATACAGGCCTGCAAGGCTCTTTACGACAAAGCCCAACTTCAGGTCAGGTGTCAGGACGACCTGTGTGGTGTCAGTACGGGTATCATTACCAAAAGCAATGACCACAGTACGTGCTTTCAAGCTGTCTGCAGAGGTCTTCGATGTCAGCAGCATGTCCTGACGGCGCCCCAACTGGTCTGTGAACTCGTTGTAGGAGTCAACGGGAGAACCATTGATGGCGAGAATCTTGTCGCCTTTCTGTATGCCAATCTTTGCAGCGGGTGTCCCAGGCAGCACGCTGTCAACCAGCGCAGGCATCAAGGGACGCACAAAGGCAGGATCGGCCTTAATCATGTTCAGCATGTTGATTTCGCCAGGCAGACTGATGCTCATGGGCTTGCCGTCGCGGATGATGTCGACGCGATGAGCCTCGGAGATGTCGCGATAGAGATTGGCACCAAACTCCTTGAACTCACGCTTTTCTGTACCAATCAGTATGTCGCCGTCCTTGAAACCATAGCTTTTGGCTTCCTGATTGAATTTCATACCCAGCGTCATGTCCTTCACGGGAATATAGCTGTCGCCCCACCAGAAAAGAATCTGGGAATAGATGAACAGGGCCAGCAGGAAATTCACCAGCACACCGCCAATCATAATCAGCAGGCGCTGCCATGCAGGCTTTGTACGGAACTCCCAAGGCTGTTCGGGCTGTTTCATCTGGTCCGTGTCGAAACTCTCGTCAATCATACCGGCTATCTTGCAGTAGCCGCCCAATGGAATCCAGCCGATACCGTATTCCGTATCGCTGTTCTTGGGCTTGAACTTAAACAGACTGAACTTCCAGTCGAAGAAAATGTAGAACTTATCGACCCTTACGCCAAACAGCTTGGCAAAGAAGAAGTGACCACCCTCATGGAGGAATACCAAGATGGTCAGGGCCAAAATCAGTTGTAATACTCTAATTAAAAATACTTCCATTATTATACTACTTAATCTTTTTCACTTTTCACTTTTCACTTAAGCATTGCTTCAGCGATGCGTCTCGCCTCGGCATCCGTCTGGATATATACGTCATAGTCGGGATTCTTGCTGAACGTGGCTCGTAGCATGGTCTCGGCAATGATGTCGCTCATCTGCAGGAAACCACAGCGGTCCTCCAAGAAACCGCGATTCACTATTTCATTGGCAGCATTGACGATACACGGCATGTTGCCACCCTTCTCGATAGCCTCAAAGGCCAATGCCAGACAGCGGAACTTTTTCAAGTCAGGCTCAAAGAACTCCAACTTCTGAGCAAAGAAGTCCAGACGGTCGCCACTCAGTGGCAGACGCTGCGGAAACGAGAAGGCATACTGGATGGGCAGACGCATGTCGGGCACACCCAGCTGCGCCTTCACGGCTCCGTCATGGAACTGCACAGCACTGTGTACGATGCTCTGCGGATGTACCAATACCTGAATCTGACGGGCATCGACACCAAACAGCCACTTAGCCTCGATAACCTCGAAACCCTTGTTCATCATCGACGCAGAGTCAATGGTAATCTTGGCACCCATATCCCATGTGGGATGGCGCAAGGCATCGGCCTTGGTGACAGTCTCCAGCTGTTCCATCGTGCAGTTGCGGAACGGACCGCCCGAGGCAGTCAGCAGAATCTTTTCGATGGGGTTGTCATCCTCGCCCACCAAACTCTGGAAAATAGCAGAATGCTCGCTATCGACGGGCAAGATGGGGGTATGGTACTGCTGTGCCAACTGCAGAATCAACTCACCAGCCACCACCAGCGTTTCCTTATTGGCCAGTGCAATGGCCTTGCGGGCCTTGATGGCATGAATGGTAGGCGACAGACCAGCAAAGCCCACCATGGCTGTCAGCACCATGTCAATAGGGTCAGCCTCTACGATTTCGTCCAAGGCCTGCTTGCCGGCATACACCTTCACGTCGGGCATGTCACTCATCAGCTGTTTCAACTCGTCCAGTCGCTGCTCGTTGGCAATAACGATAGCAGCAGGCTTGAACTGATGCGCCTGCTGAGCCAGCAACTCCACTTTGTTGTTGGCGGTCAAGCAATATACTTCATACAAATCACTATGCTCCTCGATGACTTCAAGTGCCTGTGTGCCTATCGACCCTGTAGAGCCTAATATGGCTATTTGTCGTTTATGTTTCATCCGGTTTTTCGTAATTCGGGCACAAAGGTAATGAAAATCAAGAGAAATACCAAATAAAAATGTGTTTTTTCGAAATCATCCGAGGCCTCAGCAACATATATAACAAATAAGGTATAAAGGAATAGCTACAGGTCAAGAAGACCTTCGGGCAGATGCATGGTGATGGTGTGGGAGGTGCCGTCAATAGTCTCGATGAGTTCGTCGCTGGCAGGTATCAAGGTACCGTCCTCCAACTCGAACAGAATGTTAACGGTACTGTCATCAATGGCTGCAATGCGCCCAATGGTTTTGCCATTGGATATATCAATAATGTCAAAACCCACAAGGGATGCCAGCGACGGTACTTCTTCTGCCTCTTCGGCCAGGGCACGAGGGAAATAGACGTCACAACCGGTCAGTTCCTGGGCACGCTGCTGGGTATCGATGTCGCAGAACTTCACCAGACAGACGGTGTCGTTGCGGAACCTGTATTCTTCCATGAAGAAGGGTACCAAAATGCCGTCGATGTCGAGCACCAGATAGTCGGCATCGACACGGTCGAAGACGTCATCATCAAACAGGAACGACACTTCGCCTTTCACACCATGTGCCTTGCCCAAACGGCCTATCTTGTAAACCTCTTCTTGCTTAATCATTGCTATTTGCTGACAGCTAAATTCTCTCAATCTTAGCCCCAAGCGCATTGAGACGGTGCTCAATATTCTCGTAGCCTCGGTCTATCTGTTCGATATTGCTGATGAGACTGGTACCATTGGCACTCATGGCAGCAATCAGCAGGGCGATACCGGCACGGATATCAGGACTCGACATACGGCTGCCGCGTAACTGGCGCTGGCGGTCGTGACCTACGACAACGGCACGGTGCGGGTCACAGAGGATAATCTGTGCGCCCATATCAATCAGACGATCGACGAAGAACAGGCGGCTTTCGAACATCTTCTGGTGGAACAGCACACTGCCACGGGCCTGTGTGGCTACCACGATGAGTACGCTGAGCAGGTCTGGCGTCAGACCAGGCCAAGGTGCATCGGCCAGCGTCATGATGGTGCCATCGATGAACGAATCGACCACATAATGTTTCTGACGAGGAATATAGAGGTCATCGCCATCCTCTTCTACCTTCACACCTAAGCGACGGAATGCGTCAGGGATGATGCCGAGGTCTTTCAGCGAACAGTCTTTGATGCGGACACCATCGCCACACATAGCGGCCATACCTATAAATGAGCCCACCTCAATCATATCGGGCAGCAACTTGTGCTCTGCACCGCGCAGCGTCTTCACACCCTCGATGGTCAGCAGGTTTGAACCAATGCCGCTAATCTTAGCACCCATCTGACACAACATGTGGCATAACTGCTGAACATAGGGTTCGCAAGCTGCATTATAGATGGTGGTAGTGCCCTCAGCCATCGTCGCTGCCATGATGATGTTGGCAGTACCCGTGACAGAGGCCTCGTCCAGCAGCATATAGATGCCCTTCAGTTGCTTGGCACCAATTTCATAGACGTTACGGTCAGGAATCTGGCGGAACTTGGCACCCAGTTTCTGGAACCCCAGGAAGTGCGTGTCCAAACGTCGGCGACCTATCTTGTCACCGCCAGGTTTGGCTATCACGGCTTTACCCATTCGCGCCAACAACGGACCTATCATCATGACCGAACCACGAAGTTGGGCACATTTCTCCACGAACTCGTCACTGGCCAGGAATGCCATGTTCAGCGCATCTGCCTGGAATTCATAGGTATTCTCTCGCTTCGTAATCTTCACGCCAATATCACTTAACAACTGGATGAGATTGTTCACATCGCGGATGTTGGGAATGTTGTGAATGGTTACCTTGTCGCTGGTCAACAGCGTGGCACAAATCACCTGCAGGGCCTCGTTTTTAGCGCCCTGCGGACGAATCTCACCACTGAGCAGGTGTCCACCTTCTATTCTGAATGATGCCATGACGGTTATGATTACTTTTTCCTTTTGCGTCTGCCTGTTGTCTCAGCGGAGATGGCGTCTATGCGGTCAAGGCGGAACGATGACAGATCGACCTGTATCTTTCCATCGGTAAAGCGTGCCAGGTCGTCGGCTATGCGCTCGTCATCCATCGAACCGTGTCCCCACGTCAGCAAGTCGCGCTTCATCTGGTTGGCTGTGACCCGTACCAGTTCATCGCGTTCAGGACCCTCCGGCATGGTCTTCAGTTTCTCAAACACTTCGCCAACCAGTCGTCCATAGTGACGGTAACGGCTGATATTTTCGCTCTGCGGATGAGCCATCGGCTGAGGCTTGGTGCTGATTTTCTCAGCGTTATTCACGTCGTAAGGCCAGTCAATGTCCAGTTGTTTGCCACTCATCAGGTACAGATGGTCCCACAGTGTCTGCTGGTAGTTTTCCGACTGCCGTACCTGCGGATTCTTCATCTCCATCTGTCGGATGATGGTCTTGGCACAGCGCATTCGTTCCTCTTTGGTGGGTAGGCCAATAGCCACATCCACCATTTTCTGAATCTCACGACCATATTCCGACAACACCAGCTTTTCGCGTTGGGTGTTATAGTCTAATCCTTTTATATCCATAGTCATAATAATTTCTTGGGTTTAATGGCCACAAAGTCCTTCAGATAGAAGGGCACGAAGTAGGCCACATCTTCAAACTGTTCGTTCAGGAAGCGCCGCTCTGCCAGTGGCTGCATCCATTTGGCCAAAGGCTCTATGCCTTCTATCAGGTGGGCATGAGGATGATTGATGGTCTCCATACATTTCTTGGCACCATTGCCAAAGAAATAGATGGGACGCTCGTCCAGCCACTGCTTATACGTCTCGGCAGTCACCACGTCAGCCTTCACTTCGCGTACCGTCTTCAGACTGCGGTCGAACAATGCGGAATACACCTCCATTCGTCGTGCATCAATCATCGGACAAAGCAGGGCGTTGTCTTCCTGTACCGTCTCTCTCAGCAACACCGGCACACACATCAATTCGAGTGTGGGTACAGCTATCAACTTCAGATTGCGTCCGTAACAGACACCTTTCGCCATCGACACACCGATGCGCAAACCTGTGTATGACCCAGGACCGCAACTGACAGCAACGGCATCGAAGGGAATGGCGTGGTTGTCCGTAAATGACATGGCTTCGTCCACCATCGTCCCCAGACGTTCGGCACCGGCACCGCGCTCTCCCTCTTCTTTCTGCTCAAATATGCACTGTCCATTCTCCGATACAGCCACTGAGCAAACATTGGTACTCGTTTCTATATTTAATATACAAGCCATTACTTTCTTGCCTTCTCATTTTAAATTAGGCTACAAAGGTAGTGTAAAATAAGCAAAACACAAAGAAAAATCCGTTTTTTCTTTATATTAATTCAACTTTCGCAAGCTCCGCTCGCTTTGTAGATAAATTTCGACGTTTCAGCGAAAAATCGACAAATATTGTTAAAAGTGTCGTACTTATTAAATAGGTATGCTACTTATTTTGTATCTTTGCAGACTGAAAACCGAAGCAATGTTTTAGGTTTTTCGTCAAAGCTGACATGCTTGGGCAATAAGAGAAAGTGAATGTTCGAACAAAATTATTATTAATAGGTATGAAAATGAAAAAGATGATGATGCTTGCAGCCGTTGCTGCAACGCTGGTATCGTGTGGTGGCGGCGGTGGTCGTCCGCAGTTTGGCGACAACGAGTTTCCTGTCGTGACTGTAGGAACGTCAAGTGCCGACATGCAGAGCACTTATCCTGCTACCATCAAGGGTGTGCAGGACGTTGAAATCCGTCCAAAGGCTTCGGGTTTTATTATGCAAATCAATGTCAAGGAAGGTCAGACGGTAGGTGCCGGTCAGGTACTCTTCGTGATTGACAACGAGACGGCCCAGCAGCAGGTGCGTCAGGCTCAGGCTGCCGTAAACACTGCTCAGCAGCAGTGTAATACGGCCAAGCTGACTTACGAAAACTCGCAAAAGTTGCACGAGAGCCGTGTGATTGGCGACTTTGAGTTGCAGACTTCCCAGAACTCCTACGAGGTAGCCCAGGCCCAGCTGGCTCAGGCACAGGCCGCTTTAGCATCGGCTAAAGAGCAGCTCAGCTATTGCTACGTGAAAAGTCCTGCTGCCGGTGTAGTAGGTACGCTGCCCTTTAAGAAGGGAGCACTGGTGAGTTCGTCGAATGTACTGACCACGGTGTCTAACAACTCGTCCATGGAGGTCTATTTCTCTGTTACTGAGAAAGCTGCCATGCAGTTACAGGCTGCTGGTCTGCAGTCCCTGCCCAGCGTTAAACTGCTGTTGGCTGACGGCAGCACATACGGTCACGAAGGAAAGGTGACAAAGATGAGTGGCGTCATTGACCAGGCAACGGGTTCAGTACAGCTGATAGCTTTGTTCCAGAATCCTCAGCGAATTCTGAAGAGTGGCGGTGCCGGTACAATTGTCATTCCCCGTCAGGCTACCGATGCCATTATCATTCCACAAAGCTGCGTCAGTGAGGTGCAGAACAAGAAGTTCATCTATCTGCTGGGTAGCGACAACAAGGTGAAGTATAGCGAAATCAAGGTGGATGCCCAAAACGACGGTATGAACTACATCGTGACCGACGGTCTGAAGACTGGCGACAAGTATGTGACCAACGGTGTCACCAAGTTGACCGACGGCATGGAGATCAAGCCCATCACACCAGAGCGCTATCAGCAGAAAATATCAGAGCAGGCCAAGGCCATGTCTGCTGGTGACATTGTAGGTGCTATGAAGAAGTAAGAGGTAAGAAGTAAGAAGTAAGAAGTAAGAGGTAAGAAATATGACTTTTACGAATTTTATCAAACGCCCGGTGCTGTCGACGGTGATTTCTATCCTCATCGTGCTATTGGGTGTCATTGGACTGATTTCACTGCCTATCGAGCAGTACCCTAACATCGCGCCTCCTACGGTAGCGGTGTGGACCAGCTATCCGGGTGCTGACGCTGAGACGGTGAAGAACTCAGTCATCACGCCGTTGGAAGAGAGCATCAACGGTGTGGAAGGTATGGACTATATCTCGTCTACCGCCGGTGCTGGTTCGGCACAAATCAGTGTGCTGTTCCGCCAGGGCATGAACCCTGATATGTGTGCCGTCAACGTGCAGAACCGTGTGCAGCAGGCTCAGGCCTTGTTGCCTGCCGAGGTGACCCGTATCGGTGTGACGGTGCAGAAGCGTCAGACCTCCCAGGTGCTGATGTTTACGTTGACCAGTGACGGTCGTTACGACGACGAGTTCCTGACGAACTATAACAACATCAATATTATTCCGGCTATCAAGCGTATTCAGGGTGTGGGTGACGTTCAGTCGCCAGGTCTGAAGACCTACGCCATGCGTATTTGGCTGAAGCCCGAGGTGATGAAGCAGTACAACCTGATGCCTTCTGACATTGCGAATGTGCTGGCCGAGCAGAATATTGAGGCTGCGCCCGGTACGTTCGGCGACCAGGCTGACGTGGCTTACGAGTACTCGATGCGCTATACAGGACGTCTGAAGAGTGCCGAGGAGTTCGGCAACATCATCATCTCCAGCGATGTCAACGGACAGACGCTGAAGTTGAAGGACGTGGCACGCATCGAATTGGGCGGTCAGCAGTATTCCGTATCGATGAAGAACAACAACATTCCGTCGGTGCTGGGTATGGTGCAGCAGATTGCCGGTTCGAACGCCAACGAAATTGCCAAGCAGGTGAAAGCCGAGCTCGAGGAGCAGGCCAAACTGTTCCCTCCGGGCATGACCTATAAGATAAACTACGACGTCACGGAGTTCCTCTATGCGTCTATCGAAGAGGTGGTGTTCACCCTGTTCTTCACGCTGATACTGGTGTTCATCGTGATTTACGTCTTCCTGCAGGACTGGCGCTCGACGCTGATTCCTCTGATTGCCGTGCCAGTGTCGCTGGTAGGTACGTTCTTCTTCCTGTCGGTATTCGGATTCTCTATCAACCTGCTGACGCTGTCGGCCTTGCTGCTGGCTATTGCCATTGTGGTGGACGATGCCATTGTGGTCGTCGAGGCTGTGCATGCCAAGCTGGACCAGGGATATAAGTCGACGCTGACGGCCTCTATCGACGCCATGAACGAAATCTCAGGCGCTATCATCTCTATCACGTTGGTGATGGCCTCGGTGTTCATCCCCGTATCGTTCATTGGCGGTACGTCAGGTTCGTTCTATCGCGAGTTTGGTGTGACGATGGCTGTGTCCATCTTCATTTCGGCTCTGAACGCCTTGACGCTGTCACCTGCCCTGTGTGCCATCTTCTTGAAGCCCCACGACAAAGAGGGCCACGAGCGGAAGCTGTCGCGTGTCGACCGTTTCCACATGGCTTTCAATACGGCTTATGACAAGGTGTTGGGCAAATATAAAGGTTCTGTCGAGAAACTGGTACGCAAACCCATTCTGATTCTGCTGACGGTAGTCATTGGTATAGCCGTGCTGGCTACGACGATGTTCACCGCTAAGTCAGGTCTGGTGCCTGACGAGGATACCGGTACCATCTTCTGTACCGTTTCCATGCCGCCTGCAACCTCCGTGTCGCGTACCAAGCAGATTATCAGTCAGGTAGACTCTATTCTTGGTGCCGACCCAGCCATCCAGAGCCGTGAGCAGATTCAGGGTTATAACTTCATTGCCGGTTCGGGTTCCGACCAGGCCACGTTCATCATCAAGCTGAAGCCGTTTGCCGAGCGTCAGAAGGGATTCTTCTGGAAACTCAGCGGACTGTGGCAGGGCGACGGTATCTACCGCTTCTTCCTGAATCCTTATGAGTCGACAGGAGTTATTGCCCAGATATTCATCAAGACAGCCCATATCAAGGATGCCCAGATTCTGGCTTTCGCACCGCCTATGATTCCCGGTTTCTCGGCCAACTCTGGTGTGTCGATAGTGATGCAGGACCGTACTGGTGGTTCGCTGGACAAGTTCTTCGGCGTTGTCAAGGACTATCTGGCCGAGCTGAACAAGCGTCCTGAGTTCCAGACGGCCCAGACGTCGTACAACCCCAACTATCCGCAGTACATGCTTTACATGGATGTGGCCAAGTGTAAGCAGGCAGGTGTGTCGCCCGCTACCGTGCTCAGCACGCTGCAGGGTTACTATGGCGGATTGTACGCCTCGAACTTCAATGCCTACGGCAAGCTCTACCGTGTGATGATTCAGGGTTCGCCCGAGACGCGCATGACGCCCGAGTCGCTTAATAGTATATATGTACGCACGCCCGGAGGCATGGCTCCTGCTCAGGAATTCTGCCGCATGGAACGTGTGTATGGTCCGTCGAACATCAACCGCTTCAACCTGTTCACCAGTATCAACGTGACGGCGACGGTGGCCAACGGCTACTCGACGGGTGAGGCCATCCAGGCTGCCCAGGAGGTGGCTGCCGACGTGCTGCCACAGGGTTACACCTACGAGTATCAGGGTCTGACGCGTGAGGAAGCCAAGGCTTCAAACACGACGGGTCTTATCTTCGTGTTGTGCTTCATCTTCATCTATCTGATCTTGTCGGCACAGTACGAGTCGTACATCCTGCCGCTGTCGGTCGTACTCTCCGTACCTTTCGGACTGGCAGGCTGTTTCCTCTTCACGATGATGTTCGGTCATGCCAACGATATCTACATGCAGATTTCGCTCATCATGCTGATTGGTCTGTTGGCTAAGAACGCCATTCTGATTGTGCAGTTCGCACTGGAACGCCGTCAGACTGGTATGGCCATCTCGTGGTCGGCGGTACTGGGTGCCGCTGCCCGTCTGCGTCCTATTCTGATGACGTCGCTGGCTATGGTGATTGGTCTGTTGCCCATGATGTTCGCATCGGGTGTAGGCAAGAACGGTAACCAGACACTGGGTGCCGCTGCCGTGGGTGGTATGTTGGTTGGTACCGCCTTGCAGCTCTTCGTCGTTCCTACGTTGTTTGTGATTTTCCAGACTTTGCAGGAGAAGATCAGTCCGCTGAAGTTCGAAGACGAGGAGAATGCGGAGGTTGCAGCCGAATTGGAACAGTATGCACATACCGAACCCGTAACTTATGAATTGGAGAAATAAACGACTATGAAGAAGATAATGATTTTTGCAGCCGCTACACTGCTGATGGGCAGTTGCGGGCTATATAACAAGTACGATCGTCCTGACGTGAATACCGCAGGGCTGATTCGCGATGCCTTCAACGATGCCGATACGCTGGCAGTACAGGATACTGCCTCGTTCGGCAATCTGCCCTGGCGTGAAGTCTTCACCGACCCGCAGCTTCAGGCACTCATCCAACAAGGTCTTGAAAAGAATACCAATCTGCTGAATGCAGCCCTGAACGTACAAATGTACGAGGCCATGCTGAAGGCAGCCAAATTGGCATTCCTGCCTGCTGTCAACATCGGTTCCACAACACCCATGGGACAGATTTCCACGACGCATACCGACCCGTCGGTAACCACGAAGAGCTATTCGTTGCCTATCTCGGCATCATGGACTGTTGACCTCTTTGGCAATGTATTGTCACAGAAGCGCTCTACGCAGATGAAGCTCCTTGGCATGAAAGACAACCAGATGGCCATACGTGCTTCACTTATCAGCGGCATTGCCAACAGCTACTACACGCTGCTGATGCTCGACGAGCAGTTGCGCATCGTGACAGAGATGGCAGGCATGTCGAAGGAGACATGGGAGATGATGCAGAAGCAGTTTGAACTGGGACGCACCAAATCTACCAATGTGCAGAGTGCACAGGCAGCCTATCTGAATACGCAGACTCAGATAAACGACTTCAAGCGTCAGATTCGTGCTACGGAGAATGCGCTGTCATTGCTCATCGGCGATGCTGGTCACCAGATTTCGCGTTCTACACTGGACAGTCAGGTGCTTCCGTCACAATTTGCTACGGGGGTAGGCGTTGCTTTGCTTCAGAACCGTCCCGACGTGCATCAGGCCGAGATGAATCTGGCTGCTTGTTTCCACGACATACAGACAGCACGCTCAAAGTTCTACCCCAGCATCACCATTGGTGCCTCGGCAACGTTCTCGAATGCCAATGGTGCCATGAATCCTGGCAAGTGGATTACCTCCCTCTTTGGCTCGCTGACGCAACCCATCTTCAATCGTGGCGCCCTGACAGCCAATTTGAAGGTAAGCAAGCTGCAGTATGAGCAGGCTTTCAACAACTGGCAGAATGCCATCCTGAAGGCAGGTAACGAGGTCTCGAACGCCCTCGTCAACTATAATGGTTATGACGACAACAGCAAGATTGAGGCTGAGCGTATTGAGGTGTTGACAAAGAACGTGGAAGACACCAAGGCCTTGTATCAGAGCAGTGGCAGCAGCTATCTGGAGGTGCTTACCGCCCAGCAGCAGTTGCTCTCGGCCCAGCTCAACAAGGCTACCGACGACTTCAATAAGATGCAGTCAGTAGTAAGTCTATATACCGCATTAGGTGGAGGCGGTAAATAATTGATAATTGACAATTGATAATTGATAATTGATAATTATGGCAAGCGAAATATCCCCAAAAGCTGAAATCAGCCCCAAGGCGAAAATCGGCAACAATTGTAAGATATTCCCCTTCGTATATATCGAAGACGACGTGGAGATTGGCGATGACTGTATCATCATGCCTTTCGTCAGCATCCTCGACGGTTCACGCATTGGTAAGGGCAACAAAATTCATCAGGGTTCGGTGATTGGTGCCCTGCCTCAGGACTTCCACTATCGTGGCGAGAAGTCGTATGTGAAGATTGGCGACAACAATATTATTCGCGAGAATGTTGTCATCAATCGTGGTACCTACAAGGACGGCTGTACCGTTATTGGTAACCACAACTATCTGTTAGAGGGTACGCATATCAGCCACGATACCGTAGTTGGTACCAACTGCGTATTTGGCAACGGCGTAGAGATTGCAGGCGACTGCGTTATAGGCAATGGCGTCATCTTCTCTACCGGTGCCATTCAGAATGCTAACACCCGTGCCGGCGACTTGTCGATGATTCAGGCCGGCTGTGCCTTCTCGCACGACGTGCCGCCTTACGTCATTGCCGGTGGTACGCCCATGGAGTATGGTGGTGTGAATTCGAAGATCATGGATTTTGCCGGTATCGACAAGAAGGTGCAGAAGCACATTGCCAATGCCTACCGTCTGCTGTTCCACGGTAAGACCAGCGTGTTTGACGTCATCAACCAGATTAAGGACCAGGTGCCCGACAGCCCTGAGATTCAGAACATCATCAAATTCCTGGAGAACTCCAAACGCGGAATCATGTGTAAGTAAGAACAAACAAGCGAAAATAGTAATCCCCACCAACATTCATTGGTGGGGATTACTATTATAAAATTACTATTTTCAGTCATCAGGATTATCTTTATAATGATAGGGCTTCAGCATAGGATTGTCGCCAAGGTCCATCTCTGGTATGGCTGTATCCTTCATGAGGCGATCGTTGTTCTTGCCACGCACGTTACCTTCTGTCATCACGAAATCATCGTAATTGAGAAATGGAATGACAATGCCAAAGATGCCCAAGCCTTCACGTAGCCCGTCAGTATGTACGTTATTGACCAAACGACATATAGAGAACAGTGTGTGATGATACACTTCAATACGGTTGTTGCGATTGAAGATTTCCAATATCTCCTTGTCGTTAAAGGTGGTGTCGGCTTCCGTAAAGGGACGCCGTATGTTGTTGAAGACCTCGTCTACTGGATCGCAGCGCTTTTCATAGTTGTCTTGTATGCATTCGCGGATGTCGTCTGTCATCTGTACACGTATCTCTTCCTCAGAGGGAACAGTTGCTATTGCGACTATCAACAGTATGACGGCAATGACTGCGAGAATGATGATTTTACCCAGACAACTGTTCGTAAACTCATTTGACATACTTTGTCTCTTGTAGGTGCTTCTGTTGGTTGGTTCCATCTTACTATATAATTATGATTTGTTATTTGCTGTGTATGAGATTCATAAACTCCTGACGGGTCTTTGCCTGATTGAAGGCTCCACTGAAGTCGCTGGTTGTGGTAATACTGTTTTGTTTCTCCACGCCACGCATCTGCATGCACATGTGGCGTGCTTCTACTACCACCATAACTCCTAAAGGATGGAGGGTCTGCTCGATGGCCTCCTTAATTTGCAGCGTCATACGTTCCTGCACTTGCAGACGATGGCTGTAGATGTCAACCACACGGGCTATCTTCGAGAGTCCCGTAATATAGCCGTTGGGTATATAAGCCACATGTGCCTTACCATAGAAGGGCAACATGTGATGTTCACAAAGCGAGAAGAAGTCAATATCCTTGACAATGACCATCTGTGAATAGTCTTCCTTGAACAGTGCCTGGCGCAACACCTCGTGGGCGTCTTCTTCATAGCCTCTGGTCAGTGTCTGCATAGCTTTGGCCACACGCATAGGGGTCTTCTGAAGTCCTTCACGCTCCGGGTCTTCGCCCAGCAATTTCAGAATCTCCTCATAGTGCTTGGCCAGCGGCTCAAGTCCCTCTCTAAATGTTTCGTTTCCCAGACTCATCCTTCTCTAATTCCTAAATTTCTTAATATTGTACCGTAATCTTTCCCTTGACAATAGAAGCCTGGTTATAACCCAGATTGCGCAATTGCACCAGCATTTGGTGGGCTTCCTCATAGGTGCGGTAGTTACCAACCCGGCATATCCAACGTGGTGAATAGAAATGTACGTACACGGGTACGTTGGCAAAGTGTGACTTGATGTTGTTACCGATCCGCTCTGCCTGAATGCGGTCGTTACGCGAGTTACCTCCTGCAAAGGCTTGCACGCGGTAGCCACTTACCTTCACGCCACCACGCATGACCTTTTTGCTCAGATCAGGCGTCGTTTCGTCTTCGCCTTCGTTTCCTGTGGTCACACTGTTGGGTGTTGCAGGTTTGTTGGTCGAGGTCTTCGCCCCTGGCGTTGTAGGAGTATGCGATGCGGCAGGCTGGTTAGCTGTGGTTGTCTGCTTGGTGTTGTTATTCAGCACCTCACTATTGACCAACTTGTCGATATCCGCGTCCTGATGAATGGTCACCGTGCCCTGTCCGTTACCGTTCTGCTGTTGTATGCGCTGGGTATAAGTCTGTGCAGATAAAGGTAAAAAAGTAAAAAGGTAAAAAGGTAATACAATGAGAACCTTTTTAATCATGGAATAATTTAAGATTGTCGTCATAATGCTACGTTTTTACTTCTTTACTTTTTTACCTTTTTACTTTTTATTTCTTCCAAGCGTCGATGATGCCCTTGAAGTCAGCACACTTCAGTGAAGCGCCACCGATCAGACCTCCGTCAATATCGGGCTTTGCAAACAACTCAGGAGCGTTCGAGGCCTTGCAGCTGCCACCATACAGGATGCTGGTGTCGTCAGCAACTGCCTGACCGTACTTCTCGGCAATGATAGAGCGGATGTAAGCGTGAATCTCTTCAGCCTGCTCAGCGGTAGCAGTCTTACCTGTACCAATAGCCCAGATAGGCTCGTAGGCGATGATAATCTTGCGGAAATCCTCCTCAGCCAAATTGAATACGCTACCCTCAAGTTCAGCCTTTACAACCTCGTTCTGCTTGTTGGCCTCACGTTCTGCCAGTGACTCACCGATACAGAAGATAACCTTCAGACCGTTCTTCTGAGCCAACAGCACCTTCTCCTTCAGAATCTCAGGAGTTTCCTTGTAATATTCACGACGCTCTGAGTGGCCCAGAATCACGTACTGGGCACCAGTTGACTTAATCATCTCTGCAGAAACCTCACCAGTGAAGGCACCCTTCTCCTTGTCGGCACAGTTCTCAGCACCCAGACCAATAACGCTACCTTCCAACACCTGAGCGACAGATGCGAGGTGGATAAACGGTGTGCAGATAACCACGTCACAGTTGGGTTTGTCTGCTGCCAGTGCTTCGTTCAGTTCCTTTGCCAGGGCTACGCCCTCCTGCAGGTTCAGGTTCATCTTCCAGTTGCCTGCTACAATCTTTTTTCTCATGTTCTTTTTACGTTTTAAAAGTTGAAATATCTTGTCTTTATTGTCCTTGTCTTTATTCTTCAGCCAATTCGACCACATCCAAAGTCTGTCAGCCAGTGTCAGCAACAGTAGTGGCAATACATACCAGAGCAGGATAGTCAGAACCTTTTGTGGCACGGAGTCCTCAGGCATCTTTCCTATCTCCAGGAATTGCAACTGCTTGTTCAGTGCTTCTTCGCGTGGCAGACGGTTGTGGCTCCACTTACGTATTACCTTGCCGTCCTTCAGCAGCATCAGTCCCGGATTGCTGCGTATCATCGTTTTCAGCACGATATCGTCCGTCTGACAGAAAGGGTACTCTGCGCCTGTGCGGTCTCTCCATTGCTGTATGCCTTGCTTGCCGCTGGCTGTCAGGCAGTAGAAAGGGTAGTCGTAATCCTGCGCATATTCATGCACCTCGTTGATGCGATCCAACTGCGAGTCGTCTGCCTGTTCCAAGTGTGGTGCAATCAGCAGGAACGTATAACCCTGATTCAGTAGCATCGGTTCCGTTATTTCCTCGCTATCTTCCACCCGTTCCGAGTCCTCATTCTCTGAGACATCCGGTAGACGTTCCACGAAGAAGTCTGCGTAGGGCGACTCTTCTCCCTCCATCATTTTCAGCCATCCAGCCCTGAGATCGGTACCCACATGGTAGGGACGGAAATCAAAATAGGGCAAGTCGTAGAGCGACCATCCTGATACGGCAACAATGAACAGTGCCGAGTAGTTGATGACTATCCACTGGTTCGATCGCGATATGAATCGCATCATCTCCAACGGCCAGCGTCTCACGATGCAGGCCAGTGCCAGTAGCACCACATTTTTAGCCAGCGTCTGCCAGTTAGTCAGCACCACGGCATCGCCAAAGCATCCGCAGTCGCTGATGGGATTGGCTATAGCCAACCACAGCGTGATGGGGGTCATCACAAGCATCAATATCAGCGTCAGCAACGTTACCATTCGACGACGGATGGCAAACAGCAGACAGATGCCCAATCCAAATTCTATGGCCGATAGCAACACCGCTGCACCCAGCGAGACAAAGTCAGGCACATATTGTGCCAACTCGACGGCCTGTAGATAATCGTGTATTTTATATTGTGTTCCCAGCGGGTCAACGGCTTTGACGAATCCTGACAGAATCAGGATAATGGCCAGTACCAGCCGTGCTATGTTTACTCCCGCCTTCTTCACTCTTCACTATTCACTCTTCACTATTCACTCTTCACTATTCACTCTTCACTAGCGCAGCGCAACTTGATGGCTCCAAACACAGCATAGTTGATAATGTCCATATAGTTGGCATCAATACCTTCGCTTACCAGCGTGCTACCCTGCAAGTCCTCAATCTCCTTGATACGCTCTATCTTAGTCAGAATGAAGTCTGTATATGAACTCACGCGCATCGAACGCCACGCCTCGTCATAGTCGTGGTTTTTACGTTTCATCAACTCCAACGCTTCCTGGGCATACTGGTCATACAACACCATCGCCTCGTCGTTGGTGATATCAACAGTATCGCTGAAGCCACGCTCCAGTTGGATAAGTCCCACAATACCATAGTTTATCAGAGCGATGAACTCAGGACGGATGCCTTCGCCCACCAGCGACTCTTTCTTGATTTCCAGCGAACGGATGCGCTTGGCCTTGATAAACAGTTGGTCGGTCAGCGACTCTGGCCGAAGAATGCGCCATGAGGCTCCATAGTCGTGGAGTTTTTTCTCAAACAGCGCACGGCATTCACCGATGGTTTGTTCGAACTGTGCGTTCGTTTTTGCTTCGTTATTAGCCATATCGGGTGCAAAGGTACAAAAAAATTCTTAATTCTTAATTCTTAATTCTTAATTTTTTTGTAACTTTGCAGGCCAAAATAGAAATATATCAAGATGAAGCTGTATTCAGATGCCGCATTGGCTCAGATATTGGATCAGGAGATTTTCCACCAGATCAGCCACGTAGCCGATACGATGGGTGTCGAGTGTTATGTGGTAGGCGGCTATGTGCGTGATATATTCCTTGAGCGACCATCCAACGACATCGATGTTGTCGTGGTGGGCAGCGGCATCGCCGTCGCGGAGGAGCTGAAACGACAGTTAGGCAAGAAGGCTCACCTCTCCGTTTTCCGCAACTTTGGTACGGCACAGGTTAAATTCTATCAGAAGGGAAAGGAATTCGAGGTCGAATTCGTTGGTGCCCGCCGTGAGAGTTATAGCCACGATTCGCGCAAACCCATTGTCGAGGATGGTACGCTGGAAGACGACCAGAACCGTCGCGACTTTACCATCAACGCTATGGCTATATGTTTGAACAGCAGTCGTTTTGGCGAGCTGGTCGATCCCTTCAACGGCATTGCTGACCTTGAGGACGGCATCATCGCCACACCCCTCGACCCCGAAATCACCTTCAGCGACGACCCTTTGCGTATGATGCGCTGCATCCGTTTTGCTACACAACTCAATTTCCAGATTGAGGATGCCACCTTCGATGCCCTGCAGCGCATGGCAGACCGTATTAAGATTGTCAGTGGCGAACGTATCGAGGTTGAGCTCAACAAAATCATGATGGCCCCGCACCCCAGCATCGGTTTCGAACTGCTACAACGTTCCGGACTTTTGCAGATTATCCTGCCTGAACTGGCTGCCCTCGATATCGTTGAAAAGCGTGACGGGCGTGCCCATAAGAACAATTTCTATCATACGCTGGAGGTGCTTGAAAACGTTGTGAAAAGTGTAGAGTTAAGAGTGAAGAGTGAAGAATTTCCTACCGGACAGGGGGCTGGCGCAGAAGGTGTGTCGAAAGCAGATTCTTCACTCTTCACTCTTCACTCTTCACTATATTTGCGTTGGGCTGCTCTGCTCCACGACATCGGCAAGACCAAGACGAAACGCTGGGAACCCGCTATAGGATGGACATTCCACAACCACAACCTCGTTGGTGCCAAGATGGTGCCTCAAATTTTCCGTCGTCTCAAATTGCCCATGGGTGCCGAGATGAAGTATGTGCAGAAACTCGTCGACCTCCACATGCGTCCACAGGTCATTGCCGATAACGAGGTGACTGACTCTGCTGTACGTCGACTGATTAATGATGCAGGCGATGATATCGACGACCTCATGCTACTTTGCGAGGCCGATATCACATCGAAGAATGAGGTTAAGAAGAAGATGTTTCTCGAGAATTTCCGTATTGTCCGCGAAAAACTTGTCGACCTCAAGGAAAAAGACTATAAGCGCCTGCTCCAGCCTGTCATCGACGGCAACGAGATTATGGAACTCTTCCACCTGCAACCTTCTCGCGAGGTGGGAACACTGAAGCAGTACTTGAAAGACGCCGTATTAGATAATAAGGTGGAGAACGAACGCGAACCACTCATGCAGTTACTGTTGCAGAAGGCCCGTGAAATGGGGCTGAAAATGTGAGAAGGGCGAACAAGAGAAAAGCCTCGCAATGTGATTGCGAGGCTTTTACTTTTCCACTCTTTCTTTCGATTACTTACGCAGACCGAGGGCCTTAATCAGTTCACGATAGCGAGTAATGTCCTTGTTGTACAGGTACTTCAGGAGCTTACGACGGCGACCTACCATCTTAGTCAGTGCACGAGCGGTACCGAAGTCCTTGTGGTTCTTCTTCAGGTGCTCGGTAAGGTGCTGAATACGATAGGTGAACAGGGCCACCTGGCTCTCTACAGAACCTGTGTCCTTAGTGTCTTTGCCATACTGGCCGAAAATCTCAGCCTTTTTAGCTTGATCTAAATACATTGTTTTGTTTGTGATTATAAATGTTTTGCAATAACATCTTTCGGACGTTTTTCCTGCCTAATCACGGGCGGTTCGCGTCGTCAAATGCTTCGGATTTTCCGAAATGCGGGTGCAAAATTACACATTTTCTGCAAAACTACCAAATATTTCCCAAAAAAGTTGTACCTTTGCACCCGAAATTACGTAATTTACTTATGCAGGATATCAGAAATATTGCGATTATCGCACATGTGGACCACGGCAAAACGACGCTCGTGGACAAGATGATGCTGGCAGGCAATCTATTCCGTGAGGGACAGAACCTGTCGAGCCAGGTATTGGACGCTAACGACCTGGAGCGCGAACGAGGCATCACGATTCTTTCAAAGAATGTTAGTATTAATTGGAAAGGTACGAAGATTAACATTATCGACACCCCGGGCCACTCTGACTTCGGCGGCGAGGTGGAACGTGTGCTGAACATGGCAGATGGCTGTCTGCTGCTGGTCGACGCTTTCGAGGGTCCTATGCCCCAGACGCGTTTCGTGCTGCAGAAGGCGCTTCAGATTGGTTTGAAGCCTATCGTAGTGGTTAACAAAGTCGACAAACCTAACTGTCGTCCTGAGGAGGTGTACGAGATGGTGTTCGACCTGATGTTCTCTCTCAATGCTACCGAGGACCAGTTGGACTTCCCTGTAGTTTATGGCTCTGCCAAGAATGGTTGGATGGGCGAGGACTACAATAAGCCCACAACCGACATCACGTACCTATTAGATAAGATTATCGAGGTCATCCCTGCACCTAAGCAATTGGAGGGTACGCCCCAGATGCTCATCACATCGCTCGACTATAGCTCGTACACGGGTCGTATCGCCGTAGGTCGCGTACATCGTGGTCAGCTGAAGGACGGCATGCAGGTTACCATTGCCCATCGCGACGGTTCTATGGAGAAGACAAAGATCAAGGAACTGCATACCTTCGACGGTATGGGTCATTCGCGTATCGATCAAGTGGACTGTGGCGACATCTGTGCTGTCATCGGTTTGGAGAAGTTCGAGATTGGTGACACCATCTGCGATGTTGAGAATCCCGAGCCCCTGCCACCTATCGCCATCGACGAGCCTACCATGTCGATGCTCTTCTGCATCAACGACTCGCCTTTCTTCGGCAAGGAAGGTAAGTTTGTCACTTCGCGTCACATCAACGACCGTTTGGAGAAGGAACTTGAAAAGAACCTTGCCCTGCATGTTGAGCAGTTCGAGGACTCTACTGATAAGTGGGTCGTCTCTGGTCGTGGTGTGCTGCACCTCTCCGTGCTCATCGAGACCATGCGTCGCGAGGGGTACGAGTTGCAGGTCGGTCAGCCTCAGGTAATATATAAAGAGGTGGATGGCGTCAAGTGCGAGCCTGTCGAAGAACTCACCATCAATGTCCCTGAGGAGTTCGCCTCAAAGATGATTGATATGGTTACACGTCGTAAGGGCGAAATGACCTCGATGGAGTCGCAGGGCGAACGTACCAATATCGAGTTCGACATTCCC
>JAEEGK010002759.1_pt1 | contig 44071 bp, 30 predicted proteins | sample 8958771 | NCBI WGS metagenome assembly JAEEGK01 (sample SAMN16246547, study PRJNA631951) | gut metagenome | biome: gut microbiome; feature: rumen; material: SC-attached | host: Bos | place: Iran: Karaj | collected 2018-10
CATGGTAAAAAAAGGCGGCGTAATGGCGAGCGCGTCTGTTGGCGGACTTTCTGGTGCGTTCATCCCGGTTTCTGAAGACGAAGGAATGATTGCCGCCGTAAAAGCCGGTTCTATCTGCCTTGAAAAGCTTGAGGCGATGACGTGCGTTTGCTCCGTTGGCCTTGATATGATTGCTATTCCCGGTGACGTGCCGGCAACGACGATAAGCGGTATCATCGCGGATGAAATGGCGATTGGTATGGTTAACAACAAGACGACCGCCGTAAGAATTATCCCGGTTCCGGGAAAGAAAGTCGGCGAATGGGTAGAGTTCGGCGGGCTTTTAGGCGGCGCACCGATAATGCCAGTGAACAAATTCGGCTGCGCGGATTTTATAAACAGAGGCGGCCGTATTCCGGCTCCAATCCACAGCTTTAGAAACTAGACGCAAGCCGCGAGCGGCTGACGTTTACGTGCGAATCAGCTTGCTCCAAGTGTCTGGCTCCGGAACCTCAAACGAGAGTGTTTCGTGCGTGTACGGATGAACAAACTCCAGTGTCCGCGCATGAAGGCAAAGCCTGTGGAACGGGTCAGTGCGCGCGCGGTACTGCTTGTCACCCGCTATTGGGTACTTTTTAGCGGAAAGGTGCGCACGAATCTGATTCGTTCTGCCTGTTTCCAGTTCCAACTGAAAAAGCGTATATTTTTTATCTTTTTTCAAAACTTTATAGTGTGTCACCGCCTGCACTTCGTTTTTAAGCGGTTTTCCGCCGCGCGTCGCGTCCGCAACGTAAGAATGGTGCATCGCGTTTTTTGTGAGCGGCAGGTCAATGACACCTTCATCAGGCAGGAAGCCGGCTGCCGGATTTTCCGCGTGTGGCGCGTTTCTGTTGACTGCCGAAGCATATGCGTCGGTCTTACAAGCTTCCGGCGCACCAGGCCGCGCCACAATATGCGGGGTTTCCGCGAGTGCCACATAATAGCGGTGCTTCACAATTTTCTGCCAGTCGTCCATAACAATCCGCTGACATTCCGGGGTTAATGCGAACATCATAACGCCGGACGTTTCTTTATCTAAGCGGTGGACGGCAGCCGGCCTGTAATTGCCGTGGACAAGCCCGCGTTTCCGCCGCATTTCCGTAAGAACATCGAGCGCAGTACGCGCGCGCGACCCCGGATACGGCACTGTGAGCATGTTTTCCGGTTTATAAACCACTACGAGAAACTTGTCTTCATAAAGAATGCGGAGCTTTTCTGGCATGATGGTAATATGGCATTTGAAAGCGATAAAAGCAAGTGTGCGTTAGAAGAAGATTTACAAACTCCCGCTTGCTACGTTTGTTTCCAGCATTGCTTTCGCTGGCACCCTGTGTGCTAAAGTAGGTTCCTCACGAGCGACGAGCTGTACATTACCGCTTCTTCGCTCGTCGCTATCGTTCATCAATACTTTCCACACAGGGAACCTGCCAGCTACGCAATGCTGGAACTAATTTAACAATCCACCGGTGAGTAATCTGTAAATACGTTCTACCAATACCAATCAATTAAATTAAACCGAAGCGCTTGCTTTTACGCACTTTTTGTGGATGTACATCTCAAAATCGGCACGGTTAAGGACATCGCCCACGGTTCTGTCTGTCTTGCTGTTGAACTTAGAGAAACCAGCTGCAAACGATATTTTATCAAGGACAGAGCCTTCTTTTTTGACTTCTGAAAGAACAAAATCGTTAATTTCTTTCTTTATCTCGTCACACCGCTCGTAATCTTCGTTCTGCAGGATAATTACGAACTCGTCACCACCGGTACGGAATACAGGGCTGTGCTTGAAAATATTACAGATAGTCTTACAACACGCCTTGATGTAAAAATCGCCCGACTCATGGCCATACGTGTCGTTTATTATCTTAAGGTTGTTAAGGTCGCATTCGCATATGGCAAAGTGCATTGCCTGCGGATCGGCCTTTATGTTCTCGTTCATCTGTTTTGCTCTTCGATCATAAAGCTCGCGGTTCGCAACACCGGTAAGAGCATCGTGCGTCGATTTTTGCTGTTCTTGTCCGATTATCTCTATCAACTGGCTGCGCATCAAATCTTGTGTAAAGATATAGAGCAAAACGGCTGTGACACAGATTGAAAAATAACCCGTGTAAATATGATCTGACATAATTGAAGGTATCTGCCCGGAAAGAAATGTAGCAGCAATCAATAACAGCGTGACAAGGCTCTTTTCTTTTGCTTTGCGTGCAAGATGGAAAAAAACAAAAATAATGAACAAAAACGAGATACCGCAAAATAAAAGATATATCCAGTAAAAATCACCACGGCAGAAATAGCCTTCTTCGCTTATATAGAAAATAAGCTTGAACGGAGCCATTACGACTTCGAGCAGGGCATGGAAAGCCATTACAGCGAACATCGGCTTTAACGAAGCTTTTATTCCGCAGCTTTTTGCGAGCGCAAGCGTTAAACATGGAGAAAGATTGTACTCGCACAAAGTGACGGTTACAAAAAGCCATGACGGGGCATTGCCAAGTTCGCTGAACACAACACCGATATGCTCAAATGACATTCCCATGGCAACAAGGATAAAAGTGAACCTGAACCACTTAATGCTGTTCTTATCGAGAATTGTATTCTTGCCAACTGCCACAGCCAGTGTAATCATGCTCAGTACACACGACAGGACGATGACACCGTAAAAAGAAATCATCAAAACTCTCCATCAATTCTGGGATTTCTGTAAGTCTTCTTTGATAAGTATTCTTAACGCCTCAACGCCTGTAACGATAGCGAGCTCCGTGTCATGCACCTGCGGGTTCGGGAGCCCGGCTTTTGCACGCTCCTGGTTCGCTACAACAAGGAAGCACGAGCCTACACGGACACGGAGGAAACTTCCCGCTATAAAGAGCGCGGCAGACTCCATCTCCGAAGCAAGGCAGCCCATGCGGAGCCAAGCTTCCCATTTGTTCTGGAGCTCGTAGCTTACCGGCATGACTTCTGGCTCGTGCTGTCCGAAAAACGAGTCTTTGCACTGCACGACACCCGCGTGATACGGGATGTTTTTGCTTTTTGCCGCCTGAATAAGCGCGTTCAGCACGTTCACGTCCGGCACCGCTGGGTACTCTATCGGCGCATATTCACGGCTTGTGCCTTCCATACGGATTGCGCCGCTCGCAATTATGATGTCGCCGCTCAAAACGTCTTTCTGCATGCCGCCGCATGTTCCGACGCGGACGAACGTGTGCGCACCGCACTTAGAAAGCTCTTCTATTGCGATTGCGGAAGATGGCCCGCCAATTCCTGTTGACGTTACGCTGACTTTTACGCCTTCGAGCGTTCCGGTGTACGTTACGTACTCGCGGCTGTCGGCGACAAGCTTGGCGTTGTCAAAGTGGGCGGCGATGCTGGCGCAACGTTTTGGGTCGCCCGGCAAAATTATGTATTTTCCTATATCATCAGGACCAACGCCTGTATGATATTGTTTTCCTGAACCTTCTGCATAATCTATCATAACAAACTCCAAAAAAGGTACGTTTAATTTATTCTAACATTGAATTATTCTTGCTTCCACCGAAAAAAGAATATGCGGGATATAATACTGAAAAATTAACAATTTTCCGAATTTTTGTGCTTATTGCGCGATATAATACGTTTCGAGCATTCCCTTCCCTTTTACCATGACAGGAGGCTGCCGGACAAAGTGGAATTTATCTTTTACAAGATTATATGTATTCATAGTCGATAGTATCTTCATTTCTTCGCTCAGAGTTTCCATTCTGCAAGCCGTATTCACGGTGTCACCAAAAACGTCATAGATATAGCGTTTTATTCCGACTATTCCCGCAACAACTTTTCCGGAATTAAGCCCAACCCTGATGCGCACCTTTTCTTCCGCAGTTTTGTTATATTCTTCAATATATTTGACAAACTTAATGGCGCATTCCGTCATTTTTTCCGCATGATGCTCTTCTGGAACGGGAAGCCCGCAAACTGCCATATAAACATTTCCTGTCGTTTTTATTCTAAGACATTGCTCTTCTTCCACAATTGAATCAAATTCGTACGAGATTTTGTTCAACATATCCATGAACGGCTGAATTTCCATCCTGTGCGACAATTCTGTAATATTAGAAATTGAGCAATATAAAACCGTCGTGTTCTCATAGCTTTTTGGGATTGACCTTCCGTGATCACGAAGATCTTCCACAATTTTTTGCGGAAGAATGTTCAGCAGCAGCTTTTCTGTTTTTTCCTTTTCGTTTTCTATGTTTTTTTCAAGATTATACTTGTTGATTACAAATTTTCTTTTCCAGAACGAAAGATAAGCAACAAGACTGTTCAAAACGATTATGTTCATAAGCTCCGGTCCAACAAGTTTTTCCTTAATCACTATGATATTGTTCTGAACAAGGCATGTTAAAACTATATCATACAAGAGGAGTGTGACCGTAAAGACAAAAGGATTGATATTCAAAAGCATAACAACGACAAAGGAAAACGCGACAAAATAGACAAAAAACTCCGTCATTGTACTTATTGTCAAAAAGAAGGTGAGCATACAATAAAACGATATAATGCAGAAAAATATCGGGGTATAATGCAGATGGCTAATATAGCAGAGGACTAATCCCAGTGTTCCCACGATGATGTAAAAAGAATAATAAGAGCTTTTTATCTCCACAGAATCTGCGGGATTCAATATCTCCACAAGAGAAAGAGCCGCTATCCCGAATATGATTGAAACAATAAAAATACGTCTTAGGTACATTCTATTCTCCGAATGGAGTGTATGAGAATGCTCTTTGTTCAGTTGATATCTTTCAATAAACTTCATCTTCTAAACCTGTATTTTATCTTTCACAAGTTCGTATGTTTCCGGAGAAACGGAAACTTTCATCTCTTCCCCGCTTTCTTCTGTTTTAACGGCCCTGTCCACTGTTTCGCCAAAAATATCATATACATATTTTTTAACGCCGACTACACCAGCGGCAACCTTGCCCGATGCAACACCTAATCTGATTGTCCATTTCACTTTTGCATCTTTGTTTTTTTCCTCAAGATACGAAATAAACTCTTTTCCACAACGAATAATGTTTTCTGCATGGTCGGGATTTTCTTCCGGTATTCCGCAAACGGCGACATAAGCGTCACCAATAGTTTTTATACGCATACAGTTATATGTTTCCGAAATTTCATCAAATGCCGTAAAAATTTCGTTAAGTTCATCAATTACAAAATTCGGATCCAGAGAAGCTGCTTTCTGCGTGAAATTAACAATATCGCAATACAACACGGATACAGATTCATAGACTTCCGCATTCGTAGAACCGGTTGCCACCATCTGATGAATAACTTTTTCGGGGAATATATTTTTCAAAACAGATTCTGTATTACTTTGCTGAGCTTTAAGTTCTTTATCGTGCTTAAACTCATCGACTATGTGCTTTCTTTTCCAAAAGACAAGGAAAACCAACGTGATGAAAAGAAGCAGCACATTGCTCTGCAACGTTTCTGAGCGGGCACTTAATTTATCATAGAAAAGGCCAAGATTTTTGAAACATATAAAAGCGGATAAGGATATTATTAAGAACACAGTGAAAACGACAGGATGAATTTCCAAAAACATGATGGTTACAAAAGACAATCCCAAAAAGATGATGATGCAGTTTGTAGCTGATGATTCCATCATAAAAAATATATAGATAAACTCGACACACAAGAGCTCAAAAACAATCATGTATTTAACAGGAACCTTAAGACGGAGCATAAGAAGCCCTGTTCCGCCAATTACAATAAAGGAATAATAGTAAAAAAGAATTTCAAGTGCTGTCTGAAGTTTTAGAATAAACAGGACAGTGAAAACGACCGAAAGAAACAGTCCAAATCCTAACGCAATATAAAAAAGAATTCTAAGAACTTTTCTATTCTTTTGAGTAACTTGTTCAGAGTACTCTTTTGGGATAGTGAAAAGATTTGAAAGAAAATGTTTCGATAACGGCATCACGATATTATCGCACACAGAAAGAGACTGCGCAATAAGTAATATATTGTCGTGCGCGGGAAAAAGTGGCATACTTCCCGCATGGTAAAAACTAACGCCATGAGGATTCTTGAGACAGAAGGAATCCCGTTCAGCACAAAACAATACGAGTTTTCCGAAGATCAGCTTGATGCCGTTCATGCCGCCGCTTCTGCCGGACTACCTGTAGAGCAAGTTTTCAAAACGATTGTTATGCGGAATGAACGGAACGAAATATATGTTTTTTGCGTACCGGCAGAAACGACGGTAAACCTGAAAAAAGTAAGGGCTCTTACATCATCCAAGGACATAAACCCCGTGAAACCGCAAGAACTGCTTGGGCTTACAGGCTACATACGCGGAGGTTGCTCTCCGCTCGGCATGAAAAAGAAATACCCCACTTTTATTGACGAAACAGCTATTTTGTTTGACGAGATTTATGTTAGCGCAGGACAGCGCGGAATGCAGATTGCGGTGAACGGGGAAAAACTGGCTGAAGTGTGCAATGCCACGCTGGCAGAACTGACGCTGTAACCAGCATAAATCCGTCGCAGCGTCGGCCTACCAGCATTTTACGCGAGCATCGCAAGAATGCCTGCTTTATCCTTTGCGCCCATTTCGCGCTTAACAGATTTTCCATCCTTGAAAACAAGAAGTGTCGGAATGCTCATAACGTTGAACTTTTCTGCCAAATCCGGTTCATCATCAACATTTACTTTACAGAACTTTACGTCCTTGCGTTCTTCGGAAGCTTCTTCCACAAACGGCGCCGTCATCCGGCAAGGGCCGCACCATGAAGCCCAGAAATCCACGAATACAGTTCCGGAAGAATTAAGAACTTCCGCATCGAAATTATCTTTTGTCAAAGAAATAACAGCCATTGAAACCTCCTATAAAACCTCGGCGGTAGCACCGAACATGGTAGCCGCCGAGCGCGGTAGCGATATATCAAATTGCAGCTTGGAGAACAACAATCGCATCCGAACACGCTGTTCTTACTTAATATACGAATAATTCTTGCAGGAGGCTATAAAAAAACACCGATTTTCAGCAATAAGTTAGTTAAAAACAACTTTTTTCATAGCTGAAGTCGGCACGAAATCGGCAAATGATCTGAATAGCCCGTACCAGTCCACACATCATACTCATTGGGAAGGCCGCTGACAGTAACGAAATCATCTTCTTCATACACTGCGAAAGAAGCACATGCGATGTCGCCGGCGAAAAAGAAGTGATCGATACGGTTCCATACATTTTGATAGCAATAAGAGCCTTGCGCTGACGAAGAAAACCACGGCGACCGCACCGTTACTATATTGAAGTTTCCGCGCAAATCCACGCAGCCTTCCGTCCGCGAATACATAAACTCAGAAAGCTCCCTGTTAAAATCGCCGCAAGCGGCTACGCTGTAACCGTCCGCAAGAGCCTGCTCGATGCGCCCGCTTAACACGGCTTCCTGGCAGTTGCGCCACACTTCGCTTTCTTTTGCGCCCCCGGACTTAGACTTCCAGTGAGCGACAAAAAGCGCGAGCCTGCGCCCAGAACCCGCAATGCCCTCGTCGCCGTTCGCACTTCCAGCAGCTCGCGCCGGTTCAGCAGTCCGTCCAGAACCTGTGCCTCCGAATGAAAACCGCAGTTCCATAAGCGGGCGCATGGAAGGCTGCGTGAGCTCTTCGCCAGCGGAATAACCCGAAAACGCTTTTAAAGGAACAGCTGCCTTGCAGTTAAGGGAATGCACCGTAAGAGATTCCATCATATACCGCGAAAAGACAGCACACCCCAAACTGGCGCCGCTTTCACGGGCAAAGCTTACGTAACGCCAGTTCATGCCTGAAACCCCGATTTGCAAAGTATTCGCGATATCCTGCACGACAGCCGTATTTTCCACTTCCATAAAACAGAAGATATCGGCATTTACCGCTTTCATAAAAGCGCACAGTCTTTCTAGCCGCTCCTTGTACTTTGCTTCCGTCCACTTAGATTTTTTGCCGGTGAATTCCTCGTATTCATTGCCTGTATCCACCGCATCAAAAAACGTCTGCAAGTTCCAAGAAACTATAGAAAGTTCGTTTTCATCAGCTTTTCTAAACCCAATCGCCCCGGAAGAAACGTCAACCAAGTTGGAGCATCCGCACCCAAAAAACGCGATACAAAGGATTGCGTCCCGAACAAGCCCCGCAATGACTTTTTTCATCTTAACCTCCGCTCATTTGTTATACGAGCGAGGTGGGGTGGAAAAGTAAACTTTCGGAAGAAAAAAAAGGTGCATTTGCGGATTTTTTCGCAAATGCACCTATTCATTCAACTAGTATTATGAATTACACGTTGAACTTGAAGAACACGACGTCGCCGTCCTGAACGACGTACTCCTTGCCTTCAATGCGGTACTTTCCAGCAGCCTTGATTTCCGCTTCCGAGCCATACTGAACAAGGTCGTCGAAGCTGTAAACCTCAGCTTTTATAAAGCCTTTCTCAAAATCTGTGTGGATAACGCCAGCCGCTTTCGGAGCTGTGTCGCCCGCGTGAATCGTCCAAGCACGGCACTCGTCAGGACCAGCTGTAAGGAACGTTCTAAGCCCCATCAAGTGATACGCGGCACGGGCAAGAACCGCAAGACCGCTTTCCTTAAGACCAAGTTCACCAAGGAACTCAAGCCGCTCTTCCGGGCTTCCCATCTCCGCCAATTCCGCTTCGAACTTACCGCAGATAACGACGACATCCGCGCCTTCTTCCGCCGCAATTGCTTTTACCGTTTCAATATACTTGCTGCCGTTCTTAATGCCGTCCTCATCAACGTTACACACATACATCTGCGGCTTCATCGTAATAAGGTGGCAATCATAAATCGCTTCTTTCTCATCGTCCGTAAGCTCTGCCTGACGTGCCGGCTTGCCGTTCTCCAAAAGCGGCTTAATCTTGTTTATCGCCGCCATCACGATTTCAGCCTTTTTTGCCTCTTCCTTGCTAACGCGAGCCGCTTTCTGACATTTCTCAATGCGACGGTTCACCGTATCAAGGTCGGCAAACGCCAGTTCCATATTGATTGTCTCAATATCATCTGCTGGGTCAATCTTGTTGTTAACATGAACAATGTCAGGATTCTCGAAACAGCGCACAACATGCGCAATAACACCAACCTCGCGGATATTCGCAAGGAACTGGTTTCCAAGACCTTCGCCCTTTGACGCGCCTTTTACAAGACCCGCAATATCAACAAACTCAACAGTCGCAGGAACCTTACGCTTTGTTGCGAATTTCTCGGCAAGAAAATCGAGCCGGGAATCTGGAAGATCAACAATACCGATATTCGGATTAATCGTACAGAAAGGATAATTTGCAGCCTCTGCAGGAGCTGCCGTCAACGCAGAAAAAATAGTGGATTTGCCAACGTTCGGCAAACCGACGATACCACAGTTAATAGCCATAGTTACTTCCCTGAAAAATCAATGAAATCGCCTTATTATATAGACATTCAAGGAAATCCGCAACAGACTACTCGTGCAACTTATATTCCGTGTCCTCGTCTATAACCTGGATCATCTTTTCGGCAATTTCCGGCGCGAACTGCGTTCCAGAGCCTTTTTCAAGCTCGCTTCTTGCAACATGCTGCGGCAAATATCTACGGTAACTGCGGTTTGAAGTCATGGCGTCGTATGCATCTGCAACGCTGATAATCCTTGCGTACTCCGGGATTTTGTCGCCGCTGAGCCCGTCCGGATATCCTTTTCCGTCAAGCCGCTCATGGTGCCAGCGAACGCCAATCTCAAGGTTCGGCATAGTCGTTATGTTCTTAAGAATCTCGTACCCAATCTCCGGGTGCTTTTTCATCTGATTGAACTCTTCTTCAGTCAAATTATCGCGTTTGTTTATTATCTCGTCTGGAATACCGATTTTCCCGATGTCATGCAACAGCGCGATAAAGAAAATCTCACGCTGCACTTTCTCGTCTTTTCCAAGAAGTTCCGCAATCTTTTTTGAGTATTCAGCGACACGTCGTGAATGACCGCTCGTGTACTTATCCTTGGCATCGATTGTTGTCGCAAGAGCCTGTGTAACTTCAATAAGGAGCTTCTCTGAGTTGTTTTTCTCTTCTTCAAGCTCTTTCGTTCTTTCTTCTACCTGCTGTTTCAAGTTGTTCTGGAGCGAAATAAGATGCCCGAAAAGCATGTTCTTGTTACGTTCTGCCCTTGAAAGCCGTATCTTTACGATACTCGCGAACACAAACTCAATCATATAAAGGATTGGAAAGCGGACACGCATTGTATCGGAGAACGGATAGCAGAATTTTGAAAGCGGTGTCCAAAAGCCCAGTATTACAAAAAGCATATAGAAACCGTTCGCAATAAAGAACACACGCTTTTTATCAGTGAAAAACGTAAAGAACGTGATGATACACATCCAGAAAATGCCAAAACCTTCCTGACCGCCCGTGATAAGGAACACGAACTCCATGAAAAAGCTCATGATGTATCCCAGAATCAGGAAAAAACGCGCTCTTTTCGTTATTGTCGTGATTATGAAAGAAAGAAGAAAAAGAGGACCGTACGTAAGGCTGATAATAATCATAGCCTTATTGCCTTCAACAGCAGTAGTTATCGCCATAGCGACTCCAAGAAGGAACATCGTAAGCGAAACGACCTTTGCTACCAAAAGCATATTTTTCTCTTCTGAAAACAACTCTCTTTGATCCAGCATAGATTTAATTCTAAATGATTTACCCCAAAAGTCAAATATATCCAATTTTATAGTTAACAAGTGCGGATATTCTTAAACTTTTCCATGTCGCGCGGATGTCGTTTCGCGCAAAATGTGCGGCACACTGAAAGATTCTTGCGCCGGTTCATAGAGAGTGTCACCAGTAATGGCTTTTGCGTCTTTCGCGGGGTATGAGGCCGCCCAGCCCCTCAGAAAAAGAAAAACCCCGGCTGAAAAACCAGGGCTCTAATTCAAATTAATATACGAAATGTGCCGGAGGAACGAACTTATATCCCTTTCCATGGATAGTCTGGATTACGCTCGGCGCATCGCTCATATCGCCCATTTTCTGGCGGAGTCTTGAAATATGGACATCGAGCGTCCTAGTCGTAGAATCGCGTTCGCGTTTCCAAACATTCTCAAGAAGCTCTTCTCTTGAAATAATTCTACCAACGTTCTCGCTAAAATAGCGCAGAAGCTTTATTTCTTTTGCAAGAAGTGGAATAATCTTTCCGTCCGCAACGATAATTTCTTTAACAAGGTCTATTGTAAGCTTGCTCTTTGTTGATTTTGCTACATTAACATTCTTAATAAGCAAGGCTACTTTTGATGCCAAATCATCAATTGAATAATTTCCCGGAAGGAATGAAGAACCGCTGCTCTCACCAGCTTTTACCGAAATAACGATGTCCTCATCTTGCTTAACGACCGTGAATGTACCGAGGTTTGTTTTCTTCGCCATATGTTTTTCTCCTACACAAAAAGAATTCGTAGTTGCTATTGTAACAAATAACCTTTAAATAGTCTTAAAAAATTCTATGAAAAATAGAAAAATTTTAGAATTTTTACATTTTTCATAAAAAAGGGGGAAGAATCCCCCTCGGCGGCACACGGTTGCCGCCGACCCCCTCTGCGGGCTTCAAACGCCAGCCCGCAACTCCTGGCTCAACCTACGGGCACAGCCCTTCGGTAGCTCACTAAAAACAGCCCGCCGGACTGTTTTTGCCTTGCTACGCAATGCCGTTCGCTAACTAAAACCCACGATTTATCCCGTTGTTGTTCTTCTGCATTTTTGCTATACTTTCTGAAGTAAAATTTCAGTTTATAGGAGACGCGCTATGATCAAATTGCGGAACGGAGGAGCATTCTACAGCGGAAAAGGCTCTGACCCATTCATTTCAAAAGAAGAAGGTGAAAAACAAGGCGCATCCGCCACAGCCTGCAGAAAAAACACGCTCGCTTACGGCATTCTTCAAAAACACAACACATCAGGTGACGCAGAAAACCTTAAAATCAAATTCGATAAGATAACATCGCACGACATAACTTTTGTAGGCATAATCCAGACAGCGCGTGCTTCCGGACTTACAAAGTTCCCAATTCCATACGTGCTCACTAACTGCCACAACAGTCTTTGCGCCGTTGGCGGAACAATAAATGAAGACGACCACATGTTCGGACTCACTTGCGCCCGTAAATACGGCGGAATCTACGTACCGCCGCACCAGGCCGTTATCCACCAGTTCGCACGCGAAATGCTCAGCACTTGCGGCGGCATGATACTCGGCTCAGACAGCCACACACGCTACGGCGCGCTCGGAACAATGGCGATTGGCGAAGGCGGCGGCGAGCTTGCAAAACAGCTTCTTGGCAAAACATACGACATTAAGCAGCCAGAAGTAGTTGCCGTTTACCTTACAGGAACGCCGCGCCCCGGAACAGGCCCGCAGGATGTCGCGCTCGCTATAATCGGCGCAGTTTTTGAAAAAGGCTACGTCAAAAACAAAGTCATGGAGTTCATAGGCCCCGGCATCAAGAACCTGAGCGCGGACTTCAGAATCGGCATTGACGTAATGACTACCGAAACAACGTGTCTTTCTTCAATTTGGGAGACAGACAACAAAATAGAAGAATTCTACGCGATTCACGAGCGCGCCGGTGACTTCAAAAAGCTTTCCGCGCCGGCAACAGACAATCCGGCTGAATACGCCTGGTACGACGGCGTTATAGAAGTTGATTTGGGCGAAGTTAAGCCGATGATAGCAATGCCGTTCCATCCGAGTAACGTCTATACAATTGACGACGTTGTTAAAAATCCGGGTGACGTTCTTACAGAAACGGAAAAGCGCGCCAAAGTAAGCTTCGGCGACAAGATTGAGTATAACCTTCACAACAAGCTTGTGGACGGTAAACTTTACGTTGATCAGGGAATCATCGCAGGGTGCGCCGGCGGCGGCTTCGAGAACATCTGCGCGGCGGCTGACATCATGAAAGGCGCGTCCATTGGAAGCGGAAAATTCACAATGAGCATTTATCCGGCAAGTATGCCGATTTACATGGAAATCGTGAAAAACGGCGTTGCAGCTTCTCTTATGGAAACGGGAGCCGTTCTTAAAACAGCGTTCTGCGGCCCGTGCTTTGGTGCAGGCGACACTCCGGCAAACAACGCGTTCAGCATCCGCCACTCAACAAGAAACTTCCCGAACAGGGAAGGTTCCAAAATACAGAACGGACAGATTGCATCCGTCGCACTTATGGACGCGCGCTCAATCGCCGCAACAGCTGCGAACAAAGGCTTCCTTGCTTCTGCGGAGTATTGCAGCGAAAACGTTAAGCCCCGCGCCTACACGTTCGACAGCTCCATTTACAAGAACCGCGTTTACGACAGCAAAGGTGTTGCGCATCCAGAGGAAGAGATTCAGTTCGGTCCGAACATCAAAGACTGGCCGGAAATTCCTGCGCTCGGCGACAACTTGCTTCTTAAAGTCGTTTCAGAGATACACGACCCTGTAACAACAACAGATGAGCTTATTCCATCTGGCGAAACTTCGTCATTCCGCTCCAACCCGCTTGGGCTTGCGGAATTCACACTTTCACGCAAAGACCCGGAATATGTTGGCAGAGCAAAAGCTGTTCGCGACAAGTCAGCCGATTTTGTAAAAGAAGCAGAGGCAGCGGTTGCGGCTATTAAAAAAGCACACCCAGAACTTGCAGCCCAAGCGGAAACAGCGCAAACAGGCAGCACAATTTTCGCAGTTAAGCCCGGAGACGGCTCAGCACGCGAGCAGGCAGCTTCGTGCCAGCGCGTGCTCGGCGGCTCGGCAAACATCGCGATAGAATACGCCACAAAGCGTTACCGCTCGAACCTTATAAACTGGGGAATGATTCCGTTCCTGTTCAACGGCTCTGACAAAGAGCTTCCGTTCGCAAATGGCGATTTTGTTTTTGTGCCTGGCGTTCGTGCAAAAGTTGCCGAAGCAGCCGAAAGCATAAAAGCTTACGCCGTCTCCTCAAAAACAGGAGCAGTGACGGAGTTCGAGCTTTCTACCGGCGACATGACGGCGGACGAGCGCAACATCATTCTTGACGGATGCCTCATTAATTTCTACCGTCGGTAAGCAGCCCTTCCAGACAGACTTCCGCTACATTGGTTCTGTCGGCCAGAGAGTGCGGAGTTCAAAGTATTTGACTCGCACCGGCATACGCCGGTTTTGCTCGCACTCCGCAACACTGTCCGCAGCCCCAATTTCGCTCAAGTCTGTCTGGACTACTCCAAATCTGCTTAAATCTGGTACGCCTGATGGTTGAAATTCAACTGTTTTTTTCACCAAAAATCGGATTTTTTTCCGTTCACAAGCTCCATATATTCAGTATATAATCGTGTCATGACGACAACGACTGCTCTGGAAAAATGCCAGGAATACAATTTCAGCGACGTATACGCGTCTCTGAAAAAGCTAGTCTCTCTTGTTCCGCCGCCGGACGTAAAAGGTAAAACAGTCCTTCTTAAGCCGAATATCCTTTCGCCAAAGAAGCCTGAGTTTGCCATTTGCACTCATCCTGTCGTTGTCGGTGCCGCCGTAAAGATTTTTGTCGAGCTCGGCGCGGCAAAAGTTATTGTTGGCGAATCCCCGGCTGTAGCAAGCTCTATTTCTGCGGCACGAGCCACGGGTATGCTTGAGCAAGTCGAAAACAACGGCGGCGAGTGGGTCGAGTTCAACACATCGGTACAAGTTCAGTGTCCGGAAGGTCAGATTGTCAAAGTGCTCGACTTTGCGGAGCCATTCACCAAGGCGGATGTGGTTGTTTCTGTCTCAAAGCTTAAGACGCACCAGTTCATGTCATACACCGGCGCAATGAAAAACCTTTTCGGTCTTGTCGTCGGGCTTACAAAAGCAAAAACGCACTACCGCTTCTCCGACAAAAAGGATTTTTCGGCTTATCTTACCGACCTTAACATTGCAGCGAATGCACAGTACGCCATAATGGACGCGATTGTCGGCATGGAAGGACAGGGCGGCCCCGGAAACGGCGATCCTGTGAAACTCGGCTTTCTTGCCGCGTCCGACAACATCCTTGCGCTCGACTGGGTATGCTCGTCAATCGTAGGCTATAATCCGTATCAAATTCCGAACTTGAAGTGCGCCTTGGAGCGCGGAAGATGGCTCAAATCGCCCGACGACATAAAAACTGTTGGATGCACGCCACAAGAGCTGAAACCAGCTTCGTTCAAAATCGTAAAAGAAGCGAGCGCGGCCGTGACTCTGCAAAAAATGCTGCCGGGCTTCCTTAACAGGATGGCGACGCTCATCTTTGTTAAAACGCCGCACTTCAACAAGAAAAAATGTATCCGCTGTGGACGCTGCCTAGAAATCTGTCCGCCGCAAATCCTGCGTTTTTACACGGACAAAAAGACTGTCGCATCAGCTGAAACTCCGAACGCGCAGAAATTTGTCGCGATTTCTGACAAATCAAAATGCCTGCACTGCTTCTGCTGCCACGAAATCTGCCCTGTCGAGGCGATAAAACTGCGCAAGTTCTAAGCCTGACGAACATCTCGCAAAACCGGTGGAGAGGGTTTAACAAGTCCGCGAGCAGGAGAAAAAAAATGTTTTTTCTAAAAAATCGTAAACGCACATGGTTACTCTTAGGACTAGTTTTCTTCGTATTCTCGATTTCCGCACGGGAATCCAACAAGAAAATATATGTATATAAAGAAGTTACAATAGATGACGAAAAAGTCTTCAAGTGGGTAAACCTTTATAGAGTATCTGAGTACGACTCCCATGGTAATCAAATTCATTACAAATATTCTAACGGTGATGAAAAATGGAGTGAATACGATTCAAACGACAATCTAATTCATTCCAAAGATTCCGACGACTATGAAAAATGGTATGAATACGACTCCAACAACAATCTGATTTATGAAAAGAGTTCTTACGACTATGAATACTGGTATGAATACGATTCAAATGGAAATCAAATTTATACAAAAGAATCCGACGGCGACGAAGAATGGTACGAGTACGACTCTTATGGCAATCAGATTCATCTTATAGATTCTGAAGGCTATGAAGAATGGTATGAGTATGACTCCAATGGTAATCTAATTCATTTCGAGACTTCTGGCGGTTATGAGGAATGGTATGAGTACGACTCTGACGGTAATCGCATTCATGAAAAGTGTACCTCTGGTTATGAGTTCTGGAATGAGTACGACTCCAACGGTAATGAAATTTATTCCAGGAGTTATGACGGCGATGAGGAATGGAACGAATATGACTCAGACGGCAATCTTCTTCATTACAAGGATTCTAACGGATATGAGGAATGGTATGAGTACGACACCAATGGGTATATAATCCATTACAAGGATTCTAAGGGAACCGAATACTTGTCTGAGTATACCTTTTACCCTGATGGGACAATTCAAACGATAAACAACTATAAAGTTTATTAATTTATAATGGAGAAAAAATGTTGTTTGTTAAAAATCGTAAATGCACATGTTTATTTTTCATTCTGGCACTTTTTGTGTTCTCGATTTCCGCACTGGAATTCAATAGGAGCGTATATAAAGAAGTAACAGTACATGGTAATAAAGTCTTCAAGAGGGTAAAACTTTATAAAATCACTGAATACGACTCCTATGGCAATCTAACTCATTACAAAGATTCTGATGACTATGAATACTGGTCGGAGTACGATTCCGATGGTAATCAAATTCATTATAAGTATAATGACGGCGAAGAAGGATGGTATAAGTACTACTCAAATGGCAACCAAATCCTTTTCAAGGATTCTGTCGGCTTTGAATACTGGGGAGACTATGACTCCAACGGCAATCAGACTCATTACAAGGATTCTGACGGCTTTGAAAAATGGCGTGAGTACGACTCCTATGGCAATCTAATTCATTACAAAGATTCTGACGGCTTTGAATACTGGCATGAATACGACTCAAACGGGAATGAAATTCATTCCAAGAATTCAGATGGAATAGAATTCTGGCATGAGTACGATTCCAACGGTAATGAAATTCATTATAAGAATTCTAACGACTATGAAGAATGGTATGAGTATGACTCAAATGGAAATCGAATTCATACCAAAAAATCTGACGGTACTGAATACTGGTATGAATACGACTCAAATGGGAATGAAATTTATTCTATAAGTTCGGATGGCGATGAAGAATGGAACGAATACGATTCCAACGGCAACCAAATTCATTACAAGGATTCGGATGGAATAGAATTCTGGCGTGAATATGACTCCAACGGTAATGAAATTCATTTCAAAAATTCTAACGACAATGAAGAATGGTATGAGTATACCTTTTACCCAGACGGAACCGTTAAAACTAAATACAGCTATGAGGGTGTCAAGTAACAATATCTGCGAAAAGCCCGGCCGCCGGTTCTGGTAGGAAACGGCGGCGCGCCCGTATATCTCCCCCATGTACTGATTGGGCGGTTCACAAAGCCCCGCAAAAAATGTATAGTAAGTCACACTCTCAACAGGATTACTCATGAGAATATCAGACATACTTAACGCAAAAAAGCTTTCCGTCTCTTTCGAGATTTTCCCGCCGAAACAGCAGTCATCGTACGAGTCCGTGATTAACACGGCGATGAAACTTTGTTCGCTGCATCCTGACTTTATGAGCATTACTTACGGCGCAGGCGGAAGCACAAAGCGGAACACAGCCCAGATTGCGGGCGAACTTCAGACAAAAGGAAACGCGACGGCTCTTGCGCATCTTACGTGCGTGGGTGCTTCAAAAGAAGATATTTCCGCGACGGCGGCAGAGCTTTCAAAGCTCGGAATTGAGAACGTACTTGCGTTGCGCGGAGACATTCCTCAGCCAGATGAGAACGGCAACATGCCCGAAGGATATTTTGACGCATGGAAAGAAAAGGGATATGCGCATGCCTCGGATCTTGTTGCGGTGCTAAAGGCTACTGGCAACTTTTGTGTGGGCGGCGCGTGCTACCCGGAAGGACACCCGGAAAGCTACAACCGCGACATCGATATAGACAATGTAAAGTACAAGGTTGAGGCTGGCTGCGATTTTCTTACGACGCAGATGTTTTTTGACAACGACATGCTCTACAGCTTTTTGTACCGCTTGCAGTCAAAGGGCATTCACGTGCCGGTTCTCGCCGGAATAATGCCGATAACACAGCCGTCTCAGGTTAAGCGAATGATAAAGCTTTCGAACGCGTACATTCCACGCAAGCTGCTGATGATTGTAGACCGCTTCCAAGACAGCCCGGAAGCACTTATGCAGGCAGGAATCGCTTACGCGACAGACCAGATTATCGACCTGATTTCGAACGGAGTGCGCGGCATCCATATTTACACAATGAACAAACCAAACGTTGCGGAAGCAATAATGTCGAATATCAACAGTATAGTTAAGGCTGTCAATGCCTAGCGCATTTTAAGATGCGGTGCGGGGAACAACGAAACGGAGAACACGGATGGCAAAAGTCGATTTCAGAACATTTCTTTCTAACCGGATAAAAGAGGGCAAACCAGTTTTCTCTGACGGCGGAATGGGAACGATGATTCAGGCATCCGGCGTTACGGACTACAAGATACCGGAAGAGCTCAATTTTACGCATCCGGACGTGATAAAAAATATCCATCTGCAATATCTTAGGGCAGGCTCTGATTTTATAACGACAAACACATTCGGCGCGACACCGATAAAAATGCATGGCGCAAAGTTTTCGGCAGGAGACGCGATAAGGGCGGCTGTTTCGCTCGTGCGAGACGCGATAGATGAGTATGCGCGCGAGAAGCAAGTTGGCGTTTCGGGCGACTCGAGTTTGGGCGCGGGCTGCTCGACGGCGGGAGATTCCGCTGTGGGCGCGGGCTGCTCGAGTGATGGCGCGAGTTCATCTAAAGAAAGCCCCTCTGCTTTGGGCGTGGGCAGTCCGAAGTTCGTCGCGCTCGACATAGGACCAAGCGGCAAGCTGATTGAGCCAGCAGGAACGATGACGTTCGACGAAGCTTACACATCATACGCGCAGGCCGCCATCGCAGGTGAAAAAGCTGGTGCGGACCTCGCTATTATCGAGACGATGAGCGACCTGTACGAAGTTAAGGCCGCAGTTCTTGCCGTAAAAGAGAATACTTCTCTTCCGATTATCGCGTCGATAACATTTCAGGATAATTTACGGACACTTTCTGGAGCTGATGTTCTTACAGCCGTTACATATATGGAAGCTCTTGGAGTTGATGCTGTCGGCATGAACTGCGGAGTGAGCCTTGAGGTGGCGGAGAAACTCGCGTCGCTTTTTGCGGCGGAAGCATCTATCCCGGTGATAATGCAGCCGAACGCCGGTCTTCCGGTGCTTGAAAACGGAAAGACGGTTTTCAAAGTGTTGCCGGACGAATTCGCCGCCTCTCAGCTGACAAACTACAAGGCTGGTGTACGTATCTTAGGCGGCTGCTGCGGAACGACACCGGCACACATTGCGGCAATGGCGAAAGCGGTCGCGGAAGTTAAGTGTGCGTCTAGCGAAAACACGTCCGCTGATCGCACATCTGGCAACCCCAGCACATGCGCCCCCGCCGAAACCACCCGCGAAGAAGCGACATGCGTCTGCTCCGGTAGCACAACAGTCCGCATCGGTGGCAGCGCCGGGGCAGTCATCGTCGGCGAGCGCATAAACCCCACCGGCAAAAAGAAATGCAAAGAAGCCCTGCTTTCCGGCGACACCCAGTTCATCCTCGACGAAGCCGAAAAGCAGCTTGCAGCAGGCGCGCACGTACTCGATGTAAACGTCGGACTTCCCGGAATAGATGAAAAACAAGTTATGTCCGACACAGTTTTCCTGCTGCAAAAAACTTTCACATGCCCGCTCCAAATCGATTCGAGCGAAAGTGACGTTCTTGCCGCCGCAATGCGCCGCTACAACGGAAAACCGCTCGTAAACTCGGTCAACGGAAAACAAAAAACAATGGACGCGGTTTTCCCGCTCATTCAAAAATACGGCGGCAGCGTTGTCGCGCTCTGCCTTGATGAAAGCGGCATTCCCCCAACAGCGGAAGGTCGCCTGGCCATCGCTGAAAAAATCGTAGCGGAAGCCGCTAAGTACGGCATAAAACGCGAGGATATCTTCATAGATATGTTGACACTGACTGTTTCTTCGCAGCAAAAAGAAGCCGCGGAAACGATACGCGGCATAAGGCTTTTAAAAACTTCGCCAGAAACGAAAGGCGTAAAAACAATACTCGGTGTTTCTAACATATCATTCGGGCTACCACGGCGCGACATCATAAACTCGCACTTTTTCAGCATGGCATTGAGCGCGGGACTCGACGCGTGCATAATCAATCCGCTTTCGCAGCCTATGCTCGACTCTTACCGCACGTACAGAGCCGTCTACGCCTTTGACGAAAACTGCATGGAGTACATAGACGCTTATGCAGGAACAGTCGCACCAAGCGCAACGACGCAAACCGCGCAAAACCCGAATGCCGGCGCCCCTGCGACGGGAAATGCGCCTCAAAACACGACGAATCCCGCGCAAACTGGAACCGGCGCAAACGCGACCGCGCCACAAACTGAACAAACTACCGCGTCATCGCCCTTGTTCCAAGCCATCGTTAAAGGCTACCCCGAAAAAGCCGAAGCAGAAGCCGCGAAGCTTCTTGAAACGCTTTCCCCTATGGACATCGTTAACAACTACATCGTCCCCGCGCTCGACAACGTAGGCGATGACTACGCTTCCGGCAAAAAGTTCCTTCCGCAGCTCCTCCTTAGCGCGGACACAGTTTCAAAAGTCTTCGCGCTCCTTAAAAAACACATCGCCGAAAGCTCCGCAAACAACCCGGACTCACAAAAAAGCAACGGCCGTGTCCTCATGGCGACCGTACAGGGAGATATCCACGACATCGGCAAAAATATCGTCTCCGCCATGCTCGAAAACTACGGCTTTGAAGTAATAGACCTAGGCAAAGACGTTGCCCCTGAAACAATCATAAAAACCGCGCTCGAAAAAGACATAAAGCTCATCGGGCTTTCCGCGCTCATGACAACAACCGTCCTCAGCATGGAAAATACAATCAGGATGCTCCGCGAAACAGAAAAACAGCAGGCGGAACTCGGCAAAGACATCAAGTTCGTAATAATCGCAGGCGGAGCCGTCCTAACGCCAGAGTACGCTACAAAAATCGGTGCCGACTATTACGGAAAAGATGCGATGACCACAGTCGCCATCGCAAAGAAGGTTCTTCTAAATGAATAATGCACAAAACAACACAGAGACAAAGCTTCATTCGTTCAAAGAATACAACGCACTGAAAACTTACCTTTATCTTTGGTTCTGTCCGCGCACATTTATTCCGCTGATGAAATGCGTTCACACAGCCCTGCGTAAGTTCTTCATGCTCCAGTTCAGCGTTAAACTCAAAATCCGCAAAATCCCGGTCGTCAAAGTCGACAATGAACTTGATAAAACAGTTCCATTCGTACCGGAAAGAATCTCCACATACCTCGATTTTATCCATTCGCTCGCCCGCCCGCTCGGCTTCTGCCTTACACGGTTCAACCGGAAAGAACGCGCCAAAATTGCCGCCGATGTCCTCACCGAGCTCAGGAACTGCTATGAAATCGCCTATCATATCTATTCGTTCAGCATGTCCACGACCGACCGCCCTAAATACAACAAAGACAGGCATTTCCGCCTTATCCACGCGCTTGACCCGCATCTTATGTGCGTACCAAGCCTGCACGTTTCCATAATGATTATGGCATGGATTTTCTATCGGGAGATTTTCAATACCCCGACTTTCAACGATGAAGAAAAAAATTTCTACACGAACCAGATTTTCGGCTCCGCAAAAGCCATTACAGAGACCGTCCTGTATGTAAAACAACACAGCGTCAACTGCATTCCGGCGGCAATCTACATGATGACGATAATGCTCAAAGACCGCTTCACGCTGAACGATGCGGTATATTTCATCGACAACTTGTTCAAAGAAAGTACGGATATCCCGCAGCAAGACAAAGAAAGAATCCACTCGCACATACACATCACGTTCGAAAAATTCCTTCTTGAAAACTGCTCGGAAGAAGACTGGACCGTTCCTGTAAAACGCTGGCTCATGACATACAAGGCAAGCTGAGATATACTCTTACGGCCAAAAATCATCGTCAGAAGGCTCTTCTACGCCCTCAACCAAAACAGATATTTGCGTTATTTTTTCGTCCGCGTCAAAATAAAAACCAATTACTGTACTGGCGTAAAAAGTTTCCTGCCCATCATCAAAAAAATCTTTCACATGAAGGTTCGCCCAATAATCAACATAGTCTCCGTCTTTTAACACTCTCCACGGCTCTCCAAGCAACGCATACACGTCTTTTTTCGTCATGCCGATTTTAAGCGATGCTCCGCCGAGCAGCTCGTTATTCACAAAAAACGCATTCGGTCCAAAAACCGTGTTTCCCTTATAAAGCTTTTCGTCATCGTCAATCATCTCGTAATTCTTTCTGATGAACTCTTTCTTTTCGTGCAGATAATTCAATAGGCTCTGATAAGCAGCCGAATAATCCGGTTCCGAAAGAGGCATTTCCGATTCTGCCGACTCCTCCGAAACATCAAAGACGCCAACATCCTTCCGTAAAATTTCAATTTTGTGGGTTTCTTCTTCGTTTATCGGGTTTAAATCGTCATCAAACTCGCACTCGTAATAGTCCTCTTGCAAAATCAGATTCTTTTCCTTATCGAATTTTATGACGATAGAACCGCCTATGCCGCCTCTGCCACCAATTTCGTAGCTGAAAAGGATTTTTTTATACACGTCATTCAGTTTCACATCAACTTCATTTTGGCTGAACATCGGATAATTAGTCTTAACGTGGAACGTAAAGTTGTCCCGATACTCTATCGATACGTTGTATATGCCTGTTTCATTCACATAAACGCCTTCAATCTTCTCGATTATTTTGCTATAGTTCCCGGCGTTCTCAGCCATTTCCTGCGAGCCGCTTTCTGTGCGGACGATTTTTTCTTTCGTATCCTTTTCTGTCGCGCAGCCCGCTGCGAGCAGCAGAATTGCAATTCCAAGAACAAATACTTTTTTCATACGATATCTCCTAACTCTCAGTGCAATTATAACTCACCAAAAATTATACGTAAATATAGGAAGGGGTGGGGAGCGACCCCACTACATCTTGTCTTTTCCATCGAAAAACGATAATATAGCGTCAGTTAGTTGCAAAGTTCAACTAACATAACTCGGAATCATTGCGCAAACCCGCACGCATAACAAACGCACCGTGCACCGATTTGCCGCAAACCACAAGGAGCCACCATGATTCATCCATCATATTTCGCAGAAAAAGCAAAACAAGACGCAATACTGAACCGCAAGAACAACATAGACAAATCATTCTACAACGGGATTTTCTCGCGCTACGAGAACCCGGTGCTTACGCGCGAAAGCGTGCCGCTTTTCTGGCGGTACGACCTTAATGCCGAAACAAACCCTAATTTTATGGAGCGGCTTGGGATTAACGCGGTTTTCAACGCGGGCGCGATTGAGCTTAACGGAAAGTTCTACATTGTCGCCAGAGTCGAAGGCGCCGACCGTAAATCTTTCTTCGCAGTAGCCGAAAGCGACAGCCCTGTAGACGGTTTCCGTTTCCACGACTACCCTGTGCAGCTTCCCGACACGGAGCCTAACGAAACGAATGTATACGACATGCGGCTTACAAAGCACGAAGACGGCTGGATTTACGGCGTTTTCTGCTCAGAAAGCAAGGATACTTCATCAAAAGACCTTTCAGCCGCTGTCGCCGCCGCCGGCATTGTCCGCACAAAAGACCTTGAACACTGGGAACGCTTACCCGACCTTAAGACACTCAACTCTCCGCAGCAGCGCAACGTCGTTCTTCACCCAGAGTTCGTTAAAGGAAAATACGCGTTCTACACCCGTCCTATGGACGACTTTATTGAAACTGGTTCCGGCGGCGGCATAGGCTTCGGGCTTTGCGACGACATTACACATGCCGTCATCAATGAGGAGATAATCACGAGCGCGCGCAAATACCACACAATAACAGAATCGAAAAACGGAGCTGGTGCTGTGCCAATTAAAACTGACAAAGGCTGGATTCACATTGCGCACGGTGTCCGCAATACAGCCGCGGGGCTCAGATACGTTATATATGCTTTTGCAACATCATTGGACGACCCTTCAAAAGTGATTGCGGAACCGGGCGGACTCCTTATCGGGCCGAGGGGCTGGGAGCGGGTCGGCGACGTTTCCAACGTCGTTTTCACGAACGGCGCTATCGCTCGTGAAAACGGCGATGTTTTCATCTATTACGCGGCGAGCGATACCCGGCTTCATGTAGCTTCTACGACAATCGAAAAGCTTAAGGACTACGTGTTCAACACGCCTGCCGACCCGCTCCGCTCCGTAAAGTGCGTTGAGCAGAGGTGCGCGCTCATAAAAAAGAACTTGGAGTTATTGCGCGCGGGCAAATAGCACTCACAGCGTAGGCGCAAAGTAGCGCAAAACGAGCGCACTGCACGCCGAAACCAAGCGTCGCAAGGCACGAATCCGAAAAAAACGCGAACACTTCGCACGCAAAACGGGCGAAAACCTCACGAAAATCGTCAATACTCCGAATTTCTTAACAAATTCTTAAATTTTTTATAATTTTTTTGGAAAAATGTCGAAATTGGAGTATATGGAGATTCCAAAGAATCGAAAAACAGTATATAGTTATAATATGCGTATTTTCCGCATTTCAAAAAAGAAGATTATTTCTCTTTCAATTCTGGCAATTCTCGTATTTATCTGTATACTTGCGGGTTGTAGCCATAAGGAAGAATCCTCGACCAAACTGTCGTTCAGTCATCATTGGTTCTGGAAGCAAGGTGCGGAAGACGGCTCCATGCCGGAAGAGCTTCGCCCAGGACAAGGCGTTCCCGATGTTGACAAGAACGGATTCCGTCTTTTGGACGTAGAACAAGAAGATCAGCTAAAAGCACTTCTCCCCGAAGAAAAAGGATATATCTGGATTTATACGGACTTCACAATCCCAGAAGCACTTAAAAATACTTCTATAGGTATTTTTTCCAACCGCATATTATTTTCCGGTGATGTTTTTGTTAACGGACATGAAATCGGACAGCTCGGTTCATTGCCGCCGGATCAGTTCATGGCAGGCTATAAAGCAGGCGGTTTCTACATACCGGATTCTATCCTAAAGGATACTAGCAAACACGTTCTTGCCATAAAAATATGGGTTGAAGGCGTAGGAAGCGTTCCTACCACAATCTATTTGGACAGTTACGATAAAGTTTCTTACGAAGCTGCAAAAACAACATTCCTTTGCTCAACAATAAACTTTTCATTTTCTTTCTCGCTTGTAATTATCGCAATTCTATACTTATTCCTGTATTCCCAGCGTAAATTCAAGGAATATCTGCTTCACGCAATGCTCAACTTGTGCTCCGCAGTGTTCCTGTCGCCGTTCTTTCAGGATCAGTTCAGCTTTTTGAAGGGCTTTTTCCCATCCTACCTTGTTTTCAGCAAGTTCTTCTATGCCATACCGGCTTATATATCTACTTATTTTGCATCTTCGTATATACGCGAATTCCTGCACGAAACTGACTCAAAGAGCCTTAAAATAACAAGACTTGTAATACTTATCCTTCCAATAATAATAACACTGGCTATTCCTGAGCTTGTAACTCTGCTTCATGCACAGTCTGTTCTTATTCTTTTCATAAGCGCACAGATATACTTCGGCGTAGAATCGGTCTGCAAGTCACTTATCCGCCAAAAGAAGGAAGTCTACGTTCTTATTGCAGGTTTTTCTCCGGTTCTTGTCGCAATTCCAATTGATTTGCTTGTTCATTCCATCCTGCACCTTGATAATTGGCCGTTTATAACAATTTTTGGATGGCAGGGCGTTATTCTTGCGTTCATATTCATTCTTTCAATCCGCTACAACGAGATTTTCAAACGCGTTGAGTATTTGAACTCTTACTTAGAGCAGGAGATTGATGAACGAACTCACAGGCTTACCGAATCGAATGAGAAACTAGAGGCTGAAAGACGGCAGGCACAAGCCGACCTGAACTTTGCCGTCCACGTTCAGGAAGCATTCTTCAAGCAACCCGACTTTACGTTAAACGGTTGGGATTTTGCCATGACATCTATGCCAGCTTCTGGTATTTCCGGCGATATGTTCGACGTATACCATGTCGGTACTGTTCTTGAAGGAATGTCACTTTTCGACGTTTCGGGTCACGGTATTGCCGCCGGCCTTGTCACAATGCTCTGTAAGAACATAATCGGCCAGACGTTCCGCGACGGCCTTTACAGCGGAGAAACCCACGAAGACCTTGGTGTCGTTATGGAAAACATAAACCGTGGCGTCATCACTGCAAAAGGCGACATTGAAAACTATCTTACTGGTGTTGTTCTTAGGCTCGACAATGCTCTGGAAGGCGAGACATGCCACGCGGAACTTACAAACGCAGGTAGCCCTGTTCCGCTGCTTTACGTGAGCGAAACGCAGAAATGCGTTGAAATAAAAACGCGTACCCCATCAACACAATACGGTATGATTGGTATACGTGGACTTGAAGTATCGTTCCCGTCACAGCAGTTTGAAATTGCCCCGGAAGACGCTCTCGTGCTTTACACAGACGGCATAACAGAAGCCGTTAACAGCGATGGCGAACAATTCGGACGCGAACGGCTCGCTGAAGCTATAGCAGAAGCCGGTTCCGTTTCAGCAAGCGCAAAACTCAACTACATCCTTAAAAAGCTCAAGACGTTTGCAGGCGAAGTTCCGTACGATGACGACATTACGCTGATTGTCCTTCAGCGCAAGAAAAACATGTCAGACGATATCGATTCGCTCGTTGCTAATCTGTAATTTACGTATTTTCATTTTTTTCTCGTTTTTTTTTCTATTTTGTGATATTCTATATTTATCGGTGAAAAAGAGTGTCGCTTACGCGATAGGAGGAAAAAGTGAAAAACCTGGAAATTGGGCAGGAAATACAGACTAAAATCGTTGCAGTCACGGATGATTGCGTTTTTCTGGATCTAAATACAAAAAGCGAAGGCGTTCTGGATATTGCGGATGTCACTGATGAAAATGGAAAAATAACAGTCAAAGAAGGCGATACAATAAAAGTTTACTTTCTTGGAGACCAGCGCGGTGAAATGCGTTTCACCACAAAAATAGCCGGCGATAAAGCGGATAAAACGCTTCTTGAAAATGCTTGGAAAAGCGGAATTCCGGTTGAAGGTCATGTTGAGAAAGAGATAAAAGGCGGATTTGAAGTAAAAATCGGCGACAGCCGTGCGTTCTGCCCATATTCACAGATGGGTTTCAAACAGAAAGAAGAGCCTGCGTTCTTCATCGGAAAAACGATGACGTTCCGCATTCAGGAGTATAAAGAGAACGGCAGGAACATTCTTGTTTCTAACCGCGCCGTAGAAGAAGCAAAATACAACGAATACAAAGAAACGCTTAAGCAAAAGCTTAAAACAGGCATGACGGTAAAAGGAAAAGTTCTTTCACTGCAAAGCTACGGTGCTTTCGTTGAAATAGAAGGATTCAAAGCTCTTCTTCCAATTTCAGAAATTTCTCGCTCACGCATAGAAGATATCAGCACAGTTTTGTCCGTAGGACAGGAAATTGAAGCATCCATAATCCGCATAGACTGGCCGAACGAGCGCATTTCACTGAGTATGAAAGCGTTGCTTGCCGACCCGTGGAGTACTGTGACAGAACGGTACAAGCCGGAACAAAAGCTTACAGGAACTATATCGCGTATAGCTGATTTCGGACTGTTCGTAAACTTGGAGCCGGGAATAGACGGGCTTTTGCATATTTCAGAAATTGAAGATGCGGACAGGAAGACAAACTTGCGTAAAGTCTATAAAACTGGAACAGATATTGCAGTTGCAATAAAAGAAGTTGATGCGGAAAACCGCCGCATTTCGCTGCGTCCGGCGACTACAAAGAAGCAGGATAATTCCGCGGAGGAATTCCTTGCAAAGCAGGACGAGTCGGAAGGAGAAACATACAATCCTTTCGCCGCGCTTCTTAAAAAGAAATAAATACTTTCAGAAAAAAAAGCTGCCTTCGAAGGCAGCTTTTTTAGTCTGGTAAAAAACCGTTAAAACTCGTATTCGAATGAATACGCTTCTTCTTCCAAAGCTTTTATGTGCGCTGCGATGCTATTTGAATCAGTAAGCTCCATAATTGTTTCAAGCTGTGACGGCGAAAAATACATCGTCATTTTTGGTGAATATACATCAGACTGATCATTGGCCAATCCAGAATCAAGGAACATGCTGAAATATGGCTTTCCGCCGATTATCTCATAATTAAAGCGTGTTTTTACATCTGCATTGTAGCTGTAGCCAAAAACACCCCAAGCAATGCCTGTTTTCGTCATACCGTATGCATTATCTTTCGTCGGTTCATGGTTTTTGTCAAAATGACCGGAGTTATAATCGTCCATGTACAAGCCTACACATCTTTCGAACTCGGCACAGTTTTCCGCATTCATCATCAGCGCAATTTTGTTTATATGGCGGGAAAAATGGATTTCTATCTTATTTGTGCGGGGAACACAATATAAAGTCATTTCGCACGGAGTAACATCATCTCCGTCTTTCCATACACTAATTGCATCACCAAGTTCAAATGGAGAAAAATCACCGAGCGTCGTAAGATACGGAGATTCTTTCTCCGTTTTTTTTGTAGTTGTGGCACATCCTGCCAAAAGGAAAAAAGCGCTCAAAACGCAGAAAAACAATATTGATTTTTTCATAGATAATAAACTCCTTGTTTTTAAACTCTCAAAAGCAATCTCGAAAAAACGCCACGGCGAGTTTTTCAAGATGTCCTATATAACTTAACATTTTTGGCGTAAAAAAGATACACTAAAAAAACTACTGTTTTTGCCCGGCTTCTACGGCGAGTCTGTCGCACATCTCGTTGTATTTGTTTCCGGCGTGGCCTTTTACCCACCGCCACTCTATATCAAGATGAGAAACAGCATCATCAAGTTCAAGCCACAAATCTTTGTTTTTTACAGGCTCCTTCGTCGAAGTACGCCAACCGTTCTTTTTCCAGTTTTTTATCCACGTCTGGATGCCGTTCTTAACATATTGGCTGTCCGAAACAACGCAAACTTTACGGTTCCGCCAGTGTCTGTCGTCAACGATTGCTTCAAGGGCCTCTATCGCTGCCATAAGCTCCATGCGGTTGTTAGTGGTAAGCTTTTCGCCGCCGCTCATCGGGTATTCCTTGCCGTCCACAATGATTACGGCACCCCAGCCACCGCGACCGGGATTTCCGGAACACGCGCCGTCTGTGTATACGACGATTGGCTCAGCTGAGTTGTCAGGCGCATTTGCCGCGCTTGTTTCGGCACCGACAGAGACAGCTGAGGTTACAGCAGCACCCGCGTTTCCCGCGTTTCCTGCACCCGTGCCACGCACATTCGCGCCAGAACCCGCGCCAGTCGCATTTCTCGCGCCCACGCCGAAACTCGCGCCTGTGCCTGTGACGCTCGCGTTTCCGTCGAAACTCGCGCCCCGCAGCACTTCTTTCGCCTCGAACGGATACAAGATGCCCCATTCAGCGCGGAAAGCGTCCATCATCTGAATAAGGCGCATAGAGTCCGCGTGCGTATGAAGCGGCGACTCTAAAACCGGGCGGTCAGCATCAGGACTGCCGGAAGCTCTAAGGCAGCGTACCACCTCTGCAACCTCGTACTCGTAGCCATTCACACGGAACGGAAGCTTTTTTTGTTCAACAAGGCTGCCGTCGGTATTCAGAACGTTAATCTGCTGCGCGTACCAGAAGCCCGGAATGTGCAGAGTCGCCTTTGACCCGATAATCTTTGCGGACTTAAAGTGGTCGCCCGAACCAGTATCTATTCCGGCAGTCACCACGGCAGAAAAAGCCGATTCCGCAGGAGACGCGAAAAGCTCCCCTGTTTCGCCGCCCGAAAACTCCATGATAATCGACTCGAACGCGTCCACTCCGGCGGCGGTCTTACGGCAGATTGAATGAACCGCAGAACAATTAACGTCAGCAAAAGCCACATTCTGAACGGCAGAAGCCACGGACATCGAATACATCAGCGGATAAATGCCCATATCCAAGAGCGCGCCGCCGGCAAGTTCCGGCTCATAAAGCCTGGAGCCCGGCGCATACGGAATATTGCTGCAAAAATCAGCATAAACAGCCTGAACCGTCCCGATTTCACCACTTTTTATCATCCGCAAAGTCTCTAAATAAACCGGCTGAAGGCGCGTCCAAAGCGCTTCCATAAAGAACATCCCTGTCTGCTTTGAAACTTCAAGCACCTCGCGAAGTTGCGCTGCATTCACGGCCGCAGGCTTTTCGCACAAAACAGCCTTGCCTGCTTTCATCGCTTTTATTGAAAGCTCCGCGTGATTCATGTGCGGAGTAGCTATATAAATTACATCGATTTTTCTGTCTGCCAAAAGCTCGTCGTAGCTTCCGTACGCAACCGGAATATCCCACTTTTCCGCAAAACTCTTCGCTTTATCAATTGAACGTGCAGCGCACGCATAAAGAGCCGCTCCCTCCGTTTTTTTTACAGCCGGAGCAAGACACGACGCGATATTACCGGTTCCAATGAAACCCCAATTAATTGTTTCCATGAACACAATCTATCATTCTAAGCCGGATTTTTCAATTATTTATAAGGATTGATTATATGGGCGTGCGACGCAACCTGTCGGTCACGTCGTCGGGTGTTCCGGGGTTCGCCGTCTAACGCGGCTCATTCCTACGCGGTTCCCGCTCCGGAACAGCCCTCTCGGGCTGCCCCTACACCCCCTCACGCACGCCGACAGCCCACTTCTCCACCGACAACTCCAAATTTTGCGCCGCATGGCTCATAGCATACTCCAGTTCCTGTCCGGCACTTATCTCATACACCAAAAGTTCCGGAAACGCCGCCTCACTTTTTCCGCAAAACACAACAACAGGGATATTTCCGCGCCGCGCAGCAACGGCGGCTTCCCGCGTTTTTTTCACGATGCCGCCAATCGCCTTACCCATAAGACTCTGCTCATCAAAGCGGCCTTCGCCTGTAACAACATAGTCGGCTGTTCCAGCTGCCGCCCCAAAGTTATACAAGCTTAAGATTGTGTCTATTCCACTTCTTAATGTACCGTGCAAACACGAAACACATGCAAAGCCAAGTCCGCCCGCAGCACCCGCTCCGGGAAACTCCGAAAAGTCCTTGCCTGTACTGGATGCTACCACATCAGCAAAATGGCGGCAGCCGGAGTCAAGAAACTTGACCATAGCCGCATCCGCGCCTTTTTGCGGCGCATAAACAGCCGAACAGCCGTTTTCTCCGCAAAGAGGGTTCGTCACGTCACACATCGCGACAATTTCAATTCCGCTCAACTTTTCGAACATCGCAGAAAAATCGCAAGATAAAACCTTGCCAAGCGTCCCGCCAGTCGGTACGAATGCGCCACCATCAGAATCGCCAAAAACAGCCCCAAGAGCTGCCATCATCCCTGCACCGCAGTCATTCGTGCTGCTTCCGCCAAGCGTCAGAATCAGCTTTTTCGCACCGCGCTCCAAAGCATACTCAATCATCTCGCCAACGCCGAACGTCGTCGTCAGACACGGATTTTTCTTCTCGCCCACAGACGGCAATCCCATTGCCTCCGCAGTTTCAATCACTGCAGTTTTTACAGAAGTTTCATCACCATCAACAAATCCGACGCGCACCGTCCGTTTTTCGTCAACGAACGCACCAGTAACTTCTATCTTTTCTGTATATCCGCCAAGAACAGAAAGAATACTGTCCATCGTACCCTCGCCGCCGTCGGCTATCGGCATTTTCAGGATATCCGCATCAGGAATCACCTTCCGTATACCGCGTTCTGCCACGTCACAAAATTCTGTCGCCGTCAAGCTGCCCTTAAATGAATCGGGCACTATCAAAATCCGCATATCATAAGTATAGCAAGGCGAAGCGCAACGCGCAAACATTTTTCTTTTGTAAAATCCAAATTTCAGTGGTAGAATAACAAGTATGCGTGCGCTGAACTGCGGCACGAATTAACAAAACCACAAAACCGGAGTGACCATGAAAACAAGAAGCTCATTGATTGTCTTAATCTGCCTTACTGTAGCGATTTTCGCATGTATGTTCATTGCAAACGGAATTCAAACTGCATGGGGCGATGTAAGCGTTGAAGCCGTTAAATACGCATTTACCGACAGCAACGGAAAGACACAGTATCTTACAGGAAAACTGTACAAGCCCGTGACCGCAACAGCGGCGAATCCCGCACCGGCTGTGCTAATGCTTCATGGCTACCAGAATGATAAAGAAACGAATGATGCTTATTCCATAGAGCTTTCGCGACGCGGAATTGTCGTGCTTTCTTTGGACGAGTACGGTCACGGATGGACGACGGCAGGCTTGACCGAACGCGGCTGGACGAACCACAAAGTCACCGTAAACTACGGAGAGGACAGAGAAGAAGCCGGCACATATAAAAAGCTCGGGAGCGGCGGCGCAATACGCTACAAAATAATGATGAACTTCTCGAACCTTTCGTTCTTCAAGGATAAATACAGCAAAGGCGATGACGGAAGCGTGCTTTACGACAGCTCGATGGGCGGCATAAAAGGTTTCGAGGTTCTTTCCGCTTACGATTTTGTTGACAGCGCGAATATCGGTGTTTCAGGCCATTCAATGGGAACATGGGCAAGTTGGTCTACCGCCGCCGCGTGCCCCGCAAAAGCCGTCGTTCTTCAGTGCGGCGAGCTTTTCTCTAAAGAAGCATACGATGCGAACAAAATCAGCTTCAACAACGTGTTGCTTTTGCAGGCAAAATACGATGAGTTCAACTACTTCCGCGACTACGAGAACACCGTCACAGACGAACTTATGTCCACAGATTTGCGCAAGGATTTTCTGGGCTATACAGGTGCGACCGCCGAATGGAACAAGACATACGGCTCTTTCTCAGACGGCACGGCACGCCGCATAGAGCTTATCAACACGAACCACCGCCTTACAACGCACGACCACCACGCGCTCACAGCTGCGCTCGACTGGTTCTCGCAGTCACTCGGCTTAAAATACACAATCGCTTCTAGCAGCCATGTTTACGGCATTAAAGAATGGCTCGTTTTTGCGGCGTTCCTTATGGCTGTTTTCGCAATGCTTCCGTTATTGGACCTGCTTCTTGCAATTCCATACTTCAAAAAGTCAGTTCAAGCATTGCCGTCTGAGCCTGGTAAAATCAAAACAAACAAGCAGTGGCGTAAAGGTGCCATAATCACAATGGCTATTTCCGCGCTGACTTATCCGTTTATGACGCAGCTCGGACACGGACTTTTGCCACTTCCAGAAGGCATTTTCCGCATGACAATCGGCAACGGATTCCTTTCGTGGTACTTGCTGCTTATCATCATCATGATTATCACGACGATTATTCCGTGGAAAAAATCGCGCAAATTGGCAGCTGTCGGCAATGCGACCCCGGCGGCCGAGCAAAACGCAAACCAAGCCCCCGCAACGCCTGTAAACTGGTACGATATCGGTCTTGCGCCCGCCGACAAAACTGACAAAATTGGCTGGAAACTCTTTGGCAAAAACGCGCTTCTTTCCCTTATCCTGCTTGGCTTCGTCTATATTCTCGTAACAATATTCACGTACGCTTTCCAGCTCGATTTCCGAATGATATGGCCGTTCCTTAAGCCATTCACACTTGAACGTTTCGGGCAGTTCTGCGTATATTTCCCGGTTTTCTTTGTGTTCTTCCTTTTGAACAACTCAAAGATTTTCGCGCAAATGCGCACAAAATATACGCTCCAACTCGACGCAAAAGGCTACTGGCAGACGTTCTGGCGCAACGCAGTTTGTATGGCGGGCGGTATCTTCTTTATCATCCTGCTTGAATACATTCCGTTCTTCGCAGGGCTCGGCCCAGGCGCGGACTTGCTTTTCAGCCCGACATTCGGCGGTCCGTTCATGTCGCTGCTTATCGTGTTCTTCCCGCAGATACTCGTGTTCAGCCTGCTCGGAACGTACATTTACCGCAAGACAGGCTCCGTTTACACAGGTGCGTTCGTAATTTCTGCGCTCGCATGCTGGATTGTAACGGGCGGAAGCGCGATGCTATAAAACCTGATGACAGCCACCGTGCGCTTTGTGTAGAATATACACATGAACGAAAAAACTGAGAATATAAAATACTGCTTCCTGCTAGGAACACACACAATGATGTTCTGCGTAGGATTCGGATACGCCACAAGTTACCTTCAAAACTTGAACGTTCCAGATGGTGCGATCGGTATATCAATTTCCGTGTTCGCGCTGCTCGGCGCTTTGTTCCAGTTCATACTGGGCAGAGTCGCCGACAAAAGCAGCCGCTGGAACTTCAAGAATCTGATTATCCTGCTTGCGTCCATACAGCTCGCGTCATCTTTAGCGCTACCTTTTTTGACGTCGTTTTCTGTAATAAGCACAATTCTTTTCGGCTTAGTGCTTTTACTAACTTATTCAATGCTTCCTCTGCTCAACTCGGTAAGCTTCTTTTATGACGCCTGTAATCTTAAAGTAGATTTTGGCATAGCGCGTGGCGTCGGTTCCATGGCATACGGCGTCATATCGATAATTCTGGGGAAAGCCGTGACTTCGTTCGGCACAGGATGCATTCCGTTTTTTGCGGCCGCAGTAGCACTCGCTCTTCTAATAGAAGCATCGCTTTTGCCATCACCAGCCGGCTACACAATTGCCAAAAACAAGCCTGAAAACGGCGCGAACACAAATAGCGCGCTCTCAAATGATGCGTCTGCCGGAAACCACGACAGCAGCGACTGCAAAAAACAACGACCGCTTATTTTCCGTTATCCCGCCTTTATGCTGATGATATTCGGCGTGACAGTCGTAATGGTCTTTCATAACATGAATATCACGTATCTTGTACGGATTATCGAGAAGGCCGGTGGCAACAGCACAAACCTTGGTATTGCACTTGGCATTTCGGCTGTTATGGAGATACCAAGCCTTTTGTTCTATGGAAAGCTGAGCAAGCATGCACCGTCAAGAATACTGCTTCTTATTTCTTGCGGCGTTTTCTCACTCAAAGCGCTGCTTTTCTGCGTTGCCGTAAACGTTACCGCTGTTTATCTGATACAGGGGCTTTCTATTGGCGCGTTCGGTCTTTTGGCGGCGTCAAAAGTGTATTACGCGCACGATACTTTTGAAGAAAAAGATATTGTCACAGGACAGGCTCTTGTTTCAATGACGGAAGCCGTCGGTATGGTTATGGGAAGCTTTTTTGGCGGACTCATAATTAACGCGAGCGGCATAAACGGCGTACTTTGGGGCGGATTCGCAATTTGCGCCACGGGAACAGCATTCGCCGCCATCGGTGCGTTCAAAAAGCAGCATAAAAAAAGCTAAGACGCACGGGTTCCTGTGCGGAGCGAGTCGATTACGGCCTTTATGCGCGTATAGTCACACTGACTGGCGGCAGCAGAAAGATCCGGGAAAACGGCGTTAAGTTTGCGCGGCAAGTTTATGCGGTTCAACGCGGAAATCTGTGTGTTAACGGCGTTTGCGTCAGTTGCCGCCGCACCTGCATACAACGCTTCGAGCGCGGCAAATATTTCAGCAGGCGCTACATCAACTTTTTGTTGCGTTTCAGGCTCTGGTTCCGCTTCTGGCACAGCCGCTGGCTCATTCGATTCCGGCACAACTGACTCCGGCTCAGTTGTCGCACCAGGTTCAACAGCTGAATCCGCCGCGTTTTGCACAGCGTCTTGTTCCGCCATTGCAGCCATCTGTTCCTGAAGCACTTGCGGCGGCAGACAACTCGCGTAGTATTTAAGCGCGACAGGCGTTTTAGAATCGATTTCCGCCATAAACTTGTCCGCATCTTTTGAGCCGGCAAGAATTGCCCTACCGCATTTTTCAAGATAAGCAGCCATCTTAAAAAGCTTTTCTTCGCCAAGTTTGTATGCAGTTTTCTTCAGTTCCTGCATTTTCTCGACGTATTCTGCCATACCGTCTGTATCCGCAGATGCACTTTCTTCTGAAACTGCAGAATCTTCATCATCCACACTAAGGACTTCTTCTTTTGGCAACATATCGGCGTCAAAAACGACATCAGGCGTGTCTGCCCCGTAAGCATAATCAGGCACATCGTCCACAGCCGCACTCTCATTTGAAACAGCTTCCGCACTCGTATCAACAAGCGCATCATCACTCCATACATCTTCACTGGACGCATTTTCACCAGATGCTCCCCAAGCCGAAACGGGCGGGAACCAAGAAAAACGCGACAAGAACTGCACCAGTAACGGCACAAGGAAAAATAGAGCAATAAATATTATGAGCGACGTACCGAGCGCTGCAAACACATTCACCGTTCTTTGCGATTTTTGTACAGAAACTGGGATATACGCAACAATAACGTATGCTTCTTCCCTTAAATATGCAAAATAACAATCGTTACCGAAAATATCTGTCTGGCTTATTGTAAGCGGCGCGTACTTGTTTATATCAATTCCCGCATCTTCCAATGTCCGGCACGACTCCACTTTTTTTCCGCTTTTTATGTCATGCAGATTGTCGGCGATAATAAATCCACCATCTTTTCCAACGCTGTCATACTCCGTAAAAAGATACGCGTATTCAGGCGCATTTATACCGGAATTCGCCATTGCCAAACTTTTTTGGACACCGGAAATACCAGAGACAAGGATATCCTCCATATCCCCTTTTGTAATTGAATTCTGCAGAGGGAAAAGGATAAAACCAAATATTATATGACCTAATAAAATTGATGTTGCAATAATAATCTGTAAAATTGGAGAAAAAATCCTGCTGTTTTTATTCATGGTGACCTTCTATCGATATTAGATATCGGCATTTTGGTCGCACAAATATATCAGCTGGCAGGTAAAAAATCGTTCAGTATTTTCAAAAGTTCGTCAGGTTTTATTGGTTTTGCAAGATGACCGTTCATTCCTGCCTCTAGCGCGCGTTTTTTATCTTCTTCGAACGCATTGGCCGTCATAGCAATTATCGGGATATTAGAGCGTGGGTCGTCCTTAATCTGGCGTATCATACGCGTTGCCGTATAACCGTTCATAAACGGCATCTGAATATCCATAAAAACAAGATCGTAGTAATCAGGTTCTGCACTCTTGATTTTTTCAAGAGCTACAACACCGTCTTCGGCAATATCAACTTCAAGCTGCTTTTGCTCCAGTATAGTTTTGGCAATCTCACGATTCAGCATGTTATCCTCTGCAAGGAGAACCCTGAAACCTTCAAAACTTGTCCGCATTTCTTTTTTGGAAGTTTCTTCGTCCAAAGAATCCGGCCCCGTACCAAAATCACGCAGTTTTATAGGCAGCCTTACTGTAACAGTCGTACCTTTGCGTTGCTGTGTTTTTATACTGATTTTGCCGCCCATTTTGTCAATCAGACCTTTCGTAATGCTCATTCCAAGGCCTGTTCCCTCAACTCCGCTTATCGTAGAGGAACGTTCGCGAGAGAATGAATCATATATGTGCCTTACAAAATCTTTCGTCATACCGATGCCGTTGTCGGCAACAATAAACTCGTAAGTGCTTGTATTGTTCCTGCGGGATGAAACTTGTTTTACGGTAAAAAGCACATGACCGCCAGGATTCGTGTATTTTACGGCATTGCTCAGTATATTTATCATAATGCGGTTAAACCGCACCACATCAATTGTTATGTGAGAATCTGTTATATCTTCCAAAGAGAGGCTGAACTGAATGTTCTTCTTTTCTGCCGTTCCCTGAATAATTGCAGAAAGATCTTTTATTACCGTGATAAGGTTCGCATCCGTTTCTTCCAGCTCTATCTTTCCGTTTTCTATGCGCGCCATATCAAGAATGTCGTCAACAAGCTTAAGCAGATGGGCACTGGAGCGTTGAACTTTATCAAGGCAGTCCGCCAACCGCTCAGGATCGTCTTTAGACTGCAGCGCAATATCCGTAAAGCCTATTATTGCGTTCATAGGCGTGCGGATATCGTGGCTCATGTTAAACAAGAACGATGATTTTGCCTTATTCGCAACTTCCGCCTTATTCTTTGCTTCTTCCAAAAGTTCGCGCTGTTTATTCGCAAGTTTTGTTTCCTCATCAACGTTTCGAACACCTATAATTACGGTATTGTTAACTTCATCAGAAGGATCCTTGAAAACTTTCACCTGATAATAAACTATCTCATCATTTATTTTTGCCCTGAAATTGATATGATAGCTTGGTTCCTCTTTAAGGCCTTCGATTATTCTGTCTCTTCGCATTGCCTGCCGGAAGTCTTTTCTGTCATCCGCATAGACGATTTTGTCCGCAAAATATTCGATATGGCTTCTGTAATCGGTAAACTTGATCAAATCGTTTTTAAACCCAATGAAAGCTCCGCGCACAGAAAACTGTTTTTTCTCTCCTGTATCAAGATTCACGACAGAAACTGAATCAAAGTCCTGAACGAGCTGAGAAAACAGTTTTTCCTGATGGGCAATCATATCTCTTTGAATGGCAAGCTCTTCGCGTGCAGAAAGTTTTTTCTTCTTTTCAGAATTTCCGTAGCTGAACCCTACATAAACCATGACAAGAAGCAAAATAGCACACACTATATACCAGAAGTTTTCGTTAAGGAAATCCTTAATCGAAAAAGAATACTCATTCGGCATATATTTGTTCAGAATTGTATGTATTGCTTCATCGGGAATATAGTTTTTTGCCCTGTTAACTATATCAAGGAACGGCACATTTTCTTTTGTGGAAGAAAATGACACCATGTTGCTGTATGGATGCTCCGGCTGGGCAGGCGAATCGTTCTCGGAATCTGCGTTGAATGAACTGAGCTTTCTAAGAATCGGGGTAGAGATATACAAAGTGTCTGCTTCTACCTGATGCAAGTCGAACGATACAGGGAATACCACTTCTACTTCGTGATTTTTTAGCGCACGAATAAGAGAAGCGTCATCATCGTAAAATTTGTAATAGATAGTCGTATCAAAGACTTTAAGCGTTGTTCTGAGCCTTTCTATAAACTCAACGACAAATCCGCTCGGCATTTTTGTAGAATCAAGCCCGCACAGCGGCATAGAATCGTTCAAGCAGCCAATTGCTATTACAGGATGAGCCTTTAGCCATTCCATCTCATCATCCGAAAGATGCCAGTCATAGTACAACGTAGAATAGTAATTGTTGTAAATCATGTAGTTCAGATTCGGATTTTTATGATACATCGTCTCTTGCGCATGAACGAGCTCTTCATGAAGCGCTTCCGATTTTTCTGGCATTGCGATGTAGTAATCAGCGGTAGTTATGCGGTACAAAGGAAGCCAATTAAGGTCACTGTGTGTGTCTGAAAAAAGCAAGAAATCAGTTTCGCCGTTGCTGAACGCTTCTTTAACTGCTTTTTCAGAGTCGTACGGAACTATTGTACACGTAATATTATTCTGCTTAAGCCACTCTTCAAAAAACGGCAGTCCGTAAAAGCCGTTCATAACGGCTACAGTTTTTCCGTCCAGTGTTTTGGACTTGCTCTGAATGATACTTGTATTTTCTGGTTTTACAAAAAGAAAAACAGTTTCTGTTCCTACTGGATATTCTGAAAAAAGAAGCGTGTCTTCATTTTTTCCATCCTTGAAAAAATGAAGCATCATGTCTATTTCGCCGTTTTTCAGCTTTTCAGACAACTCTAGGAATTCTCCGTATACGTATTCATAACGCAAACTGGAATAATACGCTATAAACTGAAGATATTCGTACGCATAACCCGATTTTACGCCTGCATCATCAATGGCGGAGAAAGAGTCATCGTGGTCGATGAAACCGACTTTTACGACTTTTGTCTGTGATTCTTGTTGTAAGGAAGTTTCGGCACTGTTACCGCTTTGGGCGACAGCTAAACAAAACACCGCGACAAGCAGGATAACAGCACAACTTACGCGGCGGAAAGATGAGGATAAATATGAATGTATCGCATGTACGGGCGGTTTACGTTTTTTTATGCTCATAAACACAAACTTCCAGTAATCCACCCAAAACAAGTATAAACCCGAATTTCGGATTTGTCATGTTTCTATGCGTAGATTTTTTAGTTTTTCGGCGTTCTGTACGTTTCCGGCGCTCCAAGATACGAGTACGGCATTGGCTTGTTTTCCGCGTGAATCACGATTTTTTCAAGCACAAACGCCGGCGTCACCGGATAAACGCGCAGAATGTTAAGTCCCGCTTTGCATTGAGCTGTCACCGTGGAAATGCGTATATTGTTCGCGATATCGTCTCCCCACGGTTGCTGGTCGTCACCGACCGCGAACGTAGGAGGAACAACGTCTTTCAGGATTTTCGCGCCGTTCACTTCTGCAACGAACTGAAGAAGGTTTTTCTTGCTGACAGGGTTAAGCGGGCTAAGGTAAAAGTCGAAGTTCATAGAACCGGCTTCGTCAAGCGCGAAAGCATACTCAACGAACGGTGCATGGCTTGAGTTTTCCGCGGATGCTCGGGCTTTCGGCGCGTTTGGCGCGTTTTCTGTTTGTGCCGCGGTCGGGAACCAAGCAGTCACTGGAAAAGCTTTTATTGCGGAAAGCGTCTTGCCGTAACCGGGCAACACTTTGAACGCCGCGCCATTTGCGGCGACATTCCGCACAAAATGCTCCGCCTCAATCGAAATATAGTCGCCAGTCTGCACAAAAGTCCCGGCGGGAAGCTCCCCTTTAGGCAAACTCGCGTCGCAAAGCGGGCGCACATCAACTTCTATTGGAACAAGCGTCTTCGGCGCGGACTCATTTACACCGAACACCCCGATATACGGAGTTTCATCCTTGTTTCCGTCCTTTGCAAGAAGCTTTCTGTTTATGCGCACAGCAACTTTCTGCAAAAGATTCTTCGGTGAAACTTCGCCTTTTGTCGTATCAAAAGAAATCCACTTTTTGTTCGTTTTAATCTCGAACTTGAACGGAAGTGCGCTCGCTGTCGCGATATTAAGATACACTTCCGAAACTTCGGGGTTACGGAAAGCGTTCAGGCGCAATATCCGGCGCGTCCAATCCTGACCGATAGAAACTGAACTGTCGCCATCGAGCCACACAACGATACGTGGTTTGTTCGCGCCAGCGGTCTTAACTTCAACAGGCAGCTGGTTGTCTTCTTCGTTCCAGTTTTGAAAGCCGATATGCTCCGACCAGCCCATCGCGTACCACCTGCCGCCGTCAACCGTATCGAGCTCGCGCACAAGACTCTTGTCAAACTCAAGATACTTCCGTATTTTGGCGCAAAGCGGATTCGCCGCCAAAATGCTGTGTTCCGCATACCAGCGGTTTTTGCCGGAGGTAAGCTGAAGACGCAGCACGTTCATCGTTCCGGCGGCAGGGAAATAGACCTGGCTGTAAAAACCGGCGTAAAGGCTTTCAGGCACAATTCGCTTTTTCAGCGCACGGTTCAGCTTCTCCACATCCGCAATAATCTTTTCAGCTTCGGCAAGAATCATATCAGACTCGCCGAAGTTCACAGGATGAAACGTATCAGGTTTTATGCATTCCGTGCGCCGCATACGGGCAAGCTTTGTGTAGCGCGTCAAAACAGACGCAATCAAGCTGCGCTCGCTCTTTTTTAGAGACGCGAACTGGAAATCTGTCCATTCTTTTGTGTATTGCTCCGTGGTGTAATCCAAATCGGAGTATTTTTCGTAATCATAAGCCAAGTTCAAAAAGTAGCTCAGCGGGAACTCGTTCGAGAAAATGTCGCCTACGTTTACAATCCACAGTTCGCGAATACCGAACTCGTATGCGGCGCACATCTGCTCCTTAACTTCCGGCAGACTTGTTGTGTTAGTCCACTCATAGCTGTACGGCCATCCATGATAATCAAAATGGTAATACATGCCGTATCCGCCTTTGTGGTTCCGCATTTCTTCGGTCGGAACAGTACGTAAATGACCGTGATTGTCCTCGCAAAGCATAAGCGTCACGCCGTCAAGCTCCGGATCGCCCATCAAACCTTTCGTGTCTTTGTCACCGTAAAAATACGGCTCAACCTCTTTATAAAGCGCAAGCATACGCGGAACTTTGTCCAAATCGGCGTTCACATATTTCTTTATCAAGCCGTTCTGCGTCTTAAGCACGTCGCGGAGCAAATCGATATTGTCCTTCAAAGTCGCGTTTTTGCCCAGAATCGCCGTATCAGCTTCACCGCGCATACCAACAGTAATCACGCTCTCGAACTTACCGGAGCGTTTCAAACCATCTTCCCAAAAGCGGGTAATACCCTCGCGGTTCGCACGGAAATTCCACGCATCACCGTAAATCGAATCCTTCCCGCGCAGATACTTGTACTCCTCGCCGTTTCTGCAGCATGGTTCATGATGCGACGCGCCCATAATAACGCCATACTCATCTGCGAGCTCCGCATTCAAAAGCCCCGGACCGTCCTCGCTGAACCGCGCAGACCACATCGCCGGCCACAGATAATTGCCTTTCATGCGCAAAAGCAGCTCAAAAACATGCTCATACATTTTGGCGTTAAAACCGCCGTAATTGTGCATCGTCCAGTTTCCGAACGCCGGCCACTCGTCGTTTATAAAAAATCCGCGGTATTTTACGGACGGCTCCTTAGAAACAAAGTTGTCTTTTTCGGTCAGCACAATCCTGTCTTTGTGCGCGGGCAGAACGCCGGCCCAGTCCACGAGCGGCGAAACTCCGAGCAACTCGGAAATGTGGAAAAGCCCATAAATCGTTCCGCGTTTGTCGCTTCCCGCGATTATAAGCGCAGGCTTCTCTAATCCGGGAATATCAGACTGCTTAACTACAGTGAAAGAATAAACCTCACGCTTACCCTTTACATTATCAAGATTTATTATTCTTTTTTCAGCGAGCGCAGATATAATCGCGCTTTTCCCGACTGTGCCGAAAATCACAAAACTTTCCGCATCCGACGCGCCCGAAACTTTGCCCGATTCGCTCCATTCAACCTGATTCGGCAGCGCACCTGTTACTCTTTCCACATCTTTTCTTACTTTCGCAGCGATTTTGTTAACGCCTGAAAACTCGCCACTCCCTGAAACAAAACAAACTGAACTATTATTTTTTCCGCTTTTGGCTCTGCCGTTTGCCGCCAATTTTGATAATACGACCATTTTTTCCTCCAGATAACGCACCGAGCGACAAGAACTCAACGCCCATTACTTGAATACTAGAATGTCACTGATTCAGTTAGGTGTCAAGGATTATTTGGGCGCGTCCGCTCAGGCGTTTCGCCCTCGCGGTCGGGCTTTGCGCACTTTCGCGCTAACCGCGCTTCATTCCTCCGCACAGGATGCTCCGGAACGCCTACGGCGGTGCTACAATCCCTCGCGCAGCTCGGGTAGTACAAGGAATTATATTGTACATGTTCGCTCACGCGAACACATTATCCCTCGCGTGGCTCGGGTAGTGCAAGGAAATATATTGTATATGTTCGCTCACGCGAACACATTATCCCTCGCGCATCACTTCCAAAACCCATTTTTCTGTCGCGGCTTCCAGATTTTGAACTGCATGTTTCATTGCGTAGTCGAGCGGCTGTCCTGTGCTTATTTCAAACACAGAAAGCTCCGGGTAGCGCGCGGCATTTTTGCCAACGCCCTCTGTGCCACCAGCCGCGTTTTTACCGCAAAACACCACGACAGGAATACTTTTACGCCGCGCAACAAGAGCGGTTTCTTGCGTCCTTTTGAGTATACCGCCAATTGCTTTACCCATAAGACTTTGCGCATCAAAGCGGCCTTCTCCAGTAATAACATAGTCTGCTTTTCCGGCTGCCGCCTCAAAGCCATATAAATCAAGAATTGTGTCGATTCCGCTCCGTAAAGAGCCGCCCATACACGCAACGCACGCAAAACCAAGCCCACCGGCAGCGCCCGCTCCCGGAAATTCCGAGAAATCTTGCGCAGAAACACCGCTTTTAGCGTTGCAAGCGGCTGCGTTGCGCTCAGCCACGATATCTGCGAAATGGCGGCGGCCGGAATCAAGAAGCGC